>OLRS01002665.1_pt1 | contig 13209 bp, 7 predicted proteins | sample 1673171 | NCBI WGS metagenome assembly OLRS01 (sample SAMEA3136762, study PRJEB25190) | human gut metagenome | biome: human gut; feature: human-associated habitat; material: faeces | place: Austria | collected 2013
AACCGAACAGGAAACGCAGCGTGTCAGGAGATTGTTTTCGAATCATCATGGCGTTATATTTTACGTATAAGTTTTCTTAATGCCTATCTTCTTGCTCTTCGGACAAGAAGCATCCCTCGCTCTAAAGAGCTCGGTCAATTTTTATTTTTCTGCTGCTGTCTGCAGGATCACTGCTGCGTCCAGGGTATCTGCCACGCCGTCACCGTTTACATCTGCACTTGCTGTTGCGTCTGCATCCAGGCTTGTAAGTTCTGCACTTGCTGCCAGGACAGATACGCTGTCGCTTGTTGTGACTGCACCGTCGCCGTTTACGTCGCCGAGGAGACGGGCTGCTGCGATCTTCAGTGTCAGGCTCTTAACTGCTGCATTGATCTCACTCTGTACTGCATCTGCATTGTCATATACATTCTGTGCATCTGCTTTTACTGTTGCCAGTCCGTCGATCGTGGATGCTACGTACGCATCTGTATCTGCAAGGATTGCAGCTGCCTTTTCCAGCATAGATTTCAGGGCTGCTTTGTTACCTTTCATTTCAAGGTTTGTGATCGCATCGATCAGTTCTTCGTATGCACCTGCGATTGCTGCTTCGTCACCGTTTTCCAGGGCATCTTTTGCTTTGCTGATCGCATCGTTCAGTTTAGCGATGGAATCACTTGTGTAGTTGCCGTCTGTCAGTTTTTCTGCTGCGTCTGCCAGTTTCTTCAGGGAAGCTCTGTCTGCGTTTTCTGCCAGTTTGGACATTTCAGCCAGAACTGCGTCTGCTGCTGCATCGATTTCCGCCTGAGTTGCATCTTTATTTGCCAGAACTGCTTTTCCTGCGTCTGCTGCTGCTTTCAGTGCATCTACGGATTCATAGTTATCTGCATCTGCAAGGATTGCTTCTGCTGCTTCGATCGCTGTCTCAAGGTGCAGGGTCTGTACGCCGTATTCCAGGTTTCCAAGTGCTTCGATGATGCCGTTTACTGCCGCATCGATTTCAGACTGACTTGCGTCTGCTTTTGCTACTACGTCTTTTGCTGCTGCTACTGCATCTTCCAGTGCTTTCCAGCTGTCTGCTGTATACTCGGAAGAATCAAGGTCTTTTACGGTGTTGATCAGTTTCTGCAGGCCTTTGTCTGCGACTGTGCTCTGTACAGCGTCTTTTGAATGGGAAGTGATATCTTTCAGGATATCTGCATATTTTTCATTCAGGGACTGTGCTGTGAAACCGTGTGCTTTTGCAAACTCTGTAGAATCCATGATAAAGTTGCAGATATTGATGGCTGCTTTCTGAAGGTCACCAAGAGAGATCACCTGTTCAGAAGAAACTTCTGCATCCCTGCTCACTTTGTAAGTAACAGTTGTATTTCTGCTTCCTGCTGTTACGGTTGCATAACCTTGTTCAACCAGTTCTGCAATTTTTCCATTCAGTGCAACATTTTTGGCTACTGTTGTAGAAACTGTCATAGTTCCATTCAGATCCAGTTTATATCCGCCGAAGTTTGGAACTTCTTCCGGAACAGTGATCAGGTTACCCGTTCCGTCATCCACCTGTTTGTAACGTGTTTCCATATTTACATAACCATCTTTTGTCCAGTCCGGTTCACTGATGAAAGCTTTCAGGATCTGGGATGCACCTTTACCCGGGCAAACAAGGTCGTTGCCTGCATGCATTTCATACATCGGTACGGACTGTCCGCCGCCCCAGTCTGTCATGATCATTCCCTGGAATCCCCATTCGTCTCTTGCAAATGCGGTACAAAGATCATAGTCATCCGCTGCCGGTCTTCCGTTATTCTGGTTGTAGGAGGTCATAATCGCCATCGGCTGTGCCTGTTTTACAACTGCTTCAAAACCTTTGAGGTAGATTTCACGGATTGCTCTTTCAGAAACTGTGTTATTTTCGCTGTTTCTGTTTGTTTCCTGAGAGTTCAGTGCATAATGTTTGATAGTAACGCCAACACCTTTATTGGACTGTACGCCAAGGGTTGCAGCTGTACCTGTAATACCTACAACTACCGGATCCTCTGAATAGTACTCAAAGTTACGTCCGCACAGTGCGTTTCTGTGGATGTTCATACCAGGTGCCAGCCAGCATCCGATACCGAACTCTTCCATCTCTTCGCCAACGCCTTCGCCGTAAGCGTAGATCTGATCAGTATCCCAGGTCTGTGCAAGCAATGTACCGATCGGCCATGCGGTTGCATACTGGTAATAGGTCTGATCGCCATCTTTGTATTTCTGTGTAATACGAAGACCTGCAGGTCCGTCAGACAGGTTTACAGGAGTGATGCCTTTTGTATCGTTTCTCCAGGTAGATCCTGCCACACCTCTAACGGTTGCATCACCTGAATGACCGTTCACCAGTTCTGCCAGTTCTTCCAGTGACAGTGCAGATACAAACTGTTCAATACTGAGCTTCTTAAGTTTAACGTCCATCAGCGTCGCTTTGCTGAAATCACCGTCAAATTTTTTAACGTGCTCGTTGTATGTTACTGTATAGTCGGAGCTGTTTGCATTTCCTTTTTCAACACGGCTGATCTCGCCTGTTGCTCCGTCTTTGTTTTCTGCGATCAGATATTCTGTCTGCGTTGTATTCGATACGTATACATCGACATCTTCGTTTTCTTTGATGATTTCCGGTGCTTTGTAACCTGTGAAATCAACTGCGATCGTGGATGCTGCTGCGATCTCATCTGCTTCACCGTCGTATGTGATCGGTGTTGCACCTTCGGTTGTCATCGGCTCGAGTGTCGGATATTTCTCATCATCTGCAACGTTCGGATTATCTTTTACCGGAACCATCAGATTGCTGTACTGTTCTGTGATCGTATCTTCCGCTACGCTGATCTTGCCTGCTACATGTGTGTTTCTGGAAGAATTACCGACACGGATGATGTAATCGCCGTCCTCCATCACGTATGCTGCCTTGTCTGTATCGTAAGATCCCATCTCTGTTGTATCGTATGTGATCGTCAGTACCTGAGATTCACCAGGTGCCAGCTCGTCTGTCTTTGCATATCCTGCCAGTTCCTGATACGGTTTGTCCAGATTGCCTTCCGGGGCTGAGAAGTAAACTTCTGCTACTTCTTTACCGGATACGGAACCTGTATTTTTCACTTTAACCTTAACGGTTACTTTGTCTTTGTCTGCTGTTACAGACTGTGTCTGCATTGCGAATGTAGTATAAGATCCGCCATAGCCAAATTCATAGGAAACATCTTTGCCGAACGTATCATAATAACGATATCCTACGAAAATATCATCGTTGTACAATTCCTGTGCATTATTTTTATCCTCGTTTGCAAATCCTGCACTGGATGGGTTGTCATCAAAATTAACCGGCCAGGTATCTGTTAATTTACCGGATGGATTTACGGTTCCGTTTAATACTTCTACCAGTGCATCACCGCCGGTCATACCTGCCTGAGACATCAGGAGCATGGAATCCAGCCCATTGATCTCACTGAAGAACTTAGTATCAATGATTCCGCCTACGTTCAGGACAACAACTACGTTATCAAATGTTTTTCCAAGCAGTTCCAGATTGGCCCGCTCATCATCCGATAAGAGATAATCACCTTTTCCGGAAGAACGATCTGATCCTTCACCTGAGTTACGTGCAATAACATAAATTGCAGTATCTGTCTGATCTGCCGCTGCTTTGATCTGGTCTGCCGCACCTTCTGTCTGTTCATAAACCGGTTCATTCACCCATTTAAATCCCCAGCCCTGACTTGTGCCGCCGCCGTTTGCTGTCCAGAGCTCATGCATCTGGTTTACAAAATCTGCATTTACGATATCATATCCGGCATTTTCAAAACCCTGCTGTACGGTAACATTGTCACGCTGGTTTACAGCACCGGAACCGGTACCGCCTTTGATGGTGTTGTAAACACCCTGTCCGAACAGTGCTACTTTTGTTCCCTTCTTTGCTGAAATCGGCAGTGAGTTGTTCTTGTTTTCCATCAGGACCATGCCCTGTGCTGCGATGTTTTTAGCCGCGGTCTTATGGTCAATCTCACGCTGGCTGATGTCCGGGTTTGTTGTAGCTGCCATCGCTGTCATGCTTCCTCCTAAGAGCATCGAAGCGGACAATGTGACTGCTATCACTTTTTTTGAAGTTTTCTTCATTCTTTTTCCTCCTTTACTGCTTTACTGCTTTCTTGTTATGTTTTTCGCTTTCCGATGTTGATATTCCATCAACATTTTCTCGTGTGATTTTATTTTATATAATTTTTTTATGATTTTCCATGTAATATTATACGTTTTTCTTGTAAATTTTTATGTTTCCTGTTAGTCCTCTGTTTTTAATCGTTATTTTGAATAAAATATGGTATGTATTTTCTTGTTTTATATATTTTTTATACATTTTCCACATTTTTTGATACAACAGATACACTATCTGTTCGCACTTCCGGTACATCGCAGGTATATTGCACTCCCACTAAGACAAAAAATGCACTCACATCTGTCTCTCGATGCAAGTGCACTTCCTGTCTTAAAAATTTCGTATTGGCTTTTATTTCTTTTTCTTTCTGGACCATACATATCCGCCAATCAGCACGATCAGTGCGATCACTGCGATGATAAGTGGTCTTAAAACATTGGTGTTATCTCCTGTTTTTGCGGATGTAACCGTGCTGCTTCCGCTCTGGGTTCCCGCAGTACTGCTGCTTCCGGAAGATGTTCCGCCGAAGGTGCTGCTGCCACCGGAGGTATTGCTGTTTCCAGAAGGTGCCTCGGTCTGGATACCGGAGCCGCCCTGGTTATCCGATCCACTTCCGTTTCCGTTGTTTCCATTATTGGATGCTGTCTCGGTCTGTGGTTCTGTGGAGGAATCATTTCCGCCATTGTTGTTTCCGTTATTGTTACTCTGGCTTCCCACCGCTGCGTTCAGCGGTACATCGGTCACGGCAACGGCTGCATTGTTATTCTGCAGTTCTTCCGTTTTTGCGGAAACCGTTACGCTGTCACCGTCTTTAAGCGAATCCTGTACCTGGAAAGTCATTTCAAAAAGTGTTCCGTTTGTATCCAGTTCTGTAGAGGATGCAAATACAAACACTGCTTCTCCTTCGGATTTATTGCCACTGACCGGATCGTTGATGTCGGTCAGAACGCCATTCATCATGGAGCCTGCTTCCGTTGATACCAGCTTCAGCTGTGAGCTGTCATACGTCACACGGATCTTGCCGTTTGTAATTTTCGTATCGCCGCTGATATCAAGGGTAACTTTCCACGCATCACTTCCTGCCTGAAGTGTGTCACCGTTTACCGTTACGGTTGCCCCCTCAGCTGCGAATACATTCTGATGCAGGCACAGGATTGCTGCTGCAAACAGCATCATCGCACATAATACTTTTTTCATGGTTTGTTTTGCCTCCTCTGGACTGCATTATTTTATACGGACAGCTTTTTTATAGCCGAATTTTCCGTAATGTTTCTTACCGTCAATGATCTTGTAGGAACGGATTCTTACATAATATTTTGCTCTGCCCTTTCCTTTTACCTTGACTGTCTTTTTCACTTTTGTGTTTTTCTTGATGTTGACGGTCTTTACTTTCCTGGTAAACTGTTTGTCGCGTGCGATCTTGATCTGGTAGCCGTCTGCCTGTTTCTTTTTGGACCAGCTAAGGGATACTTTCTTTCTGGAATCTGAAACTGCTTTTTTGATCCTTGGCGGTCTCGGTGCTATGTAGAAGGTCATCGTCTTGCTTCCTTCGTATTCTCCGATACCTTTAATCGTAACGCTTGCTTTTCCGATCTTTTTATTCTTTTTGTAAGTCAGTGCATAATCTTTGGCTTCTGTCAGTGTTTTTCCCTGATACTGGATCGTCACACCCGGACGAACGGCTCTTCCTGTGTAAGTCTGATCTTCGATTTCGGCGATCTGTGTATCATTCAGGCTGATCTTCTTTTCCGGTGTTGGTGTTGGTGTCGGCTCAATCTTGTCGATCACTTCGCTTCTGTACTGAAGATCTTTGATGCTGACATTAATATCCGATCCGCTTGTTTTGTTCCACTCTTCTGCTTTCAGGTTCAGACCTGTATCTTTGAGATCAAGTTTCTCACTTGCGGAGAATGTCATGGTCACCAGATTGCCGCTGACTTCCTGCTCTCTGGAAGAAGCAAATACAAACACGATCTCACCTTCTGCTTTGTTTCCGTCGATCGGATCGTTGATAACCGTCTGGAAATTACCTTTTTTCAGTCCGTCTCCTGCCTCTGTCTTTACCAGATGCAGTTTGTCGGCTGCGTATGTAATCCTTAATTTTCCGTTGCTGATCTTGCCCACGTTCTCTGCTTTACAGGAAACGGTCACGATACCACTCTTTGCCTGAACGGCATCCAGATAAATTCTGGCGGTATCTGCTGCCCTCACAGCTCCAACGTTCAGTGTCAGAATCAAAAACATCGCCAATACTACAGAAAAAATCTTACTTTTCTTCATTCTTTTTACCTCCTTTTTGATTTCGATTCCTTTCTGTGCCTTAGTGAATCTATTTTATCTGATTTCTCGGTAAATTTCCATAGATTTTTATTAGATTTGGTTGAAATTTTTTTAGATTTTTTCTAACTTTTTTCTATTTTTCCACTTTTGTAAGAGGAATCATATAATATCTTTCATTTTCAAGGTTCAGTTTCTCTACACTGCCGTTATGAAAAGCCAGCACATCTATGAACTGCATCAGTGCTTTTGCATGCAGTTTTGTATCACACAGAACACTTCCGAGGATCTTATCTTCATCCACCAGTTCGCGTACTTCTTCGATTCCGTCGATTCCGACCACCTGCACTTCGGTGCATCCTTTTTCTTCGAGTGCTTCCCAGGCTCCCAGTGCCATGTCATCATTATTGCTGATGATCACTTCAATCTGGTTCGGATACTCTTTCATCCACTGCCGTACGATCACGTTCGCCTGATTTTTTTCCCAGTTTCCGGTGCTGCCTGCGATCTGCTGCGTCGGGATTTTTTTGTTTTCCAGCTCTTTCAGCACCCACTCTGAACGGATCAGCGTGTCCTGATGACCGGACTCTCCTTCCAGCATGGCGAACTGTATGACGCTGTCACCATTCCGGTCGATTTTACTGCGGTCTTTTTCCAGTGCATCTGCAATTACATCCGCCTGCAAAATAGCAGACTGTTTTGCATCCGATCCTTCATAATAAATCTGATCACTCCGGAAAATGTCTTCCCGCACCGGCTCTCTGTTGAAAAACACAACCGGAATGTCCGCCTGCGTCGCTTTGTCGATGATCACAGCCGCATTGGTGCGATCCACGATATTGACCAGCAGAAGATCATAGTCCAGACTGATGAACTGATCGATCTGGTCGTTCTGCTCCTGCTGACTGCCCCTTGCATCGGCGATCTTTTTGCGGATCTCCACGCCTGGATGGTCTTTTTCGTACTGGAAAATCTCATCCTCGAGATAACCGCAGATCTTGCTGACATAAACATCTTCTTCGTTGTATACAGCCACCCCGATCTTGACCTGCTTTTTGCTGTTCTCACTCTCCGCTGTCTTTGTACATCCAAAGACCAGCATGCACAGACCAAGTACTGCGATGACTGCCTGCAGTTCCTTTTTTGACCCCATTTGTTTTTGCCTCCTTCTTCCACCTTGTAAAGCGGACATTAACTCCTGCGATTTTATCAATAGATTGGAAACAGAAAATCATACTTTTCTTTTATATTGTCCTGCGTGATCCACTCGCATTTTGTCTTTGTGAGATGATCCACTTTCTTTCCTTCTATGGAGTAAACAGCAGACTTCACTGCATAAATCCCGAAAGAATACATGCTGTATGCCATAACGCCTTCCACTTTCCCTTCCCGGATCCCCTGCAATACCTCATCGGAATAACCGATCCCATAAATGACCTGGTTTTTGCTTTTCAGATAGTCTGCCGTCTCTTCTGTAATCTTTGGAGAACTGCAGATAAACACCGCCTGCTGCTTTTGATCCCGATATTTTGCAAGATTTGGAAGTGTCATTTTCTTTTTCTCGATTGCAATCCCCTGATTCTGAAATGTTTCCTGAAAGATTGTCCACATTCGCTCCGACATTTCTTTCTCATCCGTTAAATATACTACCGTCTCTTCTTCCTGACGCTTCTGATGGATTTTTTCTGCCAGACATTCTGCCATATCCTGCACATCAAACCAGACACGGATCGTTTTTTCTTCTGTTCCGCCCGGATTCACCAGGATCAGCGGGATTTTCTTCTTTTCTGACTGCAGATAAGAGAGAATCTGTTCTTCTTTTTCTGAAAACACGATCAATGCCTGAGAGCCGTTTTTGATCTCACGGTCTATGTACTCTTTGATCGTGTCATAATCTTCCTCTAACTCCAGATACTCGACATCCACACGCTTTGCATTTGCTGCTTCCTCAATACCTCTTTTAAAATCTTCTACCTGACTGTTTTCTCTCTTGATCCCGATCACAGAAATCTTTGTGATATCTCTTTCCGTCTCTCCTCCAAACAAATTTGAATACGAGAGAAACATAAAAACAACCATCAGAATCCCCACGCACACAATACCGATTTTCTTTGCCCTTCTCATTCTTTCTTTTCTCCATACATAATTGCCGGAAGATGCAGCAGGATTTCTGTTCCCTCATCTTCCTCTGAAATGATCTGTACCCCGTATTCTTTTCCAAAGTGCAGCTGAATCCTCTCGTGTACGTTTCGTACACCAATGCCGTTTCCTTTTGCCGTCTTTAATTCTTTCGTGTAATCCAGAAGTGCCTCTGCCTGTTCTTTTGACATCCCCATACCGTTGTCTTTCACAGAAATGTAGAGATCCCCGTCTTTTGTATAGGCATGAATCACGATCTCACCATCGCCGTACATCCCTTCCAGTCCGTGATAAAGTGCATTTTCCACAATTGGCTGAACGATCAGTTTGATGACCTGAAAACATTCTGTGCCGGGATCTTTTTCAATCCGGTACGTAAACTGATCTTTTGCACGAAGTGACTGGATCATCAGATAATTCCTTGCATGTTCCAGTTCATCTGCTACCGTGATGATATTTTTTCCTTTGCTGAGGCTGATACGCAGAAATCTTGCCAGTGCCGTAACCATGCCTGCGGCATCTTCTTTTCGGTTTTCCTCGATCATCCACACTACAATGTCCAGCGTATTATAAAGAAAATGCGGCGTGATCTGTGCCTGAAGACTGTCCAGTTCACTCTTTCTTTTGGCTTCCTGTTCCTGGATCACTTCCCGCATCAGTTTTTTGATCCTGACTGTCATCTTCTGAATAGAGCGTCCCAGATGATACACTTCAAAACTTCCGGCAGTATGGACTTTGATATCCAGCTCTCCGGCTGAAATTCGTTTGACATCTTCCTCCAGGTTGCAGATCGGTCTTGTCAGCACCATTGAAATATACGATCCGACAACCTGGAAAAACAGAACTACCTGGCAGATGACCGCCAGCACAAAAAAAGTACTTTTGATCCCATAACTTCTAAGTTCTTCTTTCCCGATCACACGAAGGATCTTCCATCCGGTGTATCCCACCGTCTTGACACTGCAGAACACCTGCTGTTTCCCGATTTCTGTTTCATAGGATCCATCCTGATATTCAGCCAGTGTTTCTGGCGGTTTTTCTATAATCCCACTGTTTACAAGGGCGTGCCTGGGATGGTAGATCAGTTCTCCGTTTGAATCCATCAGAAAAGAATACTGGTTCATATCATCTGTTGAGTTCCTGAAAACTTCAGATAATGCACTGTATTTTATATTGATGAGCAGCACTCCGCTCAGCACCTGATTTCCGTGCGTGATCTGCACAAAACGGCTCATCGGGATCACCCACGGAAAACTGCTGTTATGTTCAAAGCAGTCCTGTATCTGCGGTCTGAAAAAATGAATGTTCTCACTTCGCTCAAGTGCACTGGAAAACCATTCTTCCTGCATAACATCTGAGGAAGCGGCAGATGACAGTGCCGGCATGACCTGCAAAAGTGTCCCATCCTCCTGAAACAGGGCAATGCTCTCCACATAATCTTTGTAACCGTCATACATCGCCTGAAACATCTGTTCCATCTGTCCTCTGTCGTTTCCCTTGATGATATTATAATAAAGTGTATCTGACAGACGCATCATACTGTGCAGATACTGTGACATAGATACGTTGATCTGTTCTGCCAGCTCCTGATTATCCTGAACGATGATCTGTGCCTGCTTTTCCTGCTGAGACTTTGAGACAAAAAATCCTACAAAGACAGCGACAAGCAGCGTCAGCGTCAGAATGATCACATACAGAATATTCTGCATACTCTGTTTCGGCAGAAACTTCCGAAAGTCCTGTCTGATTTTCCCCCACATACAACCTCCCATCTATTGCCCCTGTCTGCGGCACTGGATCGGAGACATTCCATATTTTTTCTTAAATACATGGCTGAAATATCCGGATTCCAGATAGCCCACTTTCTGGGCAACTACATAGATTTTTTCACTTGTCTCTTTTAAAAGCCGCATGGCTTCTTTCATTCTGGTGTCCGTCAGATACTCTACGAAACTCATGCCGGTCTCTTTTTTGAACAGGCTGGAAAAATAGGTCTGTGTCAGTCCGACTTCAGCAGCAATCTTTTCCAGTCCGATATCCGGATCTCCGAACTCTTCCTGGATTTTCTGTTTTGCCTCTTCAATGATACCTTTCGCCTTGTTCTCACGTTCCCGCCCCTGGTTGGCATTTAAGCGGATGCACTGTTCTTCCAGCCATTCCATGAACGTATCCGCACTGGCATACTTCTGCATGATCTCCAGATAATTCGGAATCCCGTCAAAGACTTCTTCAATCTCAAGGTCCTGCTGTCTTGCAAAAACAAGAAGTGCATTGATGACGCTCATGCTGTACGCCTGATAACTGCTGCTGCTCATATCGGCTTTGATCAGATATTCTTTCATTTTTCTGATCACGGCATGAATATCTTCTTCTTTTCCGAATTTTACTGCCGTGAACAGCTTGTCCTGTGCTTTCTCATCAAACAACAGGATCACCTGCTCGGATTTGTCAATATCTTCCATATAAATGACATCTCCGTCCTGCGACATTTTGCGGTAGGAGAGTGCTTCTTTGGCTTCTTCAAAAGATTCTTTCACTTTAATCAGCTCATCTTTGATCTTTCCGACACCGATCGCTGCCTTGATCTTCATCACACGTTTGCTCTCTTTTGCAATATCATTGAGCTTTAAAAGAATCTTTTCCATTTCTTCCGGTTCATTCATACCAAACAGAATACATTCCCCGAGCGGATTGTAAAAAGCTTCATAATAAATATCATCCGATATGGAATTTCGGATCAGATTGCGGATGTAGATGGATGCCAGCTGGCTGTCCATGGTTTCTCCATGGTCTTTCTGTTCGATCTGATAAATCTGTGCCAGTGCCGTTGCCCAGTATTTATATTCTCCCATGCGGATCAGCCCTGTCTTTTTTTCTTCCTGAAGTGCTTTTGCCTTGATATTTCCAACTACCAGCCGGTTCAGGAAATTTTCCCTTATGATCGGCTGATTTTCCAGATACAGGTTTCGAAGCTTCTGGATGCTCTGCTTTTCTTCCAGCTCGGTATCCATTTTGTCTTTGACTTTCTGAAGAACTTCTGACATTTCCCTGGCATTGATCGGCTTTAGAATATAATCCAAAACGCCATGGATCAGTGCTTCTTTTGCATACTGGAAATCATCATACCCGGAAATGATCACCAGCTTTATGTATGGATATTTTTCTTTGATCTTATGCATCAGTTCGATTCCGTCCATAAAGGGCATCCGGATATCGGTAAACACGATATCTACATCGTGATTTTCCAAAAATTCCAGTACATCCAGTCCATTTAAGAATGCTCCGACTACCGAGAATCCGTACTTTTCCCAGTCCAGCGTTCTCTGTATGCTCCGCAAAACCTCAGGTTCATCATCTGCCAACACAACCCTGTAGTTCACTTTCTTTCACCTCTCCTTTTAGCTATCCATTCACTTTCATTCTCCAACCTGAAAGATATTTATTTTTCAACGTCCCATTCACCAGTTTTCCCCAGCCGAGCGGGTAACCATCCACACAGACCAGCTGCCAGCCTTTCTCTTTTCCACACTCCAGATCCGAGACATCCACCGTTTCCCCTTTCAGATAGCGGATCACTCGCTCATCCTTTGCCGGAAAATCAATACTGGAGGCAAATTCTTTTTTCTGTAATACCATCGCAAATGCCTGTGACGGCTCGAAGCGGTCCTTTCGTATCTCCCCAAGATAGAGTCCGTTTCGCACAAAGACCAAATTTTTTTTACCTTCCACACCTTCCGGGAGGTAATAGGCAAACCCTTTTCGCACCTCGATGCGTTTCCAGTCAACTTCTGCCTTTACATCGGCAAAAAAGCTCTCCAGAACGGCCCTTTCCTGTCTGGTGCATCCTGCCGCCTCATTTCTTTCCTTCTGATCTTTTCGTCCTTTTTTTGTTTTTTTCTTTTTCTTTTTTACATCATCATGATCCGATGGCTCTTCGTCTGCTTCCGAAATATATGCGGATGATTTTTCTGGTGAAACATCATCCATTTCCGGTGTCCGGCTCTTCTGCATCAGAGCCACAAAATGTCCCTCGCCGTCCATATGGTGCGGCCAGATACGTACACATTTTTTCAGTTCCGGATTGCCGTCTGCAAGATCCGGTCTTCCCTCGGAAAATCCCTCGTATCCTTTCATCGGGATCAGCTGCACTTCAGGAAATTCACGCAGCACCCATGCGATGATCTGCTCATTCTCTTCCGGTGAAAAGGTACAGGTCGAATAGATCATCATGCCGCCCGGTTTCAGCATGGAGATCGCCTGTTTTACGATCTCTCTCTGCATTTTTGCACATTCCGGCGGTTTTTCTTCACTCCAGACGCGTGCCGCCTCCGGATTTTTGCGGAACATGCCTTCCCCGGAACACGGGGCATCCACCAGGATTTTGTCAAAATATGCCGGAAACTGTTCGGCGATCTTTGCCGGCACTTCATTTAAAAGAAAGGAATTCGGAATCCCCATCACTTCAATGTTTTTCAGAAGTGCTTTCACCCTCGAAGCACTGATGTCATTTGCCACCAGAAGTCCTTCCCCAAACAGTTTTGCCCCCAGTTCCGTGGCTTTGCCGCCCGGAGCCGCACAGAGATCCAGTACACGCTCCCCCGGACCTACCGGGAGTCTTGAGGCAGTCGTCATCGCACTCGGCT
>OLRS01002678.1_pt1 | contig 13163 bp, 10 predicted proteins | sample 1673171 | NCBI WGS metagenome assembly OLRS01 (sample SAMEA3136762, study PRJEB25190) | human gut metagenome | biome: human gut; feature: human-associated habitat; material: faeces | place: Austria | collected 2013
AGGCTGACCTTGGCCTGACCCAGCGCCATAAAGCTCTGCTGGCAGGCGATCTGGACACCGGTGGAGAAGATGCCCGCCATGTAGATGCGCATGGCCCAGGTGGTGTAATCGATCAGGGAGGCATCCGAGGTGAAGATGCCAGCCACTGCACCGGGAACCAGCATCATCAGCAGCCAGAAGATGGTGGTGTAGCTCAGGCAGAGGGTCAGCTGGAATCGGAATGCCTGCTTGACGCGGTCTTTCTTGCCTGCGCCGAAGTTGAAGCTCATTACCGGCTGGCCGCCCTGGCAGATGCCCGAGATGGGCATGGTGCACAGCTGGGAGGCGCTGGTGATCACGGTCATGGCACCCACGGCCACGTCACCGCCGTAGCGGGCCAGGCTGGAGCTGAAGCTGATGGACAGCAGGCTCTCGGTGGAGAGCATGACGAAGGTGGAAATGCCCAGTGCCAGCACGGGCATGATGATCTTCCCTTCCAGCTTCATGTCCTCTTTGCGGATCTTGAGGATGGTCTTGGGGCCGGTGAGGAAGCGGATGACCCAGATGGCACCCACTGCCTGGCTCAGCACGGTGGCAATGGCAGCACCCTTTACGCCCATGCCCAGCCCAAAGATGAGGATGGGGTCCAGCACGATGTTGATGACCGCGCCGATAACGGTGGTCAGCATACTGATCTTGGCAAAGCCCTGCGCGGTGATGAAGGTGTTCATGCCAAGCACGATCAGCACGCAGATGGTGCCCAGAATGTAGATGCGGCTGTAAGTCAGGGCGTAGGGCAGGGTGGTGTCACTGGCACCAAACAGCCGCAGCAGGGTGGGTGCGGCGGCGTAAAAGACGATGGTCAGGACGACCGAGAAGAGCAGCAGCATGGTAAAGCTGTTGCTGACGATCTTTTCTGCCTGCTTCTTGTCGCCCTGGCCCATGGCGATGGCGGTGCGGGGCGCGCCGCCGGAGCCGATGAGCATGGCAAAGGCGTTCAGGAGCATCAGGATGGGGGTAAACAGGCCCACGCCGGTCAGAGCCGCCGCGCCGATCCCCGAGATGTGGCCGATGTAGATGCGGTCCACGATGTTGTACAGCAGGTTGACCACCTGCGCCACAACGGCGGGGATCATCAGCTGGAGCAGGAGCTTTTTCACGTCGCCCGTGCCCATATCCTGCTGTTTTTTCTGCGTTTGTGCCATGGAAAGTGTCTCCTTTGTTTTGAGCGAGACGGAGAGGGCTGCCCTCAGAACGTCAGGCCGAAGTTCATCTCGTAGTAGTTGCCTGCGGCATCACGGTAGGCGTAAGCCTTGCCGTTCTCGTCCTTCATGCTGTCGGGCATGTAGGCATCCTTTGCAAAGCCGGGCACGTCGTTGGGGCTGATGCAGACACCGTCCGCGTTCACAGCCAGCACCTCGTCGCCCTTGGGCAGGGTCAGGGGCAGTTTGCCAACGGGAGCAAAGCGGCCGAACATCACATCCAGCGTTGCGGAGGGGTAGGTGTCAAAGCCGACGGTCAGAGCGTCGGAGACCTTCTCCACATTGCCGACCTCCCAGGCCAGCGGGCAGTTGATGTTGGAAACGACCTTGCCGCCGTGGGCGTGGACCGCAGCAGCGATACCGGCCAGACGGTTTGCGCCCACCAGAGTGGTCTCCTTGTGGGTCTCGGTGGTGGGCTTGCCGCTCTCGTCCACGTTGCAGACCGTCTTGTCCTCGCAGATGTCCAGCTCCAGGTAGCCCGGGGTGGCGTTGAAGTATGCACCGGACTGGGGGCTGACCATCAGCAGGGCTACCTGGGCCTCATCGGGGGTGTCCACCAGAGTGACATTGCCCAGCATCTCGCGCAGGGCCTTGGTGGCGGCCTCACCGGCCTCGGCGCTCTTGCCAAAGGCCTCAGCGTAGACCTTGGTGCCGTCCTTCAGGGGCAGGGTACCGTCGTTCTTCAGCAGGACAACAGACTCGCGGTGCACGCGGGAAGCTTCCTCCCAGTCGGCCTTGGTGGCAACGACCTCGGCGGCCTTCCTGGGGTCGGCGTAGGTGTCCTCGAACATGCCCTGACGGAACAGCTCGGTCAGGGTGCGGCTGACAGCGCGGTTCAGGCTGGCATCGGTCAGCACCAGATCTTCCTTCTTGAAGCCGGCGGGCACCGCATGGGTGTCGTAGTAGCCGTTGGTGCTGCGGGCGTAGCTCTCCTCGCCCAGCTCGTTGTCCAGCAGGCCGGAGATCAGGTCCACGCCGCTCTGGGTGACAGCGTAGCCGATGCGCTCGGGCTCGTCCAGCATATCAACGCCCCAGCACATGTTGTGGACAATGCCGGTGTCGGAGTTGATGTAGCCCTTGAAGCCCATCTGGCCGCGCAGCAGGCCGTCGATGAACACCTTGTTGTAGGCAAAGCCGTAGGGCTGGAGCTCGATGGGGTTGCCGTTGAAGTCCTCCTGCGGAGCGCTCTTCTCGGCGCTGGGCTTGGAGTAGTAGGGCATGATGGACTCGGCATTGTGGCGGATGGCTGCGCGGAATGCCGGGATGTGGTACTTCTGCAGGGAGCCGGGGGTGGCGTAGATGTTCCACTGGCCTGCTGCATAGTGGGGGTCAAAGCCGTTCTCACGGGCACCGCCGCCGGGGAAGTGCTTCACGGTCATGGAAACACCCTCGGGGGTAACGCCGTTGCTGCCGCCCTGGATGCCGGGGATCAGGTGGTCGAAGATCTCCTCGATCAGTGCGGGGTCCTCGCCAAAGGTGCCGAAGGTGCGCTGCCAACGGGGGTCGGTGACGCAGTCGGCCATGTACATGTAGCCCTTCTTCAGGCCGCAGGCATTCCACTCGCGGCGGATGGTGTCAGCAAACTTGTCGATGATGTCGATGCGTGCGGTGCCCTTGACGGCAGCAGCAATGCCCAGGGTGCCGGGATAGGTGGCAAACACGCCGGTGGCATCGTTCATGCCGAACACGACCTCGCCGTTCTCGTTGCGGCTGTTGGACATGACCTGCATGGGAACAAAGTGATCACAGGTCTCGGTCAGGTACTGCAGCTGGTTCAGGTAATCTGCCAGATCCTCGGGCGTGGGGCTCTCGCGCAGGATGACGTGGCGGTTGAAGCTCTTCTTGACCATGTCAGAGGTGCTGGGCAGGGACTGGGAGCCGAAGATGCTGTCGGAGACGTTCACGGGTGCCTCGTCCAGCAGGCCGCTTTCGTCCGCCACGGGCTTGTGGCCGTTGGCTGCCAGACGGGGGGAAGGATACTTGGGGCCCATGCGCCAGTCGGAGGTGAAGATCTGGCCGATCTTCTCGCTGGTGGTCAGAACCTTGACATAGGCCTCGGCGCGCTCAGCCGGGGTCAAGCGCCAGTCGTTGACTGCGCTGACGGTGCCGGTGCCGTCGATGTCCTTGAAATACAGGCCGTCCTGCTCGATGACCTTGCGCTCCACGGTGCTGATGGTGGGGCCGTTGGGGTTCTGGTAGCGCTTTACACGCTCGGATGCTTTCACTGCCATAGTGTTTTCTCCTTTTCTTTTGAACGCAGCGGCCCATGCCACAGAGCCGCAGATGCTATACCTATTATAATAGGCCCCCGCGCGGAACAACTAGAAAATTTTTTGGATATTTCCGCACTTTCCTTGTATTCTTTTTTTGCGCGCGGTTGGAATACAAGTCTGTTTTGTGGAATGTGCTGTACTAGTATCTTGCAATCATGTGCAAAATGACGAACGCTGTTTTTTAAAACTGTTGATTTCGCCCAAGGAGAGTAAAATTGTCCTGTTTTCCCACAAAATTTTACTAACAGAAATTTGACGGATAGTTCATAATGTATACATAAAAATCCCCCGGTTCGCGATGTGGCAGCCGCAGCCCACGGGGGACCGAATGAAAGGCCGGAGTGAGTGGCAGCACACCGGCCGCAGAATTGAAAGGAGAGCTTCTCTATGGCAAAGGTCAAACAGCCGCTTGAAGAAAACGGCATCCACAGAGCGAAAATGTGGGAGATCATGATGTACGCTCTGAACAACACCTCCACCAACACCTACATGATGGTGGTCGGTTACATCAGCTACTTCCTGATCGGTATCGTCGGTCTGGCATCCGTGCTGGCCGGTTCTATTGTTACCATCATGCGTGTCTGGGACGGTGTCACCGACCCGTTCGTTGGTATGATGGTCGATAAGACCAACGGCAAGTTCGGCAAAAACCGTCCGTTCATTGTCATCGGTCAGATCATCATGTTCGTCACCACCTTCGTGATGTTCAACTTCATCCCCAAGATGGGCACTGGTGTCCGCTTTGTTGCGTTCATCATCATCTACATGATCTACATCCTGGGCTACACCTGCCAGTGCGTTGTCACCAAGTCTGCTCAGACCTGCCTGACCAACGATCCCAAGCAGCGCCCCATCTTCGCAATGTGCGATACCGTGTACAACATCATCCTGATGAACATTCTCTTCCCCATCATTGTCACCGATGTCCTGGTGCCCAAGTTCACCCTGACTGCCGAGGCCAACGCTGCCGAGATCGCTTCTCTGGTGGCACAGAACCCTGCTCTGGCAGGCATCGTGGAGAAGTCCGGCGGCAGCCTGTCCGCTTTCTACAACCCCGGCCTGTTCACCACCATGCAGCTGATGTTCGGCGGCCTGTCCGCTGTCTTTGCAGTCTGCGCCATCATCGCCCTGTGGCGTAAGGACAATCCGAAGTACTTCGGTCTGGGCACCACCCAGAAGGTCGGCATCAAGGATTACGTTGACACCCTGGCTCATAACCGTGCCATCCAGATGCTGGTGGTCTCCGCATCTACCGATAAGCTGTTCATGTCCACCAAGAGCAACGCTACCGTTATGATCTGCCTGTTCGGCATCATCTTCGGCAACTATGCCGCATACTCCAGCTACTCTCAGATCACCTCTATCCCCATCTGCCTGATCTCCATCCTGCTGATGAACAAGATCGCACGTCAGATGGGCCAGAAGGCATCCATGCTGGTGGGTACCTGGGGCGGCATCATCGGCTCCATCGCCATCACCCTGTTCCTGTTCTTCTTCAACCCCAAGGGCGATGCTTCCAAGTTCTCTCTGCCCGCATTCCGCCTGATCCGTCCTGACACCTGGGGCACCCTGTTCACCGGCTGGACCACCACCGCTTTGATCTTCGTGCTGCTGGTCATCGCATGGTCCGGCGTGCAGGCACTGTCCTCCTCCATCGTTATCACCATGACCGCTGACTGCGCTGACTACGAGGTCTACCGTACCGGTAAGTACGTTCCCGGCCTGATGGGCACCCTGTTCAGCTTCGTGGATAAGCTGGTCTCCTCTTTGGCTGCTACCGTTGTGGCTCTGTTCTACTCCATGGTCGGCTTCAAGGACGCTCTGCCCGACACCATGACTCCGTACTCTGACGGCATCTTCTGGGCAACCATCGGCTGCTTCGTCCTGCTGCCCATCGTTGGCTGGCTGTGCAACGTTGTGGCTATGCACTTCTATCCCCTGACCAAGGAGAAGATGGCAGAGATCCAGGCTGAGATCGGCCGCATCAAGGCTGAGGCTGCTGCAAAGCAGGCTTAAGGCCAACCATCTCCCTGCGGAAATTTTGAATCCGGGACAGCGCCGCTGTCCTGCATCGTAACCGGAAATGTCCTGCGGCGAGCCATCCTCTGCCGCGGGACTTTCTGATACCCTGAGACCCGGAAGGAATACCACTATGGCAGAAGAAAACAAGCTGAACCATACCCCTGAGATCACCCCGGCCCCCTCCGCTGAGGCCCCGGAAAAGGCCCCCACCACCGGCGAGCTGCTGGGCGATGTGGAGCACTACGACGAGGAAAAGGACGATTGGAGCACCGGCTATTACGGCACCGGCAGCCGCCAGCAGGTAACGGACGATGTGTTCCACAAGCTGGAGACCGGCGAAGAGTTCACACGGGATGACTTTATCAAGGCGGAGCTGGCGCTGCAGGATGCCAAGCTGGAAGCCGGCATCGATCTCGAAAAGGAGAAGAGCCCGGGCCTCATTGGTAAGTATCACGATTGGAAAAAGAACCGCGTAAGGCACAAGGTGAACAAAAAGAAGTACCTTTTGCTCTGCCTGTTTCTGGGCTGGTGCGGCGGCCACCGCTACTATGAAAAGCGGTATGCGCTGGCGGCCTTCTACACCCTGTTCTTCTGGAGCGTGGTGCCCTTTTTCCTCTGCGTGACCGACCTTCTCATTGCACTGCCCATGCAGGCCGATGAGAACGGCGACATCCTGATCTGACATCTTCCTCTATTCATTCATTTACCTCCTAGCGCCAGAAAGGGCCTGCGGCATTTGCCGTGGGCCCTTTTTGGCGTTTGCAGGCCCGTTCTCCGGCGCAGAACATAGTGGCGGCTAACTGGCGTTGTGCTATACTAGTATATCAATTGATTGTGCAATAAGCACAATAGAATTTTTCACATTAGTGAAACTTTTCCCATAATCGTAAAATCGACCTGTTTTACCTTAAAATATTACTAACAGATATATCAAAAAGCGTTCATAATATAGACATAAAGTTCCGGACGGGCTGGTACGCAGTGGCAGCTGTAAGCCCCATGGAGAAAACGGAGAATGTTCCTGTGTGAACAAAGGAGAGAATGAAATGGCAAAAACCAGAAGTCTGCCGGATAAGTTCTATGATAAGGACTATGAGCACAACGGCATCCACCGCGTTCCCCTGTGGCGTATCGCAGGCTACGCGCTGAACAACACCGCAACCAACGTTTATCTGATGATGATGAACTACGCCACCTACTACCTGATGGGCTGGGTCGGCGTTGGCATGATGGTCGCTTCTTCCCTGACCATGATGATGCGTATCTGGGACGGTGTCACTGACCCGTTCGTCGGCTTCATGGTCGATAAGACCAACAGCAAGTTCGGCAAGAACCGCCCGTTCATCGTGATCGGTCAGATCATCCTGTGCGTCACCAGCTACATCGCTTTCCATGTCACCCACAAGCTGCCTCAGGGCGTGCGCTTCCCCTTCTATGTGGTCGTTCTGATGGTCTACTACCTGGGCTACACCTGCCAGTGTGTTGTTACCAAGTCTGCACAGAGCTGCATGACCAATGACCCCAAGCAGCGCCCTATGTTCGCTTCCTTCGACGGCGTGTTCAATACCCTGCTGTTCGCCATTCTGGGCATCATCATCCCTCGTATTGCTGATGGCTACACCGATGTGGGCGGCTACGCTTCCACCCAGTTCATGCACACCCTGTGGCTGATGACCGCTATCATGTCCGCCTGCTTCACCGTGATCGCTGTGATCTCCATCACCCCCAAGGATCGTCCTGAGTTCTTCGGCACCGGCAAACCTGTCAAGGTCGGCCTGAAGGATTACTGGGATACCCTGAAGAACAACCGCGCCATTCAGATGCTGGTCCTGTCCGCATCTACCGATAAACTGGGCTCCTCTGCAAAGTCCAGCGCCGTCATGGTCGCCATGTTCGCCTGCATCGCCGGTTCCAACCTGCTGCAGAGTAACGTTACCGGTCTGGTCACCATCCCCAGCACCATCGTGTGCTTCCTGTTCATCAGCTTCTTTGCTACCCGACTGGGTCAGCGCAAGGCCATGCTGATCGGCTCTGTGGGTGGTCTGGTCATCAACGGCGCTCTGGCAGCCCTGTGGCTGCTGGGCGATCCCACCACCATGACCTCTAACCCCGCTACCGGTGCTCTGAACTGGGGCTACTTCCTGATCCTGTACCTCGTTCTGACCATCATCGCCGCTGGTTTCCAGGGCATTTCCGGCAACATCGTCATCCCCATGACCGCTGACTGCGCCGACTACGAAGTCTACCGTACCGGCAAGTACGTCCCCGGCCTGATGGGCACCCTGTTCAGCTTCGTGGATAAGCTGGTCTCCTCTTTCGCACCCATGGTCGCCGGTGTCATGTTCAGCATGTGCGGCTACACCGACCACAACCCCGTTATGGGTGACCCTGTTACCCCGGGCCTGCGCGGCGGCGTTGTCTTCTGCGCATACGGCATGATCATGATCGGCCTGGTCTGCAACCTGATCGCTATGAAGTTCTATCCCCTGACCAAGGAGAAGATGGAAGAGATCCAGGATGAGGTCGCTCAGATCAAGATGAAGGCCATGGCTGAGAACGCCTAATTGGTACTTGCAATTTTCTGCGGAAACCTGTAAAATCAAATAGGAAAACCGCTCGCCCTTGCGGCGGGCGGTTTTCTGCTTTTGGAACAAAATTCAGACAAGAGGTACATCGTAAATGGAAGAAAAGACACAGTGGGTAAAGGACCCGGACCATGGGTCCATCTGGAACACCATCGACCACCTGTTATACTGGAGAGAACACCGTGAAAAGCACTGTGTCAGCCGTAAGAAGTATATGCGCCTGTGCATTCTGGGTGCGTTTGGTGCGCACCAGTTCTATGCCAAGCGCCCGGTGCTGGGCCTGCTGTATCTGGCAACCTTCTGGAGTGGTTTCTCTGCCGCTATGACCATTGTGGACTTCATCATTGCCGTGCCCATGAAACCGGACGAGAACGGCAACATCTGGCTGTAAAAAGCCCTCTGGCGGCCTGCTGGGCCGGAAAGGAAAACACCCTATGGATAATGTCATGCAGTTTCTGTTCAACACCAACCACGAGCAGCCCAGCATCCTGGTCTGGGTCCTGCTGATCGTGATCGCGGTCGTGATTCCCAATTACGTCAGATATCGGATGGAGCAGAAGCGCTCCAATGATTCTGTTCCCACCCAGAACCCTGCCCGTTCTGCCCCGCGCAAGAAGAAGCGCAGCAAGAAGCGCTGAGCCGCAGGCTGGGGCAGCATGGGAAAGATGCTTTGCTATTTTATGATCTCCCATAACCGAAAGGGCCCTGCAAATGCCGCAGGGCCCTTTTGGCTTGCAAGAGAGTGTGGGAGATGAGAAAATAGATTGACGACTGATAGCAAATGTGCTATCATAAGGCTGAGGGATAAGCCGCACATAGAAGAGGAACATGAATGTATACAGTCGAATTTTACGAGAACGACAGAGGCGTTTCCGAACTGTGGGACTTTTTGGAAGAGCTGCGGATAAAAAGCGCATCCAATAAGGATGCGCGAATACAGTATAAACAGATCGTGTTGTATATCCAGCTGCTGCAGGACAACGGAACACGGCTTTCCGAGAATGTGACGAAGCATCTGATGGATGGCATCTGGGAGCTGCGTCCGGGAAATAACCGGGTATTCTACTTCTGTTGGCGGGGTGACCGGTTTGTGCTGCTGCACCAGTTTCGGAAGAAATCGCAAAAAACACCGCGGCGTGAAATTGAACGAGCAAAAGCGGAACGTGATGATTGGCTTGCAAGAAAGGGTGAATGAATATGAGGACCTGGAACGATTATAAGGAGCATGTGGCAGCTGTTGACCCGGACATTGCAAAGGATATCCGGGAAGCGGAAGCGATGTCTGCAATCGTGAAAGCAATGGTAGAGCAGCGCAATGCGATGGGATTGAGCCAGCGGGAACTGGCAGCGAGGTGCGGCATTCCGCAATCCTCGGTGGCACGGATCGAATCCTTTAAAACGATGCCCAATCTGGATACCCTGCTGAAAATCTTCCAGCAGCTGGGTTTGAAATTGACCATCTCAGCGGCCTGATTCATCTTGCCATTTGCCGCATACAAAAACCGCCCCGGCGGCTGCTTTGTGCAGTGCCGGGGCGGTTCGTTCGTTTTTGGTGTTCAGATGCAGGAAGTACTTACTTCTTGATCTTGATCAGCTGTGCGTTCAGGCTCTCGATAAAGCCGTCGGGCATGTTGATCATCTTAGCCATAGCCTCAGGGGTCATGCGCTTCATCATATCCCACATGCCAACGCCGGGCTTGACGTCAAAGTTGGTGGCCAGCTTGACAGCCCTGGTGGCGAGAGCCAGAGCCTCTTCGTTCTTGGAGAGATCCTCCATGCTGTCCTTGATGCTGTAATAGCCCTCGGGGAACTCCATCGGAGCCTTCAGATCCAGGCTGCCGACCTGCTTGAACCAGTTGGCAACGCCCTCCTGACGCTCGTTGAACTCAGGCAGAGTGTAGCAATCAGGCTCCTTCTCGACCTTTTCCAGCGTGATGGAATCCTTCACGTCACCGGCAACGGCCAGGATGGTGTTGAAGCCCTCTTCCAGAGCAACATTGAACTTGAACACGCGGTGTGCAGTCTGCTGGCCTGCTTCCTTGCCGTTGACGTACAGCACAACGGTGTCCTGGTTGGAGTAGACCTTGATCTCGGTGGTCTCGCCTGCGCGCTGTGCATGGCGGCGGCCGGCGATGTGGACCATGGGCTGCTTGGACCAGTATGCCTGGTAGACAAAATAGCTGTCCTTCTTGGTCTTGCGGTCAATGGTCATCAGGCCCTTGTTGTTGCGGCCTGCAACGCCGCCCTCGTTGCGGGCAGCACAGCCAAAGTCGAACATGTTCCAGCAGTGGGTAGCCCACACCCAGGGACGATCCTCGAACACCTGAGCCAGATGCTCGTGGTACAGTGCCTGATACTCCTCGGTGTAGTCCTTGCACTGGGGATCGTTGCTGTGCCAATTGATGATGCCCTCGGTGCCGTACTCGGAGATGCCGATGCAGATGTCGGGGTGCTCGGCGTGGAACTTGTCCAGCCAGGGGCCGTTCTGCTCCATCTTGCCGCCGTACCAGCCGAAGTAGTGGTTATAGCTCTCTACATCGGTAATGTGATGCATGGGGCCGTCAACAGGGGTGTTGGAGACGTGGGCAATGGTGGTGAGACGGGTGGGATCCAGCTCACGCACCAGCTTCTGCAGGTCGTGGTGGTTGTCCACCAGCTCCTGGCAGATGCCGCCGATCAGGATCTCGTTGGACAGGCCCCAGAACATGATGGAGGGGTGGTTGTAGTTCTGGATGATCAGCTCGGTCATCTGGTGACGGCAGTTCTGGTGAGCGGAGGGGTCCTTCTTAAAGACGCTGATGAAGGGAATCTCAGCCCAGACGGCGAAGCCCAGCTCGTCACATGCGTCGTAGAAGTCCTGGCTGTGCTGATAGTGGGCCAGACGGATGGTGTTGGCACCCAGCTCCTTGATGAGCATGGCATCCTCGTAGTGATCCTCAGCGGTCAGGGCGTTGCCCTTGTACAGACGATCCTGATGGCGAGCCACGCCGCGCAGCGGGGTGGGCACGCCGTTGATGGAGAAGCCGTCGCTCGGGGTCACAGTATAGCTGCGGACACCCACGTTGGCGTAGATCTCGTCAAAGGTCTCGTTGTTCTTCTGCAGGCGGGCGGTCACGGTGTACAGGTTGGGCTCGTCCATGCTCCACAGCTGGGCATCGGGAACGTACAGGGTGACCTTGGTGCTGTCGCAGGGGCGCACGCCGGAAGCAACTTCGTTGCCGTAGCAGTCCTCAATGCTGTACATCACGGTATAGGCCTCTTCGCCGTTGGTGACCCAGCTCTCGATCTCAAAGGTGGCACCGCCGTCCTCGGTGGGCTTGGGGGTGACCTTGATGCCGGGGCCGCCGAAGTAGTCCAGGTCAAAGTGGGTGCCGGGCACGCTGATCAGGTTCACGCCGCGGTACAGGCCGCCGTAGAAGGTGAAGTCGGCGGAAGCGGGGTACATGGAGGGGGTGTCCTCGTTGGAGACCTCGATGGTCAGCTCGTTGTCGCCCTCGTGGCACAGGTCGGTGACATCGGCACGGAAGATGGAGAAGCCGCCCTCGTGGGTGGTTGCCACCTGGCCGTTGACCTTCACGGTTGCGGCCAGAGCAGCTGCCAGCACCTCAACGTAGGTGCGGCCGCCAGCCAGAGGCTGCTTGGGCTGGGTAAAGGTGCGGGTGTAGACACCGGTGGTGCGCAGATAGCTGCCGTTGCCGTCCATGCCGTCCACAGCATTCCAGGTGTGGGGCAGGGTGACCTGCTCGGTGGGACGCTCGCCCTTGGGGAAGGACAGGGTCCAGTTTTCGTTCAAGGAAATGATCTCTCTCATCGATACTGCTCCTTCTGGTTTTCTTCTTTGTTTCGGCGGCCTGTATGGCAGAAGAAATGCCGGAAACAGGCCGGTTGTTGATTTCAGTATAGCACATCAGAGGGGGGTAGGGTTTGTACAATCTTTGGGCAAAATAGTAATATTTTGTGAAAATTCAGACGATGATTCCACGATTTTACAATCTTGCCCTTGGAAATGACAGCACAGCATGGAAAAGGTGCCCCGAAGCAGAGAGGAAAAGGAGGGTGCCCACCCCACAGAGGGGGGGCAGCGGCTTCCGCTCATCCCTGACCAGAAGGCCTCTTTGGCGCTGTGGGTCCCTCCGGCAGAAAGTGTTGACGGAACGGCGGCTTTTTGCTATAATTATATAGCTATGAATATGGAGATGTATCGAAGTGGTCGTAACGAGAACGACTCGAAATCCAAGTGGATGCTTCGCCGGGTGTCTCCATATCACACGAGGGAACGTCAATTTTGATGTCCTGACAGGCTTCAAAGCCTGTCTAAACGATGCGTTTTCTAACAATATTCTAACAGCAACTATTCCAAGTTTCAAGGCCGATTTGCGATATACAAATCGTAAATTTGCTATGAAAATATACTTGGAGATGTATCGAAGCGGTCGTAACGAGAACGACTCGAAATCGTTTTGTCTAGAGATAGGCACGTGGGTTCGAATCCCACCGTCTCCGCCACGTCGGAATGGACTGCGCTCCATTCAAAAAGCCCGGTCTTTGACCGGGCTTTTCTCATACACTCCGTCATTCCTCCTCTTTCGCAAAAGGTCACGCTTGCTGCGGCTGCTCGCTTGCAAGCGCGCTCCCAACGCCTCCGCTGCGCTACCAACCTTTTGCGAATGGGTATGAGTTTTCCGCTGGTTTCCCACAAACGCCTCCTCTCTAATTGCAGAGGGCAGCTGATAAAAGCCGGAATTATTTCCAGTATTCAACATACCAAGCCTGGACGCACATCGCGCTCCAGGCTCTTTTTGTTTGCAAGAGTTTGGCTGTATAGCCAGACGGTCCAATCGGGTTGCCCCTGCCGGATCAAAAAGCAGCCCCAGGCAGAACCCATTGAATTCCACATACGCTCCTGCTAAAATTTAAGCAGAGAAGCAGAACACCTCACCAATCAAAGCCATAATCATGACGGAGGATCAGCTATGCGTTTCAAGAATCAGGAACTCCTTACATCCGCAATCCTCTATCTGTTTCCCTGGACCGGCAGCCTG
>OLRS01002682.1_pt1 | contig 13145 bp, 12 predicted proteins | sample 1673171 | NCBI WGS metagenome assembly OLRS01 (sample SAMEA3136762, study PRJEB25190) | human gut metagenome | biome: human gut; feature: human-associated habitat; material: faeces | place: Austria | collected 2013
GCTAATGTTCTGCGAAGCGGTTACTGACTGCAAAGTGAACAGTAACAGATTTACGAGATGATTTCACAGATGTAATCTACCTTATACACCCTTAAGTAGTGTTATAGAAAAATCCCCCTGCCAGAAAAGCGTGGTTCCATGGCAGGGGGATTTTTAGGATTATTTATTGCGGTTTACAGGTGATGTTCCGTGAATAATGTTACTGCAAACCGTACAATTATTTCATTCTGTTTTTACAGAAATACATATTTCAGAACAAAGATAACAGCCAGTGCATACATAAGCGGACTGATTTTTTTGTCTTTAGCCTTTCCGGTACAGACGTTGATGATAACGTAAGAGATAACACCAAGTGCAATACCTTCGGAAATGCTGTACAGGAACGGCATTGCAATGATTGCGATAAATGCCGGAATCGCTTCTGTAAGGTCGTCAAAGTCGATCTTGGTTACAGAGGTCAGCATAAGGAATCCAACCACGATCAGAGCCGGAGCTGTGGCGAAGGAAGGGATCGCCAGGAAGATCGGGGAAAGGAACAGGGAAAGTGCGAACAAAACAGCGGAAACAAGAGAAGTAAGACCTGTACGTCCGCCCTCTGCAACACCGGAAGCGCTCTCAACAAATGTGGTAACAGTAGAAGTACCGCACATAGCACCTACAGTAGTACCAACAGCATCGGAAAGAAGAGCACCTTTGATTTTTGGAAGCTTACCGTCATTGTCCAGCATGTCTGCCTTGGAAGCCACACCGATCAAGGTTCCCAGAGTATCAAAAATATCCACGAACAGAAATGCGAAAATGATCACTACAAACTCAGCAATCGGAATGGCTGTAAAGTCAAGCTTCATAAAGATCGGAGCCAGGCTCGGAATGGACAGTCCTGCGGAGAAGTCCGGCAGAAGACTGTAATATCCGATCTCAGCATTCGGTACATACAGGCCGGTAAACTGACAGATAATGCCCAGAAGCCAGGTGATCAGAATACCCCAGAGGATATTTCCTTTGACATTTTTAATAACCAGAGCACCGGTGATGATGATACCGATGATCGCAAGCAGAACCGTGATTCCTACATCATGGAAAGTAGCGCTTACGCCATTTACCTCATTATAGCCATCGACAGAGAACAGCTGAAGCAGTGTGGAACCGCCGATGACGATATGTGCGTTCTGCAGGCCGATAAATGCGATAAACAGACCGATACCAACGCTGACTGCAGATTTCAGATTCTGCGGGATTGCATTGAAGATTGCTTCACGCACGTTTGTCAGGGACAGAACGATGAAGATGATACCTTCCGCGAAGACAGCAGCCAGAGCATACTGCCAGCTGTATCCCATGCCGAGCACGACGGTATAAGCAAAGTACGCATTCAGTCCCATACCCGGTGCAAGGGCAAACGGATAGTTGGCAAACAGCGCCATTGCGAGTGTACCAATAAATGCAGCCAGTGCGGTTGCAGTGAAGACAGCTCCGTGATCCATACCGGCGGCAGACATGATACTTGGGTTGACAGCCAGAATGTATGCCATGGTCATGAAGCTTGTGATTCCGGCAATAATCTCAGTTTTGACATTTGTGCCGTTTTCTTTGAGCTTGAAAAATTTTTCTAACATAACTTCCCTCTCCTTAGTTTGTTAAATGAAATGAGTAACTCACACATTATAGCGTTTTTCCGGGAAGAAAGAAAGAGCTTTTTTACGAAATCATACGAATATTTCCGATCATTACAGTATTTATATGTATACATTAGTAACAGTAATGCAATACAGAAATACAGCTTATAAAATCCCATGCTCAATTTACAGTTTCTTTTTCAGCATCTCCGGATTGGAAGCGTAGGAAAGCGCGGTCTCAGGAGCCACTGTGCCTTCTTTGACCAGCAGCTGAAGACTGTAATCCATTGAATGCATGTCTTCTTTATTCGCCGAGTAGACGGTTCCGTCAATCTGCGGGATCTTATTATCACGGATCATGTTCCGGATGGCAGGGGTAACCGTCATGATCTCAAATGCAGGAACCTGCGTGCCGTCCAGAGCAGGAACAAGCTGCTGCGAGATCACCGCCTGCAATACCATAGAAAGCTGTACGGCAATCTGCCGCTGCTGATTTGCCGGAAATACATCAATGATGCGGTCAATGGTATTGGCTGCACCGATGGTGTGAAGCGTGGAAAAAACGAGATGACCGGTCTCTGCCGCAGTCATGGCGACATCCATCGTTTCATAATCACGCATTTCGCCCAGCAGAATAACGTCCGGGCTCTGGCGGAGGGATGCACGCAGCGCATTGACATAGCTGAGTGTATCGATACTGATCTCACGCTGGCTGACGATACTTTTGTCATGCCGGTGCAGGTATTCGATGGGATCCTCCAGCGTGATGATATGCTTTTCCATCGTGTGGTTGATCTGGTTGACCAGACACGCAAGCGTGGTGGATTTGCCGCTTCCGGCAGGACCGGTGACCAGAACCATGCCCTTGGAGAGACCGGCGAATTTCATGACAGGAGCAGGAATACCGATGTCTTCCGGGTGCGGGAGCTCAAAAGTGATGACACGGATGACCGCAGAGAGTGCACCACGCTGCTTGTAAGCACTGACACGGAAACGGGAGAGTCCCGGAATCGCAAACGAAAAATCATCATCTCCCCGTTCCAGAAGCGGCGAAAGGTCACGGGCCTGCGCCAGTTCATAAAGCTGTTGTACAAACTCACTGGTCTGCGGCGGCATAAGCCGCTCTCCATCTTCTCTTAAAATCCGGCCGTTGGTCCGGTAGGATACCGGCAGACCGGCGATGATAAAAATATCCGATGCCTGATCGACGACGGCTTTTTGTAATAATTCAATCACATTCATCTGAAACACCTCAATTTTTGTTGCATTAATCATTTTCAGTACGGTCACTTCCAAGAACCGGAAGCGTTGTTTGCTCTTCCCAGCCGGAGACTGCAGTTTCCTGCCAGGCGGTGATCCGGCGTGTGTGGGATGCGGCATCTGCGCTTACGGTCAGCTGCAGATTCTGGATGTCACTTACCGAGATCAGGGCAGTGATTTCAAATACCGGGCGTTCTACGTTCTGCCGCTGAACCGAAACGGAGATCGCAGGTACAGTTCCTGCAAGTGCTTCCAATGCCGGCTCCGGTGTCTCCGATTCCAGCGCCTCATCAATCTGTGCCAGCAGGGCAGAAGCCTGTGTACTGGCGGCAGCGTATTCGGTCTGGTGTTTTGCCAGTGCCTGACTGTAGGATTGATCCCGCAGGGCACTGGAGAGTGCCAGTGCGGCGAAGATAACCAGACATAAAATAATGAAAATGACCAGCAGATAAGACGTACCGATCTGAAATCCGGGCATGGAATCCGGACGTTTCTTAGTTCGTTGCATCGTCACGCACCTCCTTTGCCGGGAACCGGACAATAGTCTGTTTCCGTGGAATAGTTCACGGGATTCTCATCCGGAGTGTTGCTTTTCAGGCGCGAAGCCGTAAAGCAGCCATGCAGCAGACGGCCGGAGGGCTCTATCCGGATCTGCAGCGTGTAAGCAGCATCCGCATGTGTGCAAAGCTGCCAGCTGCTGTCGTAGCAGAGCGTGTAATCCGCGGAACCGTCCGGATGCCGGGTGCAGCTGACCCGGTCACCAAAGATATCCGTAAAGTCCCCGCCGCTCAGAAAAATCTCCGTACAGCCGGATACCTTTTCCAGAGCGGCATTCAATTCCTGTGTCTGACGGCTGATCCGATGTGCACGTGCAAAGAACTGTACACAGACGGCAGAAGTCAGACTGAAAAATAAAATTGCAATGATAAGTTCCAGCAGAAACAGGCTGGAACGCTTGGCTGGTGTTCGTTTCATAATATACTCCTGTAGGTTACCGGCTGCTCTTGATGCTGACGTAAGTATCCGACAGATTGCCATTACTGTCTGTGCAGGACAGATGGAACAGCCCGTCACGGGATTCTTCAAAGGAAAATCCATCTGTGGCGAGGATTTCCCGTCCGTCGCCGGCAGAAGCCGCTACCCCTTCTTTGATAAAAAGTTCCCGCAGATATCCGTCGTATGCGTAGAGGTATGTCACGTAGGACTGTCCGGAGTATTCCTGCCGGATCAGGATGGCATCCTGGCCGTCGAAAGTTCCTGCATCAATGGCGTCACTGTTGTCTACCTGATGCAGCTTTTCCGTCACATAAGACAGTGCGGTACAGCTGGTATAAGAATCCTCTGAGGTGTGGACCTGACGGCTGTAGGAGCCGGAAGCCAGAACGACCAACGCCACAGAAGACGCAGCCAGTGCAAAAAACAGAGCCAGAGGAAAGAGAAAATCTATGACATGTTTTCGTTCCGTATATTCTTTTCGATACATCGTCATACCTCCGTTTCTATCGTTCGATCACTGTAATATCCGGCAGCAGATTGGCACCGCCGATCTGATAATCCACAAAAAACAGATCCGTATCATAGCGGATGCCGCAGGTATCCTTTAAGTCCTGCAGTGTCTCCGGGTAGCGCCCTTCCAGCGCATAATACTGGGTAACACCCCGCCAGAGCGCATGCTCCAGGCTGTTTTTCTGTTCCTGCCGTGTGCGGTTGGAAATCCGTGTGATTCCCACGGAGAACAGTCCGCAGATAACGACGAAAATCAGCAGGGACAGACAGAGATTACGGAAAGGGTGCGGAGACTTCCCGTGGTAAAACCGCCGGTTGTCAGGTACAGGTATCATCGCAGCCACCTCCTAGAGTCCTGCCATGATGCCAAGCAGCGGCAACATGACAGAGAGCAGAATGATGCCAACGATCACCGACAGGATAATGACCAGCGTCGGTTCGAGGACAGCGAGAAAAGAAGTGATATGTTCCCTCAGTTCTTCCTCGCAGCGGTCCGCAATCTGCTCCATCACTTCATCCATCATGCCGGATTTCCCGGCGATGGCAGTCATACGGGCGTAGACACCGGTGAAAACCTTTGTTTTTACAAGTGCACCGGAAAACTCTGTGCCCTGTTCGATTTCGGCACAGCACTGATCGATCCGTTCCAGGTAGAAGGGATCCTCAATCAGATTTCTGGAAAATTCCAGACCACGTTCCGGTGTCAGTCCACTTTTCAAAGCCAGTGCCATGGCACCGGCGAAGCGGCAGCTGTCGGAACAATCCGCGATCTCACGGAAATGGCGGAAACGGTGTCCGAGCTTTCCGGCCAGATGACGGCCTTTTTCGGTACGGGTCAGCACGATACCGGCTGCAATTACAGCTGCGATCAGGATGACAAATACCAGGGCATAGCGTGACAGAACGCTGCCAAGCAGCAGGATCCCTTTGGAGAGACCGGTCATCTCGGTGCCAAGCTGTACAAACACCTGCTGAAAGACCGGCATGACTTTTGTAATCAGGATTACAATGACTACCAGCATCAGGATGATCATGATCAGTGGGTAGGACAGGGAACTGCGGATGCTCCGGCTCAGACTTTCTTCCCGCTGATAGTGTGCGGACAGAGATTCCATGACATCGTCAAGCCGCCCGGTTTCTTCTCCGATGGCAGTCATATGAATCAGATAAGAGGGAAATACCCCTGTCCGGCTCAGCGCATCTGCGAAGGTGTCGCCGGATTGCATGGACTGATACATGGTGTCCAGCAGAGTCTTTTCCGCATCGTTTTGGGTATCTTCCATCAGCAGTTCCAGCCCCTCCAGAGCTGAAATGCCGGATCGCAGGATCATACCCATCTCACCGCAAAAAGATGCGAGTTCCGGGTAAGACAGCGATTTTTGCTGTAAATGTTCCATTCTGTGTGCCTCCGTTCTTTTATCGTTTCTGAAATCATAATCTACAAATGTAAGGAAAATGAGATCAAAAGTTATACATAGCTGTTTCTTTATGAGCAGGTTTTCCTATGGAATAACTGTGAAATTTCCTTATTATATATAGTGATATAAGTGCATTTATGAGTGCATCTGAAATGCAGCAAAGGTGTACGGACCGGTGTCCGGGATCAGTACGTATACTTTGTCGTATAGTTGGAACCGTCGCCGACATATTTCTTTACATTTGCCGCACTGTTGCTGGCAGCCAGCGTCGGATCCATCAGGGACCAGTGCCTGCCGTCGAACTTGATGATACCGTCCACCCAGCCGACTTCATCCACATAGCAGCTGATCCATGCGTGGTAGACATCCCCGGAATAGCCGACATCCAGTTTGGTGGGGATACGCTGGGAACGCAGCATGGCAGACATCAGAGAGGCATAGTCAAAGCAGATGCCTTTCCCGGTGGCCAGAGTATCATCCGGTACCGGGACATATCCGTAGGGAACCGCGTCCGCTTTCTCCTGGTCGTAAGTAATATGCTTGATCACAAAATTATAAATATTGGTAACGACATCCAGATCCGAGGAACATCCCTCCGCCAGCGCTTCGCCTTTTGCCACGCAGGCCGAATCCTGTGTGAAGTTCACATAGAAATTCGGATACAGGAAAGGGGAAAAATCATCACGGATGGTCACATCCAGATCCTGGGTAAAAGAAATCGCGTAGAGGTTGTTCTCCACAGACACAGATTCCAGCAGCGTGATCTTGTAAGAACCGCTCCCGCCGGGCAGCGGATAGACGGAATCCGTATCAGAATCTGTCACCGGATAGGTGTATTCCGTGCCATCCGGCAGTGTCACCTGCAGCTTAACCTTTTCATTACTGCCGGTGTAGCGCAGCATGACATAGCCGTCCGAGGTGTGCGAAGCATCCACAGATACGATGTCACTGCCGTAAGTCACGATTCCGTTCGCCTGTGGAACCAGCACCTGTGCCGTGGCATCCCGTGTGCCGTCCGCCTGTGCGGTCTGTACGGAAGAATCCGCACCGGAATCAGAATCATGGCTATCCGGAGAAGAACAGCCGGTCAGTGCGATGCAGATACACAGCATACACAGAAACAACAGAAGCAATCTGTTCCGAAGAAAGCGGTTTGGCCGATACGATATAGAGTTGTAAAAGTCCACGAAATCAGATGCCCCCTCTCTGTTGCCTGAAAAAATGTGGCATTTAATGGTTTGTGTAATCGTAAGTATAGCATATCTGACAGGCAGAAGCAAAACGAATCGCAGGAAATGCTTCATGAAACGGAACGGAAATTGTCATTGACAAATTATTAGACTGATTTTAAAATAAAACAGACAAGGAGAAATCGTTAAAAGGGAAACGAGGAAAAACGAATGAATGAAAAAACAGCAATACTGAATGTTCGGATGCTTGGGGATTTTTCTATTACATATGATGGGCGTCAGGTGTCATTCGGAAAAAATACGACGACAAAAGCGATGAAACTGCTCCAGATTCTTATTTACTATGGAGAACAGGGCATTGCACGTGAAAAGTTGTTAAATGCACTGTATGTGAGAGAAGAACTGGCAGATGCGGCGAACAATCTGCGTGTGACAGCACACCGCCTGAAAAAAATGATCATAGATGCGGGACTTCCGGAATATGACTATATCGTCATCAAAAAAGGTGTTTACAGATGGAATGCGCCGGTTCCTACCGTTGTGGATGCGAGAAAATTCCAGGAGCTTTATGAAGAAGCGCAGAACTGTGCAGACACAAAACAGAAGGAAGAATTGCTCAAGCAGGTCTGCAACATGTACCGCGGAGAATTCCTGCCGGAGATCTCCGGTGATGAGTGGGTGCTGCTGGAGAGTGTACAGTATAAGAAGCTGTATAGCAATGCACTGAAAGAACTATGCGACGGTCTGATCGAAAAATGTGACTACGAGGAGGCATTGCTCTTCTGTGAGCCTGCATGCCGCCTGTATCCGTTCGATGAATGGCAGAGCATCAAGATCGAATGCTTCCTTGGTATGAAACGTTACAAAGAAGCGATGAAAGAGTATGACGACACGGCGAAATTGTTCTTTGAGGAGCTGGGAATCAGCCCTTCCGAACGTCTGATGGAACAGTTCGACCAGATGAGCAGCCAGCTGAAACATGTGAAACCGAAAGAAATCCAGGATATCAAGCAGCGGCTGAAAGAAGAGGGCGCAGATGAACTGCTGACAAATTGTCAGCAGTTGAAAATGACCGCATCTGACGGAAAGCGCCGCGCAACCGATGTTGCTACTACGGAACAGCTCTTGCGTATCATCCAGTCCGTTCCGTCTCCCCGCGCGGAGCCAGTGAAACGCTGGCTTGCCGAGGTTGGCCGCGAGCGCATTGAGGAAACCATTGACCCGGAACAGGCCATTGACCGTGCTTTGGAAACCTATCTCAAAAAGGGCTATGATCCCGACTGGGTGCACCAAAGGCTCCTTTCCATCCGTATCCGCAATGAGCTCACCGACGAATGGCAGAAGCGCGGAGTGGAAAAAGGCAGGGAATTTGCGATCCTGACCGATGAGATTTCAAGGGCGTGGTCCGGTATGACAACCCGGCAGTACAAAAATCTCAAGGGACTAAAAAAAGAGAATCTGAGGGATAACATGAGCGATACTGAACTCGTGCTGACCATGCTGGCGGAGGCTTCCACACGAGATATTTCCAAGGCATCAAAGCCCGTTGGTTTTGATGAGAGCGTAAAGGTTGCCAAGCGTGGCGGCAATGTTGCAAATGTTGCGCGGCAGCAGCTTGAGGCGGAAACCGGACAGCCTGTTATTACTTCGCAGAATGCCGTTCAGTTAAACGCGGCGGTCACAGAAATGATCGAAGCATCGGCGCAGGTAGTTGACCGTCAGGATGATTCAAAAAGCAAATAGAGGACCTACCGGTTATCCGGGTATTGCTTTTCGCCTAACGCCTATCAAGGAGAGAGTAAAATGAAGCCTGTAAATATAAAAAAGAAATATGATATTGCTTATTGTATTTTTGTAGGGGTAGCCTTTATAGTAGTAATTATCTGGCAAATATTTCATCTGCCATTACCATCATGGCTACTCACAGATCTGCCACTTACCGACAGTTCATTTGTGATCCTACAGATACAGGTGACAATAGCCGTTTTACCTTTGGCTATCATTGCGCTTATTACAGGTATGTCCAAGGATACCCTATACGGCGTTCCAGTCCTTAAATATGTACTGCGTCTGAGACCGGTTTTACTGACTTATAACTCCGTCGCCATTCTGCAAATGTTCATGATTATAATTGCCTTTGTCAGCACAAGCTATCAATGGTACAACCTTCTGGAATTAACCTTTTTTGTAACATTATTTAATTCTTTGATATTGATGACGGACTGCTTTTCGCTACTCTCAGATTACCAGTTCTATAGGTCGGAAATTCGGTCTTACTTAGTAAGTGCCCCCACCCAAGAAAAATTCTCAATGGTTGTAGACGATGTCATAAAATCTGCAAGCACTGCCAGCATAGACGGTTTAAAAGAAGAACTCTCGGCTATGAATGAAATGCTATTGTCGGTTAGCGGTGATACGGATCAAACAGCTTTTAATTCCGAGTATATCAAATGTGCAAATAGGCTCTTTGGCGCGAAAAATAGCGATTTATTTTTTTGCATGGCAGATGCATTGCAGAAGGCATACCACAGTTTTAATGAAAAGAAGAAAGAATTCCCTATATTCCGTGCAATTTGCTTTGAGTTTTATAACGGACTAAAATACTTAGATTTAGCAGATGCCCGTAAGCGCGGAGGCCTTGATAACCTTAGGTTTGAACTATTTCGTAATCCCGCTTATAGTGACACTGAGAATCTCCGTTCATTTACAGCTCAGATATATCAGCTTGCTGTTGTAGAAAATATTTACCCGCTAAATGCCGTTGCAATCAAAGACAGCTTCGTGATCGGAATGTATGATTGGTTTTCTCCTTTTCGAGATTTTTCGCTTCTTGAGAGGTATGACCGTCTCAACTTTTTTAAGTCATTGGTTGATAATAGAAATGAAACCATTCTAAGCGAAAAAGTTTATAGTATTACTGACATACATCCTGATACAGATTTGGTCGACAAGCTTTTTATCGTCCTATATTTTTATTACATCGCAATATATGAGCCTTTGGCAGACAAAGAGCAGATTCAGTTTTGCCTTGATTTTATAAGAAATCACCAGACCTGTTTCCATCAAGTCATCGCGTCTTGCGCGTTTCCTGACGTTTCAAACGATGACATCAAACTATCGTATGACCTGATGAAATCTTGGGAAGTAACAAAACTAAACTGCGTGAAAACCTTGGTGTTTGATTCTGTAACAAATGATTTTTGGATTTTTTCTTTCATGGCAGTTAATCCTTCAATGGAGTTTTTATCTGGCATTTTGCAAAGTTTTGCCGTCGGAAAAGAGTTCAAGCTATACAGTCAATACTTTGCTGATAGCACTGCATCTACACGAACAAAGCAAAAATATCATGATTTCTGCGACCTATTTGGCTTTGACTTTAATGAGACCGCAGTGAATTCATTTAGGTCTGCTCTGTCAGAAACGTATAAACAGTATTCCATCCATGAAGCCATGCAAGAGCACAACCATCTAATGAACGAAGACGATTTCCTTTCTAAGTGGACTCAAATAGTGAAGGATTATTGTGGGCTTCTTTCGAATCATTTTTCTGATAAGCCTACAAATGTGACATCTAATCCTACTGTCTTGGTTAACCGCTATGAGTTTTGCTTTGAACTCTCTCGCAAAGAAAATGAACGTCTAAAGAATACGATTGAAGCCTCTGTTCTGGCGTTTGTCTGTAGGGTAATACAGTCTCACTTGAAAATAGAAAATGTCAAATTTGGGGAACCGCTATCTCCCATAATCAACGTACTCAATGATAGTGCCAGCAATCCGGTCGATACAGTTATCGGCAGCAGAAACTGTTTTTCCTATCGAGAGCGCAATGAAGAACAACAGATACTTGAAAAATTCGGTGAAGAATTTCTTTCCCGCTTTATGACTGGAGCAATTTTCTTTGTGTCCCGCTCTGGATTTTTTGCTGATTTTAGCAATATTAAAGTTCACCTGCTGGAGCCAACTCGAGAAGAGATTTTAGCGAAAAATAAGCCAAATGAAAACGGTACATATTCTTATATCATTACCAACGATTTGAAAGGAGACTTCACCGGAGATGAATTGGTAACCTTTATTCAAAATCGGTTTGTTAACTTAAAAATCACATGCGATTTCACATATGGGTTTTCATCTGAGCAAATAGGCTATGGTATCATTCGTCAGTTCCCGCAGGATTGAGGTGCCCTTGTAAGTGAACTCATCTAATCGTGCAAATTTATATTGTATACATGAGGTTTGAAAAATGCGAGAACAGTGGACGCAAGGGCGTAGATGATTTCCCTGAAGTCAGGAAAATCGTCTGAGGCAGGCGCTACGAAGAAGCGATTGATGGACAGCTCATGCTGGATGAATAGGCCGCTTCCACGTAAGATCTTAAAATAATTGAATAATTTGCTGAAAGGCTCGACACCGTGAGGTGCCGGGCCTTTCCTTTTGAACGAGGTGAAAAATGAACAACCTATGGAACCGCAGCGTTGGCCCGTTTGATGAGGCGGCTGTACAGAGGCACAGACACATGGGGCTGCTTGATTGCAATGGGGATGTGAACGCGGATGCAGTAAATTTCCTTGCCCATCTTTGCGCAGGCCTATTCTTTGACGCCCTTTGTGATTCTTATGTTGAAATGCAAACCGTTTCCAGGATATGTCAGGCTTTCTGTAAGTCTGAAAATGTAGAGGCGCAGAGAGTAGTCTTAATGATCTGCTCAGAGTATGACGCGATGAACCATCCTGTCCCAGAAGCTATCTGGTGGATCTCCGGCAGTAAATTATTGGTGCCGCCATTCATTGAAGGATTTCTCAGTTATCTGAGGGAATATTTAAACAGCCATGAGCAAAACTCCAAAAGAGTAGTAATTGCAATGGTTCCCGGACATGGCTGAAGCCGAAAATCACTCATATGGTATAGAAAGCGGAGCCCCTTTTTGGTAAAATTGACTTGAGAGAAAACCAACCAGAAAGGGGCTGGCCGCTATCTACCGACAGGAAATCATTCAGGATGTGACGCTGTTCACATCCCAAAGCGCCGCCATGTTTTATGACAAGCTTTTCAGCAGCTTGGACTTCACGCTGCCCAGAGCGGCAACCGGGCGGCGGGGCTTCCCCAAAGAAGCCATGGTCTGTGCTTTTATCGTTATGAAATGCGCCCAATAGCCAAATAGCCAAATTGCTGGAATATCTTGACTTTATGCGGATGATATGCTAAAATTTTTCCGGTTTTTAGGTGACTGTCTGCGGGTAGTCCGCCGGGAAATCCATTAGAATTTAACAGATCGGAGATACATATTATGGAAAGAATCAAGACTCTCGAGACTCGTAGCCTGTGCGACAGCGCCAAGAACGGCGGCTGCGGTGAGTGCCAGACATCCTGCCAGTCTGCCTGCAAGACCAGCTGCGGCGTGGCAAACCAGAAGTGCGAGAACACCAACAAGTAATCAATCGCAATTTTCAAAAAGCTGCCGCCTGTTCAGGCGGCACTTTTTCTGTACGAGGAGAACGGAAGAATGGTACATCAGTATCAACTGAACGGCTACAACATCGTGCTGGACACCTGCTCCGGTGCCATTCATGTAGTGGATGAGGTAGCCTATGACATCATTGCGCTTTACCCGGATCACACGGCGGATGAGATCGTAACGGCGATGATGGAAAAATACGGCGCACGCGAGGATGTGACGGAGAAGGATCTGCGGGACTGCATTGATGACGTGGAGGCGCTGAAGCAGGCCGGGAAACTCTATACCCCCGACACCTTCGCGGACATGGCCGGTACGTTCAAGGAGCGTTCCGGCGATGTGGTGAAGGCGCTGTGCCTGCATGTGGCGCACACCTGCAACCTGAACTGTTCCTACTGCTTCGCCAGTCAGGGAAAATACCACGGGGACCGCGCGCTGATGAGCTTCGAGGTGGGTAAGCAGGCGCTGGACTTCCTGATGGATCACTCCGGCAGCCGCACCAATCTGGAGGTGGACTTCTTCGGCGGTGAGCCGCTGATGAACTGGGACGTGGTGAAGCAGCTGGTGGAGTATGCCCGCAGTGTGGAAAAGGAGCGGGGCAAAAATTTCCGCTTTACGCTGACCACAAACGGTATGCTCATCGATGATGACGTGATCGACTTCGCCAACCGGGAAATGAGCAATGTGGTGCTGTCGCTGGATG
>OLRS01002684.1_pt1 | contig 13138 bp, 15 predicted proteins | sample 1673171 | NCBI WGS metagenome assembly OLRS01 (sample SAMEA3136762, study PRJEB25190) | human gut metagenome | biome: human gut; feature: human-associated habitat; material: faeces | place: Austria | collected 2013
TATATTCTCCGGTTTCATCTTCTCCTACGATAGAAATCAAAGCTGAGCCCTGAATGCAGCCAGAGAAGGGGCAGTTAACTGCAGAAAGCTTCTGGACGCAGAAGCGAAAAATGAGGACTTTTAAAAGCTGGGAGGTGTAAGAGAATGATTAAACTGCTGCGTGTGGATCACAGACTGCTGCACGGTCAGGTGGCGTTTTCCTGGACCACGAACCTGGGCGCGGACTGTATTTTGATTGCCAATGACGGTATTATGCATGACGATTTGCGGAAAACAACCGTGAAACTCAGCAAGCCCGCCGGAACTAAGCTGGTTATCAAAAATATTGAGGATTCCATTGCTGCAATTAACAGTGGAGTTACCGATAAATATAAATTATTTATCGTAGTAGAATCCCCAAAGGACGCCATTACATTAGCGGAGCATTGTCCGCAGATTACCCATATCAATCTGGGCGGCGTCAAGAAACTGGAAAACGGAAAGCAGCTTTCCAAGACCATCTGGGTAACAGAGGAAGAGGAAGCAGGTCTGAAACGGCTGATAGAAAAGGGTACTGAGGTGGAAATACGTCTGGTACCGGATGAACGAAAGGTTAATGTAGGTAATCTTATCTAAAGAGGAGGTAAAGTAAAATGGGATCAAATTTGGGAATTGCGCTATTGCTCGGCCTGGTCGGAGCATTTGCAATCTATGATTACGCAATCGGAACTAACTATATTTTCCGACCGTTGGTTACTGGTGTGCTGGTAGGAATTGTAATGGGTGATGTCAGACAGGGAACCATTATCGGCGCCTCCCTGGAGCTGATGTTTATGGGGGCTGTATCGGTTGGAGCTTATATTCCGCCTGACATTGTTACCGGAGGTATTCTGGGAACCGCGTTTGCTATCGGCCTGGGAAAGGATACAGGAATTGCCATGGCCCTGGCGCTTCCTATTTCCATGATAGCGCTGGTTGTCAACAACCTGGTATTTATGCTGGGTACCGTGATTGCCACAAGAGCTGATAAGTACGCGGCGGAAGGAAACGCAAAGGGCGTATTCCGGGTGATGAATTTCTTTGGTTTTATTCGCTGCCTGAGTACATTTATTCTGGTTTTCGCCGGTTATTATCTGGGCAGTGATGTAATGCAGAAATTCCTGGACTCTATTCCGGCTTTTATTACCAACGGTCTTTCTGTTGCGGCAGGTCTCCTTCCTGCAGTCGGAATTGCGGTATTGGCGAAAATGATACTGAACAAGCAGCTGATTCCGTTCTTGTTCCTTGGTTTTGTACTGTGTTCATATTTTAATGCGCCAATTCTGGCAGTAGCGATTATCGGTATCATTATTGCAGTAGAAAAATCAGGTTTACTGGCACCGAAGGGCGCGGCAGCAGAGACTGCGGTTAATACCATAGCAGAGGAGGATGAGGACGATGACTTCTAATCAGACAGAAAAGCATTTGGAGAAAAAGGATTTACAGAGAATGTTCCGGCGAAGCCTGAAAACAGGCTGGGCATGGCATTATGAGCGGCAGATGCATCTGGGCTTTGAGTACATGATGGAGCCAATTCTTCGAAAGCTGTATGGGGAAGGAACCCCCGAATACAAGGACGCCCTGGTACGTCACCTGGAATTCTTCAACTGTACCCATCAGCTGATTCCTTTTGTAGGCGGCGTGGTGGCTTCCATGGAGGAAACCAATGCCAACAGTGATGATTTTGATACGGCATCTATTACGCAGGTAAAGACAGCCCTGATGGGTCCGCTGTCCGGCGTGGGCGATTCCATTTTCCTGGGAACCATCCGTGTCATTGGTACCGGTATCGGCTGCTCTCTGGGAGCTGCAGGCAACTGGCTGGGCGCAATTTTGTTCCTGTTAATTTTCAATGTACCCAGTTATCTGTGCAGATATTTCGGCGCATTAAAGGGTTATGAGCTGGGAACAAAGTATCTGGAGAAAATCCAGAAATCCCATATGATGGATAAGCTGATGCTGGCCACCGGAATTGTGGGTATTATGACCGTAGGCGGTATGATGATGACTATGGTATCGGTCAATTGCCCCATTACGATCGGATCCGGTGACGCGGCAACGACCATTCAGTCCATTCTGGACGGTATTATGCCGGGTATGCTGGGTCTGGCCTTTACAGGAATCTATTACTGGCTCATGAAGAAAAACGTAAATGTCATGTGGCTGATTCTCGGAACCTGTATTTTCGGAATCATCTGTGCATTCTTTGGCATTTTAGGTTAAATAAAAAAAGAGGAGAAAAGAAAAAATGTATAAGTTTGACGAGGCAAAGTATCTGGAGATCGGACACAAGACAGCGGCAGATTTGGAGCTGGCAGAAAAGGCGGCAGATGCTGCGGTAGCACACGGCTTTGACAACATTTTTATGGTAGGCGTGGGAGGCTCTATGGCAATGCTTACAGCGGCAAGCGTTGTATGGAAGCAGATGAGTAATACGCCGGTTTATCTGGAGCACGCGGCAGAGCTGATGACCATCGGAAACCGTCAGCTGACAGAAAAATCTCTGATTATTACGGTATCCAAATCCGGAGATACAAAAGAGGTAACAGCGGCTACGGCAAAGCTGAAGGAAAAAGGTTGTTATATTGTGGCATTTACCAGCAGTCCGGACAGCCCGATCGGAAAGAATTCCGATGGCTATGTACCGGTAGTAAAGGCGGATCTTCCGGAATTTTATTACATGGAGATTTACACCTTCCTGATGCGGATTTTTCTGAAGCAGGGAGAAATTTCCGAGGCAGACTATGCACAGTTCAAAAAAGAAGTTGCCATGATGCCGGAAAATATGGTGAAGGTAAAAGAAAAGTTTGATCCGGAAGCAGAGAGAATGGCGGAGGCCCTGAAGAGAGAAAATTACATCCTTTTTGTAGGCGGCGGCCAGATGTGGGGCGAGAATATTGACGAGGCTATGTGCGTGGTAGAGGAAGCGCTCTGGGTTCGCACGAAGTCCGTATCCTCCGCGGATCTGTTCCATGGAACTCTGGAACTGATTGATGATTTAACACCTGTCATTCTGATTAAGGGTGAGGGTCCGGACCGCGCGCTTGACGAGAGAGCAGAGCGTTTCCTGAAGCAGACACCGGCGAAGCTTTTCGTGGTAGATACGAAGGATTATGAGCTGGAAGGTGTAGAGGAAAAGTTCCGCTGGATCTATGCTCCGTTTATTGCCTGCAGTCTGCTGATTGATCGCCTGTCCATACAGATGTCCCTGAAGCTGGGTCATGATATGCAGCTTAGAAGATACTATCGCCAGTTTGAGTATTAATATATGAAAAAAGCAGTTATCTTTGATTTGGATGGTACCCTGATAGACAGTGAACTCTTCTACCTGAATTTGCTTCTGGAGTTTTTGAAAGGAAAAGGTATGGTACTTTCTTTTGAGGAAGCCTGCAAGACCGTTGGCGCCCACAATTCTCCCATATGGGAGAATGTGGCCCGGGCGCATGGCGGAAGCATATCCGGAAAGGCGCTTCGTCAGGAGTATAAAGACGAATTTGAGAGAAAGCTCCGGGATCGGGAGCTGGATTACAGTCAGATGCAGTTTGCGGACGTGCTTCCGGTATTGGAAAAGTTGCGTGCAGACGGCATAAGGATGGCCATCGCCTCATCCTCTCCCCATCGGATTATCCGACTGGTGGTCGAACAGCAGAACTGGGGAAACTATTTTTCAGTGCTGGTCAGTGGTGATGATTTCCAGAGAAGTAAACCGGATCCGGAAATTTATCGGTACACGATGAAGCAGTTGGGAACGGCACCGGAGGAGACATTGGTTGTGGAGGATTCCACCTACGGAATTGAAGCCGGAAAAGCAGCAGGCGTAATGGTAGCTGCGAGACGAGATTTACGATTTGGATTTCACCAGGAAAAAGCAGATTGCCTGTTTGATGATATGCGGGAAATACTTCCGAAGATATCAGATAAATATGTCTGAATTGTTATGATTATTATGCAAATATTATAATTCTAAACAATCTCTAAAATATTAGCACTCATACTTGACGAGTGCTAACAATGGTGATATAACAGAATCAGAGCAAGGGAGAAGAAAGAAAATAAGAAAAAGCCCTTGCGAAACCTCCAGCAGAACTGAAGGGAAGATTAGGAGGAATGATTTATGTTAGTACCGAGTATTTTTGGAGAAAGTTTATTAGATGATTTTGTAAATGATTTTGCATTTCCGTATACACCTGCAAAGAAGGTTTATGGCAAAGAGGCAGCGTCCCTCATGCGCACCGATGTGAAGGAGACCAAGACGGGCTACGAGCTTGAGATTGAGCTTCCTGGTGTAAAGAAAGAGGACGTTAAGGCAGAACTGAAGGATGGCTACCTGACCATCACCGCTTCCACCGACAGCAAGAAGGAGGAGAAGCAGGACGGCAAGTACATCCGTAAGGAGCGCTACAGCGGCACCACCAGCCGGAGTTTCTATGTGGGAGAGGATCTCACCCAGGAAGACATCAAGGCCAAATTTGAAAATGGCGTGCTGAAGGTGCTGGTTCCGAAGAAAGAGGAGCAGCCGAAGGTAGAAAAGAAGAGCTATATCGATATTGAAGGCTAAGCGTAGGCCTTTTCGACAGGCAAAAGAGAAGATGGGGATGTGGCTTGGCTGCATCCCCATCTTTGCAGCTGGTAATTATGCAGGCGGAGGTGAGCAGGCATTATGAAACAGGACTATTATGAGGTGCTCGGCATTGGAAAGCAGGCAGATGAGAAAGAGATAAAGCGTGCTTACCGGAAGCTGGCAAAGAAATACCACCCGGACATGAATCCGGGGGACAAGGTGGCCGAGCAGAAGTTTAAAGAGGTCACAGAGGCTTACAATGTGCTCAGTGACAAGGAAAAGAAGAAATTATACGATCAGTTTGGTTTTGCGGCCTTTGACGAGGCAGGCAACGCCCGGGCAGACGCAGGAAGCGGTTTCTACGGAGGAGCGGGCGGTCAGGGAGGCTTCCGTAGCGGCAGCTTTCACACGGGAGATGGCAGCGGCTATCAGGAGTTCCATTTCGAGGGCGGCAATATGGACGATATGTTCGGCGATATCTTCGGAAATATGTTCCATGGCGGCTTTGGCGGCCAGAAGGGCTACCGGCAGCAGGCGTCTTATAAGGGCGAGGATTTACACGCGGACATCACGGTTGGCTTTGATGAGGCGGCCTTTGGGTGCGATAAGATGATTCACATTCAGGCAGCAGACGGTACCGGCGTACAGTCCTTAAGCGTGCATATTCCGGCAGGTATCGACGATGGCAAGAGCGTGCGGCTCCGGGGCAAGGGACACCCGGGCTTCGGAGGCGGGGAGAACGGCGATTTGTTGCTGAAGGTACACATTACGCCCAGGGCAGGATATGAGCGGAAGGGCATGGATGTCTATACCACGGCCGATATCCCATTTACCACAGCGGTATTTGGCGGCGAGGCCAGCTTCCCGACCCTCTACGGAAATGTGGTCTGCAAGGTTCCGGCAGGAACCCAGTCCGGCAAAAAGATACGTCTCCGCGGCAAAGGAATCGTATCCATGAAGGATCCGAAGGTACACGGGGATCAGTACGTGACCATTCAGATTCAGGTACCCACCACACTGACGGCCGAACAGCGGCAGAAGCTGCATGAATTTGAAAATGCCATGAAGCAGGGCGGCAGAAGCGCCGCGTAAGATAGAAAGCAAAAGACAGAGCCTTCGGAACGGAAACGTCCCGGGGGCTTTGTTTTTTCTGGGCTGAATTTCTGAAAGAGCAGTTATTTTATTTGTATTGTAAACTTGAAAAATAAAATCTGTTGACAATCTGTACTTTTTCTTGCAAAAGCCCTATTCTTATTATAAAATAAAAAGCAGTGCCATGACCGGACATGCAGCCGGGCACTGATAGCAGAAAGTAGAAACAGAATTCAGAAAATGCGAAACTCCGAAAGAAAATGGATTTATCTATGGATTTTGCAGGATGGGTTGTAAACATGGAAAAGAAAGAAACAATGATCCAAGCGGAAGATTTGGTTTATGAATACAGAAAATACGATGAGGAAGGCCGGGAACGGGAGCTGATTAAGGCCGTGAACGGCGTCAGCTTCCAGATAGAGAAGGGGGATTTTGTAGCGATTCTGGGACACAACGGTTCCGGAAAATCTACGCTGGCCAAGCATATCAACGCCCTGCTTATCCCCAGCGAGGGAACTCTGTGGGTGGATGGAATCGATACCAGGGAGGAAGAACGGGTATGGGATATCCGGCAGAGCGCCGGTATGGTATTCCAAAACCCGGATAATCAGATTATCGGAACCATCGTGGAAGAGGACGTGGGCTTCGGCCCGGAAAATATGGGAGTGCCCACGAAAGAAATCTGGGAGCGGGTGGAGGAGAGCCTGAAGGCAGTGAATATGCTGAAATACCGTCACCATTCTCCGAATAAGCTGTCCGGCGGCCAGAAGCAGCGGGTAGCCATTGCGGGCGTGGTAGCCATGCACCCGGAGTGTATCGTGCTGGACGAGCCTACGGCCATGCTGGATCCCAACGGCCGCAAGGAAGTGATCCGTACGGTCCGGGCCCTGAATGAGGTGGAGGATATTACGGTCATTCTGATTACCCATTATATGGAAGAGGTTATTTACGCCGATAAGGTGATTGTCATGGATGATGGCAAAATCGTCATGGCCGGTACGCCGAGGGAAATCTTCTCTCAGGTGGAAACGCTGAAAGCCTACCGTCTGGATGTACCCCAGGCCACACAGCTTGCCTGGGAGCTGAAAAAAGCAGGTCTTGATCTGCCCGACGGAATTCTGACAAGAGAGGAACTGGTGGAAGCCTTATGTCACTTAAATTAGAGCATGTACAATATACCTACAGTCCTTCCACAGCCTATGAGATTCATGCGCTGAAGGATATAAATCTGGAGATCCCGGACGGTCAGTTTATCGGCCTCATCGGCCATACCGGATCGGGAAAATCCACACTGGTACAGCACCTGAACGGTCTGGTAAAGCCCACCTCCGGTCATATTTATTTTAACGGAGAGGACATTTACGCGGAAGGCTACGATATGCGGAAGCTTCGAAGCAAGGTGGGACTGGTATTTCAGTATCCGGAGCACCAGCTTTTTGAGGTAGACGTATTAAGCGATATCTGCTTTGGCCCGAAAAATCAGGGCCTGTCCAAAGAGGAAGCGGAGAAAAGAGCACGGGAGGCCATGCGTATGGTAGGGCTTTCCGAGGAGTATGAGAAGCAGTCGCCCTTCGAGCTGTCCGGCGGTCAGAAGCGGCGTGTGGCCATAGCGGGCGTGCTTGCCATGGAGCCGGAGGTGCTGATTCTGGACGAGCCTACGGCGGGCCTGGATCCCAGAGGCCGGGACGAAATCCTGGATCAGATCAGCTATCTGCACCGGGAACGGGGGATCACGATTGTGCTGGTTTCCCATAGTATGGAGGATGTGGCAAAGTACGTGGAGCGCATTATCGTCATGAATCAGGGCGAGGTGCTGCACGACGGAGCGCCCAGAGAGGTGTTCCGCCATTATAAGGAGCTGGAGAGCGTAGGCCTGGCCGCGCCCCAGGTAACCTACATTCTGCATACCCTGAAGGAAAAGGGATTTGGCGTGGACGGAGACGCTACGACCATGGAAGAGGCAAGGGATACGATTCTGAACGTGTTCCGGGATAAGGTAAAAAAACATGATTAGAGATATTACGCTGGGGCAGTATTACCCGGCAGATTCCATATTGCATAAATTAGATCCGCGGGTTAAGCTGGTGACCACCATGGTATTCCTGGTGGCGTTGTTTGTGGCCAATGACTGGGCGGGATATCTGGTGGCTACGGTTTTTCTGGTGACCGTGATTCGGCTTTCTAAGGTTCCCTTCCATTTTATGGTAAAAGGCCTGAAGGCAATCTTCTTTATCCTGCTGATTACCTTGATTTTCAATCTGTTCCTGACGCCCGGCGATGTGGTGCTGGTACAGATCTGGAAGCTGAAGATTACAGATAAGGGTCTTCACACGGCGATTTTCATGGCTGTCCGGCTGATTTACCTGATTCTGGGCACCTCTGTCATGACCCTGACGACTACGCCCAACGACCTGACGGACGGTCTGGAGAAGCTGTTAAGCCCTTTGAAGAAGCTGCGGGTGCCGGTACATGAGGTGTCTATGATGATGTCCATCGCCCTTCGGTTTATTCCGATTCTTTTGGAGGAAACGGATAAAATCATGAAGGCGCAGATTGCCAGAGGCGCGGATTTTGAACATGGCAATCTGGTACAGAAGGCAAAGAACCTGGTGCCGCTTCTGGTGCCGCTGTTTATCTCCGCGTTCCGACGGGCCAATGACCTGGCGATGGCTATGGAGGCCAGATGTTACCGGGGAGGAGCCGGACGGACCAAGATGAAGCCGCTGGTATACGCAAGGCGGGATTATTACGCATATGCGGTGGTTGCGCTCTTCCTGGCGGCGATTATCGCAGTGAGAGTGGTATTATGAAACGGGTAATGCTGATAGTGGCCTATGACGGCACAAATTACTGCGGCTGGCAGGTACAGAATAACGGAGATACGATAGAAGGAGAGCTGAACAGGGCTCTTTCTTCTTTATTAAAAGAGGAGATTGCGGTGATTGGCGCCAGCCGGACCGATTCCGGCGTCCATGCGCTGGGAAATGTGGCTGTTTTTGATACAGAGGCCCGGATGCCGGCGGAGAAGATGGCCTATGCTCTGAACAGCCGTCTGCCGGAGGATATCCGCGTGCAGCAGTCCTTCCGGGTGGACGATCAGTTCCACCCAAGGAAAACCAGCTGTATCAAGACTTATGAATACCGGATTCTGAACCGGGAATTCGAACTGCCCGGAGAACGGCTGAACAGCCACTTCTTCCGGAAGAAGCTGGACGTGGCGAAGATGCGGGAGGCCTGCCTGCCATTTTTAGGAGAACATGATTTTAAAAGCTTCTGCAGCATTCATACCCAGGCCGAGACCACAGTGCGGACTATCTACAGCCTGGATGTGACGAAAGAGGGCGATATCATCCGCATTCGTGTGACGGGAAACGGCTTCCTGTATAATATGGTCCGCATTCTTGCAGGTACCCTGATAAATGTGGGCTTTGGCGCCACTGACCCGTCGGAGATTCCGGCCATACTGGCAGCCTGTGACCGCCAGGCAGCGGGCCCTACAGCCCCGGCCAGAGGCCTGACTCTGATAAAAATGGAATATCCGGAGCATCCGGAATTTCCGGGACAGAAAAGTTGAAAAAGTGGTTGACACAACTGCGTTTCTATCATATAATAACTCAATGTGACGTAGTGCGAAAATGTCTGAGCCAAAGCCCCGGTAATGACATATTTCCATAGAAGTTTCAATTTATTTTCAGGAGGAAAACCAATGAAAAGTTACATGGCTAGTCCAGCAACAATTGAGAGAAAATGGTATGTAGTTGACGCTACAGGATATACATTAGGACGTTTGGCTTCAGAAGTAGCTAAAGTTCTGAGAGGCAAGAACAAAGCAATCTTTACTCCGCACATCGACACCGGAGATTATGTAATCGTTGTAAATGCAGACAAGATCAAAGTAACCGGCAAGAAGCTGGATCAGAAGATTTACTATCATCACTCTGATTACGTAGGCGGTATGAAAGAGACCACCCTGCGTGAGATGATGAACAAGAAGCCGGAGAAGGTTATCGAGCTCGCTGTAAAGGGCATGCTTCCGAAGGGACCGCTGGGAAGACAGATGTATACAAAGCTTCACGTATACGCTGGTCCGGAGCACAATCATGAGGCTCAGAAGCCGGAAGTGCTTACATTTTAATTGAGAAAAGGTTAAAGGAGGAAATTTACAGTGGCTAAGTCAAAATTCTACGGAACTGGCAGAAGAAAGAAATCCATCGCAAGAGTATACCTGGTACCGGGTACTGGAAATATCACCATCAATAAGAGAAGCATCGACGAGTATCTTGGTCTTGAGACCCTGAAGGTAGTCGTTCGTCAGCCGCTCGTTGCTACAGAGACAGCAGACAAGTTCGACGTTCTGGTAAATGTTCGCGGAGGCGGATATACAGGACAGGCTGGTGCTATCCGTCATGGTATCGCAAGAGCACTGCTTCAGGCAGATCCGGATTACCGTCCGGTCCTGAAGAAGGCTGGTTACCTGACTCGTGACCCGAGAATGAAAGAGCGTAAGAAGTACGGTCTCAAAGCAGCTCGTCGCGCTCCGCAGTTCAGCAAGAGATAATCAACAAGTTCAAAATGCTTGGAAAGCCCGAAAATTCAACGTTTTCGGGCTTTTTTTAATGCCCGAAACGGCTGATTCCGATGACGAAATTTGAGGAAATTTGACAGCGTTTATACCAATTTTGTGGGGCTTACCAGGGGTTTACCGACCATTTTTACCCCCAAAAGGGCTTACAAAAGGGTTTACCAAAGGCCAATTTTGGATCTTATACTTGACAAAAAATTTTATTGGGTTCTCAAATTAGAGAGCGATGGAAGGGAAAAATAGAGCATTTCACGAGTTTTGAGGAAATATGAGAAAATAAAATAACCTTTGCTTACATTACATAGAGTTTCCGTTTATTCATAAATGAATGGGAGCTCTTATTTTTTATCCTAAAAAAGTAAGGGAGGGTTTTAGAATGAACATGTACAACACAGAATTGGGTGCCGGACCGGGAAAAGAGAACGAATTCTGTGCGCGCATTGCTACAGGAGACTATGATGCTGTAATCATCGGACACAGTCAGTTTGAACGAATTCCGTTGTCGCCGGAGAGACAGGAGCGACAGCTCCAGGAGCAGATTGACGATATTACAGTAGCTGTGGAGGAGTTAAAATATCAGCGGGGCGAAAATTTCACAGTTAAGCAGATGGAGAAAATGAGAAAAACACTGGAAGTACGAATGGAAAAGCTGCGGGCCGTGGAACGGAAGGACGATGTCATCACGTTTGAACAGCTGGGCGTGGACCGGCTGTTTGTGGACGAAAGCCATGGTTTCAAAAATCTGTTCCTCTATACGAAAATGCGAAATATGGCAGGATTGTCTACATCCGAAGCGCAGAAATCCTCTGATATGTTTATGAAATGCAGATATATGGACGAAATAACCGGAAGCCGCGGCGTAGTTTTTGCAAGTGGAACACCAGTCAGCAACTCCATGACAGAGCTTTATACGGTTATGCGGTATCTTCAGTATGATACTTTGCAGAAGAAAAACCTGAGTCACTTCGATAGTTGGGCTTCTACTTTTGGGGAAACTACAACAGCTATTGAGTTGGCACCGGAAGGAACCGGGTATCGGGCGAGAACGAGATTCAGTAAGTTCTTTAACCTGCCGGAGTTAATGAATATGTTTAAAGAAGTGGCAGATATTAAGACCTCCGATCAGCTGCAACTTCCAGTGCCGGAGGCAAAGTTTGAAACGGTGGTAGTAGAGCCGTCGGAGTATCAGAAGGAAATGGTACAGGCCCTTTCTGAACGGGCGGCGGAAGTTCACAGTGGAGATGTGGATCCATCTGTCGATAATATGCTGAAAATTACCAATGACGGACGGAAGCTGGGACTAGATCAACGGTTAATTAATCCACTGCTGCCAGATGATCCGGCCAGTAAACTGAATGAATGTGTACGGAATATCTTTCGTATATCTTATAACATCAGCAGTGATATTGTGTTCGTGAGTACTGCTTTTTCGAGGTGGATCGTGTACTTACAGGACAATAAGGTAAAGAAGCTGTCTCATGAAAATTATAGAATGTCTAAGTCTCAATACCGAAAAAAGCAGAAAATGAAATGTACAGAGGGATACCACGAACAAAAACTTCCGTCAGAAAATTTATTTGAGGTGATTCAATACATAAAAAATCACGATACAGGTACAGTGAAGAGGATGGCAAAGAAAAGCAGATTGGAAAAACTTCTGGAGATGGTCTGAAGATTCGAATTGCCTGAAAACCTCTGGCGAAACTTTAGGTTTCGTCAGAGGTTTTCAGGTTTTGAAATTAAAAAAATATATAGTAGTAAGAAGCTTATTGAATTTTACGAATCATTTGGACCATAGGCTGATCTTTATCCGGAATGCGGGAAATTTCTTTGAATGAATTATTTTGATAGAAACGGATCAGTTTCTCTGTATCTCGACATTCAATTATCATATAACGCCCACCAACAGCTTCAACAGAAGCAGCGATAATGTCACAGGCGAAGTTAATCAGCATTTCCCCGCTTATGGAGTCTTTGGGAACATTAGAATTTTTTGAGAGCTGTCCAATCAGATAACAGGGGAAATCGCTGATAGTTTCTCGATGGATCTTTGCACTAAATCCGTCTAATTCTTTGCGCACGCGATTGGAAGTGCTGGCTGGAATTGTAAGAATTTTGAGCGCAAGAGAGATATACCCGTAAATGATTAACTGCTCATGGAAACCATCGGAATTTTCTAATTATTCCTGATCGCATATCAGATAAGTACGGGATTTTGATAAATTTTCAAAATCAACAGCTCGTTCGTGTAAAAAATGTTCGATATCCGCATCCTGCTCACAAGAAAAAGAAGACAAGAGCTGATGGAGTTCTGTACCGACCCCCAAAAGTTAGACCTAAAAATCTAACGATTGGAGGTCGGTATTTTTATGGCTAAATATTCTTTTGAATTTAAAAAGAAAGTTGTTTTGTCATATTTAAACGGAGAAGGCGGGTACAAATATCTTTCTAAAACGTATGGAGTCCCTGCTAAAAGAAATATTGAGCAATGGGTTCACAATTATCAAACTTTGGGAGATGAAGGATTATTGCGTTCTCGAAAAAATGATATATATTCTTTCGAAAAAAAGCTTTCTGTTGTAGAATTATATTTATCAAGTGAAATCTCATATCAAGATTTGGCACTGCAAGAAGGTATTACCAATTCCGGTATGATTGCGAACTGGGTGAATCGCTTTCGAGCAGCTGGCCCTGATGCGTTGAGACCACATAAGAAAGGTCGAAAGAAAACATTGAATAAATCAGTTGAAAATTCCAAAATAGTACCATTAGAAGAATCTTCTGTTGACACAAGTGTAGAGCACGTAAAAGAACTGGAAGATGAACTTCTAAAGTTAAGAATAGAGAATGCGTTTTTAAAAGAACTGAGGAGACTGCGTTTAGAG
>OLRS01002688.1_pt1 | contig 13112 bp, 10 predicted proteins | sample 1673171 | NCBI WGS metagenome assembly OLRS01 (sample SAMEA3136762, study PRJEB25190) | human gut metagenome | biome: human gut; feature: human-associated habitat; material: faeces | place: Austria | collected 2013
GCTCCATGGACAGCTCGGTAAAGCCGAGGTCGTCGGCCATGTGGAACAGGTCCTTGGTAAAATCAACGTTGTGGTGCGTAAAGGTGCCGCGCATATAGTAGCCCTGGCCGCCGCGTGCCTTGACCAGTTTTTGGAACTTGGGCACGATGCGGTCGTAGCTGCCGTTGCCGGCCAGGTCCACGCGGAACCGGTCGTTGACTTCCTTGCGGCCGTCCAGAGACAGCACCACGTTGTGACATTCCTTGTTGCACCAGTCGATGACCTCATCGGTGATGCCGATGCCGTTGGTGGTCATGGTGAAGCGGAAGTTTTTGTTGTGCTCTTTCTCGATGCTGCGGGCATAGGCGACCAGCTGCTTGCACACCTCAAAGTTCATCAGCGGTTCGCCGCCGAAGAAGTCGACTTCCAGGTTGCGGCGGGTGCCGCTGTGCTCGATCAGGAAATCCAGCGCACGTTTGCCGGTCTCAAAGCTCATCAGGCCGGCCTCACCGTGGAACTTGCCCTGGGCGGCGAAGCAATAACTGCAGTTCAGGTTGCAGGTGTGGGCCACATGCAGGCACAGCGCCTTGACGACGTTGGAGCGGTTCTTGAAGTCGAACGCATGGTCGGCGTAGGCGTCGGGGGCAAACAGCTGCCCGGCGGCGGTCAGCTCCTCAATGTCGTCAAAGCAATCGCTGATGTCGGCGGGGGTGACATCGGCGCGGTCACGGTATTTCTGCTCCAGCTGGGCGGTGGCGGCTTCGCGGGTCAACCCCTGGTCGATCAGGGCGATGGCATCGTAGGCAACATCGTCTACGGCGTGCACGCTGCCGCTGTACACGTCCAAAACAATGTTGTAGCCGCTGAGTTTATACTGATGAATCATTGTCTGCTCCTTTAAGTTATGTTACTTTTCTTATAAGAAAAGTAACCAAAAGAATTTTTAATCGAATAGCGAGAGTGTATAGAAAAGCGGTCGAGAATAAGGGATGGGGGAGGTGAGGGGAAAGTACGGGAAAAGGGGGTACTATAAAATGCCTGCACCGTGCATCGTTTTTCGACCGCGCTGTACATAGAAAATGCCGGGCTGCCATATCTGGCACCCCGGCATCAAAGCCAGCAATACAATTACTTGTCGGTCTTCTCGCAAGGCTGGTTGGCAATGCCGCAGCTGGTCTTGCAGGCGCTCTGGCAGGAAGTCTGGCACTCGCCGCAGCCGCCGTTCAGCAGGCTCTTAGCCATGTCGCGGGTCTCGAGAGTCTGGATGTGCTTCATAAAACAGTCACCCCTTTATACATTTTAGAATTATTATTATTGTACACGGAAATCCGGGGTTTGTCAATAGGGGCGGCGTGAAAACAACAGACAGCGGCAGGCCCGTCGGAACCCCTCAGGCCAGCTTCGCGGCCAGCTCCCCTGATGGGGAGCCTTTCGCGGGCGCATGCCCGAATAAAGCCTCCCCATCAGGGGAGGTGGCCGCGCGCAGCGCAGGCCGGAAGGGTTCCGACGGGCTTTGCCGCTGCCTCCCTTTACAAATTACAAAACCGCAATCTCCTCCGCCCCGCTGCCGCCCGTATGCTTCAGCGCGGTTCCGGCCTGCTCCAATGCACGGCAGGCCGTCAACAGCTCTGCCGTCACTTCCTCGCCCGGTGCCACCAGCGGCACGCCGGGGGGATAGGCCCAGAGATACTCTGCGGCGGTCTCCCCCACCGCGTCCCGCATCCTTACGGCCCGCGCGGGGCGCAGCAGCGCCTCGGCAATCGTGCAGCGGGCCGCGCCGGGGGCGGGCAGAATATGCCGCGGGGCCGCGGGCGGGGCCGCCGTTTTGTCCCAGGCGTGCAGCACATCGGCCAGCCGTTCCAGCGCGTCGGCGTCGTCGCAGGGGCTGGTCATGGCCAGCACGTTCGGGCCGCAGACCATCTCGGGCTCAAAGCCGTCGGCCCGCAGGTACGCCGCCCCCGCCGCGCCGATTTGCAGCAAAATTTTGCCGCTGTCATGCGCAAAAAAATCAGGATGCGCCGTCAGTGCGTCCGCGCCGCAGCACAGTATTTTGGTATTTTTCAGATCCCGCACCGCCGCGTCAAAGGCATCCAGCCGGGTGCGCCACGCGGCAAAGGCGGCCTCTCCCTCGTCGGCCAGCCAGCGGGTGCATCCGTCCAGACTGACCATGAGCGGGTAACTCGGTGAGCTCGTCTCGAACACGTCCAGCTGGCGCTCGACCCCAGCAGGGTCGGCCAGATCGCCGTTCAGCTGCAAAAACGCGGTCTGGGTCAGGCTGGGCAGCGTCTTGTGGGCGCTCTGCACGACCAGATCGGCCCCTGCGGCTACGGCCCCGCCGCGCCAGCCGTACCGGGCGGCAAAGGGCAGGTAGTGCGCACCGTGGGCCTCGTCCACCAGCAGCGGCACGCCGCGGGCGTGGCAGATTTCCGCGATAGTACGTATATCGCTCAAAACGCCCTCATAAGTCGGGCTGGTCAGGATCACGCAGCGGGCGTCGGGCGCAGCGTCCAGCGCGGCGGCCACATCGGCGGGGTGCACACTGCCGTAGATGCCAAACTGCGGGTCGACGGGCGGCGTGAGCCAGCGGGCCTTCAGCTGCCCCAGCTCAATCGCGTGGTAGACGGCCTTGTGGCAGTTGCGCGCCGCAATGACCGTGCTGCCGAACGGTGCCAGTGCGCGGATGCCCGCCAGAAGGCCGACGGTGGACCCGCCGACGAGGTACCAGCACCGCCGCGCGCCGTACAGCGCCGCCGTGCGGGCCATGGCGTCGGCCAGAATGCCGTCCGCGTCGTGTAGGTCGTCCGCACCGTCGATCTCGGTCAGGTCCCAGGCATAGCAGCCCAGCCCCGGTGCGGGCGGCACCCGCCGCTTATGCCCGGGCATGTGCAGCGGGTAATGCGCCGCGGAGAGGGTTTCCAATTGTTGTTGCAGCGTTGATTTTGTCATATTTTTATACTTTTTATAAATAAGTGCAAGCTAAAAAGCCTCCCCTTTGAGGGGAGGTGCCCGCGGGGCGGAGGGGTGGGCGGGAGACACACACTTTACAGGTCTACACCCGGCCACCCCTCACCGCCTGCGGGCGGAGCTCCCCTCAAAGGGGAGCCTTTACGAAATCTCAATTTCCGCCTTACTGCCCGCCCGCGTTTTGGTCACGTGGATCTGTCTCGTCAGGCGGTCCTGCAGCGCCTCGACGTGGGAGATGACGCCGATGAGCTTATCGCCCCCGGCCAGTCCGGCCAGCGTGTCCACGGCCTTTTCCAGACTGTCGGAGTCCAGTGAGCCGAAGCCCTCGTCGATGAACAGCGTCTCGATGACGACGCCGCCCGCGTTCTGCTGGATCGTGTCGCTGATGCCCAGTGCCAGGCTCAGCGCGGCCATGAAGCTCTCGCCGCCGGACAGGCTGCCCACGGGGCGAGTCTTGCCGGTGTAGGCGTCGAACACGTCGAGGTCCAGCGCAGTCTTGCCGCCGACGGCCTCGCTCTTGCGGCGCAGCAATCGGTACTGGCCGTCGGTCATGCGGGTGAAGCGCAGGTTCGCGGCCTCGACCACGCCGTCAAAATAGAACGCCTGTACGTACTGTTCAAACGGAAGTTTGATTTTTCCGGTCAAATTGCCGTTGATCGTTTTGGACAGATTGTCCCACATGGCACGCTTCTCGCGGGCGGCGGCGCTCTCCCGCATCGTCTTTTGCAGCGCGTCTATGGCGGCGCGGTTCGTGTGCAGACGGTGCACGGCGGCGTCCCGGGCGGCCATGGCGGCAGCGCGGTCCCGGCGCAGGCGGGCCAGCGCGTCCTGCAGCTGGGTCAGTGCATCGGGGTTGTCGCGCTTGGGCATCGTCTCGCGCATCTGCTGCACGCGGGCGCTGGCGGCAGCGTGCCCGGCCTTGGCGTTGGCGGCGCGGCGGGTGGCCGCAAAGCGCTGCTTTTCCAGGTCGGCCAGCTGGCCGTTCAAAAGGTCGGCCTGCTTGGCCAGGCTGCGGGCGCGGTCCGTCTTTTGCTTCAGCTTCAGGTGGTCGGCCTGCAGGCCGCGCAGACCCTCGGTCAGGCTGGTCTGCTGGGCGGTCAGCGCGATTTTCAGCTCGTCGGGCGTCAGCTCGGCGGCGGGCTTGCCGGTGTAGCGGTCCCCGCGGCGCGCGAAAAATCCATCCGCGTCCCGCTGCAAAGCCGCCCGCAGCTCATGCGCGTGGGCGGCGGCATCACCGGCGGTGCGGCTGGCCGCGGCAGTGCTGCGGCGCTGGGCCGTCAGCGCCTTCTCCCGCTCCTCCAACTGCTTTTCGGTGATGTGGTCCTTGGGCAGCGCGGCGATCTTCGGGTGCTTGGTGGAGCCGCAGACCGGGCAGGGCTTGCCCCTTTGCAGGTCCTTGGCCAGCAGGCCCGCGCGGTTGGCGTTTAATTGGCGCTGCATCGTGCTGTATTCTTCCTCAGCGCTGTCCAGTGCAGCCTGTGCGGCCACATACTCTGCCTGACGCGCGGCGGCGTCCTCGTCCGCCTTGTCGGCGTCCGCCAGATTTTGCAAGAGCTGCCTGCAGTCGGCGGAAAGCCCCTCGGCCAGCTCAATGCGGTGGTCGGTCTTGAGCAGGTCGGCCTCGGCCTGGCTCAGCGCGGCGCGGTCCGCCTCGTTTTTGGCAATATTTTCCTTCACGTTTGCCGTGCGCTTTTCCAGATCGGTCATAATGAGGTCGGTCTGGTGCTCCACATCGGCGGCGCGTTGCTCCTCGGCCACCAGCCCGGCCAGCTGGCGGCGGCGGGCGGCGCGTTCCTCGGCAATTTTCAGGCCGGCGTCACCGCGGGCGATCTTCTCGTCCAGCTCGTTCATAACGCTGGTCTGTCGTTTTTCGTTGGCGTCGTCGGCCTCCAGCAGCAGCCTGCCCAGCTCGGCGGCAGCCCCTGCGGCAAACGGGTCGCGCTCGGCCTGCATTTCGGCCAGGTCGGCGGCGGTCTCCTCGTCGGCACCGTCACCGATCAGCGTGCCGACGTGCATCAAAAGTACATCGTCCAGACGCTTACATTCCTCGTCGGCCTTACGGGCGTGCTCGACGGCGGCCTGACCCAGGCGCTGGTGGTCGGCGGTGTCAAAAATGCGGCGCAGGATGGCCGCGCGGTCCGCGGACGGCGCGTTGAGCAACCGGGTAAAGTCGTTCTGCGCCAGCATCGACACCTGGGCAAACTGTTTGGCGTCGATGCCCAGCAGCTTGACCACGGCGTCGGTCACGGCTGACGCACCGCTGACCGGCTCGTCCGGCTCACGGATCAGCTCGGCCTTGGCGGGCACCTTGACCATGCCGGTGCCGCGCTTGGCGGCGCGCTGCTGGTCGGGCCAGCGGCGCACGGTGTAGCTGCGCCCACGGTGGGTAAAGGCCAGCTCGACGCTCGTTTCGGCGTCGGGGGCGGCAAAATCACTGCGCAGCATCGTTGTTTTTCGGTTCTCGCCGGAGGTCTCGCCGTAGAGCGCAAACGTGATGGCGTCAAACAGGGCGGTCTTGCCCGCGCCGGTGTCGCCGCCGATCAGAAACAGTCCGCTGCCGCCGAACGCCGAGAAGTCCAGCTCGGTGCGGCCCGCGTAGGGGCCGAAGGCGGTCAGGATCAGCTTTTGGGGTTTCATTCGCTTTTTGACGCCTCCTCGCGCAATCTTTTCACAGCCACGGTCTCCTCCACGGTCAGGGGGCGTCCGTTCATCTTGGTGAAAAAGTCCTGGAACAGCTCGACAAAGGGTTTGCCGCGCACGGCCTGGGTCATGTCCAGCGGGTGCGCGACCTCACCTTGGGGCAGGTAGTCGAGCCGCATGGCGTTGGGATAGGCGGCGCGCAGCTGCGCCATGGCGTCGGGCAGCGGCGTCGGGTCGGTCAGGGTCGCCCAGATGTAGTCCTCGGTGTCGGTTGGCCGGGCGGTCAGCCGGGCCAGCGGGCCGGTCAGGTGGCGCATGGCGCGGCGGGGCGTCAGCGGCAGCTGCTCGATTTTTTCCACGCCGCGCTTGCCGACCCGCACGAGGGTGACGGATTTCTGCATCCCGCACTCGTCCAGATGGTAGCAGAGCGGCGCACCCGCGTAGCGCACGGCGTCGATGCCGACGCGCTGGGCGCGGTGGATATGGCCGAGCGCCGCGTAGAAGAAGCCCGCAAACCGCGCTGCATCGATGGAATCCACCGTGCCGACGGTCAGGGGCGCGGTCTCACTGCCGGAGAGCTGCGGCGGGCAGACGCCGGAGACCACCATCTGGTGGGCGACGAGCACCCGGCGCGGGGCGGCGGGCTCACAGACAGCCAGCGCCGCGCCGACGGCGGAGTCGTAGTCGGTGATGTCGGCGTCGGGCAGGTAGTGGCGCACCGTGGCCGCCCGCACAAAGGGCAGCAGCGTGAACTCGATGGGGCCGTGGCGGTCATTGAGTACGACCTGCTTGGGGCAGCCGGTGAAACGCCCGGCAATGTGTACGTTTTGTTCGGCCAGCAGACTGCTGGCAAAGTCGAGCCGTTCGGCGCTGTCGTGGTTGCCGGAGACGGCCAGCACCGGGATGCGGCGGGCGGCCAGCTGGGTCAGGAACCAGTCCAGCAGCGTGCAGGCCGCGGCGGGCGGCACCGGCGTGTCGTAGATATCGCCCGCGATGACGACGGCCTCGACGCCGTGTTTTTCACAGAGGGTCAGAATTTGTTCAAGGATGAACCGCTGATCCTCCAGCATATCAAACCCGTTGACCCGTTTGCCCAGGTGCAGGTCTGCAAGGTGCAGAAATTTCATGGTGTATCTCCAGATTTTGCTTTTACCGCGCTGTAGGGGGCGGCGTCCTCGACGCCCCGCGGACCGATGCAAGCATCGGCCCCTACAGCTTTACCGCCACAGCTTCTCCCAGGTCGTGATGTCCAGCGTGGTGCCGGGCAGGACCTCCACGGGGGCTGTCTCGGCCTTGCGGAAGCGGCACTTTTTGGCAAAGCCCTCGGCCTTCAGGTCGCGTGCCCACACCCGCATATACAGGCGGCTGCGGCCATCGCCCTCGGCCAGCTTCTGCGCATAGGCCACGATGCTGCGGCCAATGCCCTGCCCGCGGGCCTTTTCCTTTAAGAAAAGGCGGCTCAGGCACATGGCGCCCGCGGGGCCAAGGTCGAGCGCGAAATAGCCCACCGGCTCGGTGCCGAGGTAAATTAAGAAGTAGTTGATGACGCCGCTGTGGATCTCGTCGTCGGTCAGGATGTCGCTCTGGTACTTATCGGCCAGTGCAGCGGCGACCTTGGGCGTCAGCTTGGTGTAATGCTGGACGAAAATCTCCTGCGCCAGCTCGGAAACCAGCTGGACGTAGCGGGTCTTGGTTACTTGCTTGAAGGTTGGATTCATGGCTGCTCCTTTTTTAGAGAATAGATAAAAGATAATAAAATTGGCGGTTCGCGTCGCTGCGCTCCGCTTTAAAATTATTTGCCGCCGTAGGGGCGCATTCTCTATGCGCCCGCTAGTCGTCTGCCTGTTGACGGGCGGATATGGAATCCGCCCCTACGGATTTTGTTTTTATCTTTTATCTATTATCTTTTATTTTTTTCTTATTCTATCGTCAAACTTGCCTTCGCCGGCATGCACGCGGCCCAGTCGCCCTCATTTTTCAGGGTGCCGAAGCCCTCGCACAGGTGGTCGGGGCAGGGGCTGTCTACAAAGGCGATGCCGCCGTTTTCCACCCGCAGGTGGATCGTGTACAGGCCGGTGTCAATGTCATATTCGGCGTTTTTACGCAGATCAATGCGCTGCTCGACCTGCGGGTCGCCGTAGCGCAGCACCGCCGTGCGGCCCGTGCCGCCGTGGTGGGCGGCCAGCCACAGCACCGCGGCCAGCGCCAGAATTACAGCGATAAACAGCAGATTTTTTCGTTTCTCGGTCATGGCTCTCTGTCAAATTCCAGTTCTTCGGTCAGGCCGTCATACCCGGCCACGGCGGCGGGGTACGCGGTGCGCGCGGCGGCCAGGCCCGGCGCGGGGTCGGTCACGGCGGCGCTGTAGTGAGTCAGCCAGAGGCGGCGCACGTTGGCCGCGGCGGCCAGTGCGCCGGTCTCCCGGCAGGTGGCGTGGCCGTACAGCTCCGCCTTGGGCAGGTCGGCGTCGTCGGCGTAGGTCGCGTCCATGCAGAGCAGGTCGGCGTCCCGGGCGGCGGCCTCCAGCGCGGCGCAGGGGCGGGTGTCGGTGGCGTAGACCACCTTCAGCCCGCGGCGCGGCGCACCCAGCACCTGCTCCGGCGTGCAGCCGCCGACGGCCTCGCCCCTTTGCAGCGTTTTCCAGTAGGCCATCGGGATGCCCGCAGCCCGCGCCCTTGCGGGGTCGAACCGCCCGGCGCGGGGCAGCGCAAGCAGATAGCCGCAGCAGGGTACGCGGTGGGTCAGCGGGAACGGGGTGATTTTCAGCGTGTCTATGTGGAATGGTCCGTCTGCGACCTGCCAGCGCACCGGGTACGCCTGCGGCCCGGCCAGCGCCGTGACGGCCTGCGCCACAGGCTCGATGCCCTTGGGGCCGTAGATCGTCAGCGGCTCGGTGCGGTTCAGGCTGCCCAAGGTCTGCAAAAGACCGGGCAGGCCCAGAATGTGGTCGCCGTGGTAGTGGGTCAGCAGCACCGCCGAAAGCCGATACGCGCTGACGCCGTACCGCCGCAGGCCGACCTGCGTGCCCTCGCCGCAGTCCAGCAGCACGCTGCGCCCGCCCACCGTGACTGCGGCGGCGGCCAGTGCGCGGTCCGGCAGCGGCTGCGTGCCGCCCGTGCCCAGCAGGGTTACTTTCAGCATGTATGCACCTCTTTTCCAATACTTCCCCATTATCAAGCGTATTATAGCACAAATCGGGCGGGCGGTAAAGGGGCGGTGCGGAAGCCTTCCCCCTTGGGGGAAACCAAAAAAAGTTGAAACACCCCGCCCGTTTTTGTCGTATAATCTTTATGAAAGGGGGCGACGCCCATGACAGAGCACGAGTTGGACACCCTGCTGCGGGACTACGGCGGCGCGGTGCGGTCCGTCTGCCGGGCCATTCTGCCCGGCCACCCGCAGGACGCCGAGGAGGCCGAGGCCGACACATTTTACAAGCTCTGGCGCGGGGCACACCTGCCCGCAGACGAGACCCATCGGCGGCGGCTGGTGGTGCGGACGGCGCGGCAGTGCGCCATTGACCGCTACCGTGCGCTGCTGCGCCGGGGCGAGACGCTGCCGCTGGATGACCGCGACGACGCCGAGCTGGCCGTTGCGCTGGAAAGCGAGCTGGAAACCCGCGAGCTGATGGCGCAGATCATGGCGCTGCCGCCGCCCGACGGGGAGCTTTTTCTGCGCAGGTACGTATATGGCGAGACGGCGGCCCAGCTGGGCGTACATTTCAACATGCCTGCCGCAACGGTGCGCACCCGGCTGCACCGCGCACGGCTGGCACTGCAAAAGCTATTGAAGGAGGGCTGACCTATGACCGAACTGGAACGCTGGATGAACGACCACCCGCCGCTGGCAGACGCCCTGACGGCGGAGGAAACCGCGGCGCTGCGGGCAAAAGTGCTGGCGCGCCGCCCGAAGCCCCGGGTTTTGCGCGGCTGGCGGCTGGCAGCCGCGGCGGCAGCGCTCTGCTTAGTGGCCGCGGGCGCGGTGGTGCTGGGGCTTTTCCACCCCATGAGCGCCGCCAACGAGACGAACGCACTGGTGCAGAAATACGGCGAGGTGCTGGACGAACCGCTGACCGCCGAAATCAACGGCCACACGGTCAGTGTAAAGGCGCTGCTGCGCGACAAGAACACGCTGCGGGTGCTGTACGATGTGGACAATGCCAAGGGGATGGAGCCAAACGATTTGGTGTGGGACACCGGCGCGTTTTACCTGCGTGCAGCGGACAACAGCGGCGACAAGCGGCTCTATATTGCAAGCAACGCACAGGTAGGGCCGTGTTACGGGTACGCTATTGGGTCGTGGGCAACGCGCAATGCGGTCAGCGAAGGCGACGTTCTCTCCTGCTATGTGGATATTCCGTTGACCCAGACGGCCACCGACACGCGAACGCTGTATATCTGCGATTTGACAAATCACAAGGCCTCTGCACATGTTAAGGTCATGCTGCCAGACATGGCTGAAGCCGTGACGCTAAACGTAAAGAAAACCATCGCGCTGAAGGGAGGGCACTGGTTCCATTATGATATGACCGAGGAAGAAGCCGAGCAATATCCCGACGCAACGTTTGACATTGAAGAGGTTCGTATTGAACCGCTGGCGGTCAGCGTCATCGGCAAGAACCACGGCAGTCTGCCGCTGGGCGGGACCTCGCGATACGATGTGCAGTCCCGCGTGAAGCTGTTCCGCGCCGACGGCACCGAGTTGACCTACGGCTGGGACGGGGAATTTTACCAGGGTTTTTATGGCCGCGTGAGCAAATATTCCGGTCAGAGCGCTCTGCGGGTGAACACCTACAACTTGATCGACCCCGAGGCTGTGGCATGGGTCGAGATCGACGGGGAGAGGTTTGAGGTGGAGTGAACGCGGTAAAGCCCCTCCGGCCATCGCTGACGCTCGGCCACCTCCCCTGTAAGGGGCGGCTTGTTGCGCGGGCGAAGCCCCAAGGGAGAAGCCAAAGAGAAAAGCACCCGCATGGCGCGAACCATGCGGGTGCTTACTTTTTATGTCAGTATCAGCCGAACATATTGATCAGGATACCAGCGGCAACGGCGGAGCCGATAACACCGGCAACGTTGGGGCCCATGGCGTGCATGAGCAGGTAGTTGCGGGGGTTGTACTCCTGGCCGACCTTCTGGGAAACACGGGCGGCCATGGGAACGGCGGAAACACCGGCGGAGCCGATGAGCGGGTTGATCTTGCCGTGGGTGACAACGCACATGACCTTGCCCAGGAGAACACCGCCGGCGGTGCCGACACCGAAGGCGACGATGCCCAGAACGATGATCTCAACGGTCTGGATGTTCAGGAAGGTGGCGGCGTTGGTGGTGCAGCCGACGGAGAAGCCGAGGAAGATCGTGATGATGTTCATCAGCTCATTGCCGGCGGTCTTGGTGATACGCTCAACAACGCCGGACTCCTTCATCAGGTTGCCCATCATCAAGCAGCCAACCAGGATAGCAGCATCCGGCAGGGTCAGGGCAACGATGATGGTAACGATGATGGGGAAAAGGATCTTCTCGGTCTTGGAAACGCGGCGGGGTGCGGTCATGACGATCTGACGCTCTTTTTCCGTGGTCAGGGCCTTCATGATAGGTGGCTGGATAACAGGCACCAGCGCCATGTAGCAGTATGCCGCAACCGCGATGGAACCCAGCAGGTGCGGGGCCAGCTTGGTGGTAACATAGATAGCGGTGGGGCCGTCAGCACCACCGATGATGCCGATAGCACCGGCTTCCTGGTTGGTGAAGCCCAGCATCTTAGCGCCAACGAAGGTGAAGAAGATGCCCAGCTGAGCAGCAGCGCCCAGCAGCAGGCTGGAGGGACGTGCGATCAGCGGCTCGAAGTCGGTCATGGTACCGATGCCCAGGAAGATCAGCGGGGGATAAATACCTAGCTTGACGCCTAAGTAAATGTAGTCGACCATGCCGCCGGAAGAACCCAGCAGCGCCCAGTCAATGTGGTTTGTCTCATTGATGAAGATGTCCATGTGGAAGATGCCGTCCAGGGGCAGGTTGGTCATCAGCATACCAAAGCCGATGGGCAGCAGCAACAGAGGCTCGAACTGCTTGACGATGGCCAGATACAGCAGCACGCAAGCCACGGCGAGCATGACGGCGTACTTCCAGCCGCCCTCGGTGAAGAAGATCTGTGCCCAACCGGACTTGGCAAAAATCTCCGAGATGTTGGTTAAAATAGCACCCATTTCCAGACCTCCTTACATAAAGGGCGTGGTATGCTCACGCACACCGGCGTCGCCCCAGGAACCACGGCGGGAGCCTGCGGCGGGCTTGGAAACGCGGCGGATGCCGTGGATCACAGCGCCGGAACCCATCACAGTAGCAACAGCGGCAGAAATCGCAGCAATGACCTCGCCGGGGATGCCGCCATTGTCAGCCTTAGCAGCGGGGGCAGCGGGCTTGGCAGCAGGTGCCGGGGCAGCTTTGGCAGCCGGTGCGGCAGGGGCCTGCGGCTTAGGATCAGCAGGTTTTTTGTTTTTCAGGTCGAAGAGCTTGCCCTCCAGGGTAATGATGAGGCACAGGGCGATCAGCATGGCAAAAACCAGGGTAATACTGGTCAGCACCACAGTGCCGTCGCTGGCTTCCAAGGCAAGCAGAGCGAGGTTGGGCATGGGATTTCCTCCTTTTTGGATGAAGCATAAAACTCTTTTTAACAAAAGGGCATTTATCTGTATTATAGCACAATGTGAATTATTTTGGTAGATTTTTTTGCAAAAAATTTAACATACCCGTAAATTTGCCCAGGTTCGACCGCAAAGTTCAATTTGTTGGCAAGCGCTGACCACGTACAAAAAACACATGCCTGTAAAACATGCATAAAAATCAACGGAAATTTTTGCAGCTGCAAGCCAAAACTGACAAAATGCAGCAAACTGTGGCAATTCCCCTTGACCGTGGGCGCAGACAGTGCTATCATAGCGGCAACACAACAAACGGCAAAGGCGCCGGACGGGATAGCAAGCTCCCGCCCGGCGCCTTTTGTTGTTGGTTGCAAAATGCAGTGCCGCATTGTGCGAGGCGGCGCTGTGCAAAGTGAGAGAGGGGAATCTGTTATGTACAACTCTGCGGACGTTACCTGGACACTGGTTGCGGCGTTTCTGGTGTTCTTTATGCAGGCAGGCTTTGCTTTGTGCGAGGCGGGCCTTACTCGTGCCAAGAACACCGGCAATATTCTGATGAAGAATATGATGGACTTCTGTATCGGCACGCCCTGCTACTGGCTGGTGGGTTTCGGCATCATGTTTGCCGGCTCCAGCGCACTGATCGGCGGGTTTGACCCGTTCATCCAGGGCAGCTACGATTTCGGTACCCTGCCGGTCTGGGTCTATGCGGTGTTCCAGACCGTGTTCTGCGCCACAGCAGCTACCATCGTTTCCGGCTCAATGGCTGAGCGCACTAAGTTCAGCGCCTACTGCTGCTACTCCGCCGCCATCAGCCTGATCGTCTATCCCATTTCCGGCCACTGGATCTGGGGCGGCGGCTGGCTGGCTCAGCTGGGCTTCCATGATTTCGCCG
>OLRS01002690.1_pt1 | contig 13111 bp, 10 predicted proteins | sample 1673171 | NCBI WGS metagenome assembly OLRS01 (sample SAMEA3136762, study PRJEB25190) | human gut metagenome | biome: human gut; feature: human-associated habitat; material: faeces | place: Austria | collected 2013
TTCGGCTGTTAACCGAAATGTCGTAGGTTCGAGCCCTACTCGGGGAGCTAAGAAAGCCTGTAAGCGTTGCTTGCAGGTTTTTTTGGGTCTACAATACCGTGTTACATTGAAGCGTGAAAGTCAGGCTTTTTATAGAACAAAAAATCTTCGAAGGAAGGTACATTCTTTTTTATTGCATCAAAACAGGCAGTAATTCAGACAATAGAGAATCATTAAGAATATGATGATAGATAATTATTTTGAATAGATAAGGAAACATATTTTTTTAAATTAGGATATGAGGATAAAATAAGACCTCCCAGAATAGAAACTGGAAGGTCTTATTTCATATTGAGATTATACACAATACCTCGTGGTACATTCTTAGCAGAGCTCATCCGCCAGCGCTTCGATCTGGCCGCGGCTATCTTCGCTTAAGGCAGACAGAATACGAACGGTATTTTCTGCAAAGGTAAGCTTCTTACTGTTTTCCAGTAAAGCTTTCATACCTTTGGCAGCAGTCGGAGCCCAGGAGCCATTTTCCATAAAGGCAACAGTGCGGTTCTGGTAGTTCCGGTCGGTCAGGTGCTCGATAAAATCGCGCATGAACGGGAAAATGCCTGCATTATAGGTGATGGTAGCCAATATCAGCTTACTGTAGCGGAATGCGTCCTCGACGGCCTCGGCCATATCGGCGCGGGCCAGATCGTGAAGGATGACGTTGGGGCAGCCCTTGGCGCGGAGCTTATCAGCTAACAGATCTACCGCTTCTTTGGTGTGGCCATAGACAGAGGTATAGGCGATAACGACGCCGTCCTCTTCCGGCTGGTAGGATGACCAGGTGTTGTAGAGATTCAGGTAATATCCCAGATTTTCCGTGAGCACCGGTCCGTGCAGGGGGCAGATGATTTGAATATCCAGGGTAGCGGCCTTCTTCAGCAGATTCTGTACCTGTACGCCGAATTTGCCGACGATGCCGATGTAGTAGCGGCGTGCCTCGTAGGCCCAGTCCTCATCCACGTCGAGAGCGCCGAATTTGCCGAAGCCGTCGGCGGAGAACAGTACTTTGTCGCAGGTATCGTAGGTCACCATGACTTCCGGCCAGTGAACCATGGGAGCGGCCACGAAGGCCAGGGTGTGCTTGCCGAGACAGAGCGTGTCGCCTTCTTTGATGACAACCTGTCTGTCAGCATAATCCGTGCCAAAGAACTGCTTCATCATGGCAAAGGCCTTTGCGCTGGACACGACGGTGGTATCCTGATAAAGCTCCATAAAGTTGGCGATATTGGCGGAATGATCCGGCTCCATGTGCTGTACGATCAGGTAATCCGGATGGCGGTCGCCCAGAAGAGCGCCGATCTGATCCAGCCATTCCTGTCCGAAACGCGCGTCTACGGTGTCCATAACGGCGATTTTCTCATCCAGGATGACATAGGAATTGTAGGCCATGCCGTTCGGAACCACGTACTGACCCTCGAAGAGATCCACATCATGGTCATTGACGCCCACGTATCTGATATCTTTGGTAATTTCCATTGTAATACGCTCCTTTTAGTTAAGATAGGCTAATTATAGCATATTTGAAATAAGGTGTATAGAACAGAAAAGTCGAAAGAAAGGAGAAATGAAGAGAAAGTAAATAGAGTGCAGAAGCTTTTTCGTTCATCTGGATTCAGAAAAATCTGGATAAAAGAAAAAATCTGCACTCATGAACATAACTTATGATTCAGAAAAGTATTTTGGTAAAAGGTAGGAAAATATCTTTACAATACTTCCGGTTCATCTCTGCGCAGTTCCAGGTACACATGTCCCATACTTACATAGAAATAGGGACGTATCCACAGAAAACCGATGCCCATGGAACCGATACCAAGCAGACACAGGGGCAGAAAACCGAGCCACAGGCGCAGGATACGGAAATACTGGCCCTGCATGAGGCGGCGGCTGGTTTGCAGCGCGTCTTTGGCGGAGCAGTATGGGTCATCCAGCAGCACAAATTCGGTCAGACACCAGGGGATGGATATCAGTACTGCCGGGATGCAGGCGAGAACCGCATAGGCCGCCATATGAGTCAGAAGCTGAACGACTTCTGCGGACATATTTGCAATGTCAATACTCAAAGGAAGCTTCAGGTAACAGTACAGCGCAGGCGCGAACCAGACTAGAGATACCGCGTAGCGGAACAGATAGGTCAGGATAAAGGTATCCGGCTGATTGCGGAAAGCATAGAGAAAGGGCCAGGGCTGTACGATGGGTTCTTTTTTGCAAAGAGAATAAAGGTAGCGGATCAGTCCTATTGTAAGGAGGGAATTCAGGATCATGACAATCAGATTCAAGATCCAGAACAGCGCCTGATTCAAAGAAAGCGGTGATTCTCCAAGACTGGTACTCTGCAAAACGATGGTCAGTGCCAGGGTAAATATGGTCAGACTGATGGTTAAATTGACTGCAAAGAAATAATTTCCCTGCAGGGTCATGCGGGCCTGGCGGCGGATTTCCTTTGGTTTCATCATAAGGAGCCACCTCCTGTCATCGGAAGTTGTGTGGGCAGCTGATTATAAAGGTCGGAAATTGCTTTCTGCAAAGCATCCGGATCCATCAGCGTCTCCAGACCGAAAAGCTGAATGGCCAGATAGAAGCCGAGTACCAGAATTACCACAGTGATCAGGATAGCAAGGATAGAAACGGTCATGCCGCCTACAGCTTTTGGGGAAAGCCGGTAGCTGTCACCTTTGGACAGATGGGCGAACAGGATACTCATACAGCCAAGAGGCAGAGCCATATAGATGAAATAAATGCTGATAACCGAAAGGAGCGTCAGAACGCCGAGAATCAGAGAGAGATTCGCCATCCGGTTCGGCTTTTTTCTATAAGGATTAAAAGGTGGCTGTTGAAAATTCATATTTGGTTGTTCGGTATGATTATAGTCCATAAAAATTCCTCCTAATTAAACATGATAACATAGCTGATAATGAAAGACAAATAAATCTTACATACGGGCCGAAAAAGAAAAATCATGAAAAAGGCGCAAACAGGAGAATGATACAGGCGGTCAAGTTATGGCTTGCGGGGAAAGGAGGATTTTCGTATAATAAGAGCAGTGCCGTGACCGGAAAAGGTCAAGGAGAGACAGGAGGAACACTCTTATGGATATTATCAGGAAACTGACAGAGGAGCTGGGCGTTCAACGCTGGCAGGCAGAGGCCGCGGTCAAGCTCATCGACGAGGGAAATACAATTCCATTTATTTCCAGATATAGAAAGGAAGCGACGGGGTCGTTGAACGACGAGGTGCTGCGAAATCTGCATGAGCGTCTGACGTACCTTCGCGGTCTGGAGGATAAGAAAAATCAGGTGCTGGGAAGCATCGAGGATCAGGGAAAGCTGACGGAAGAGTTGAAGACGCAGATTCTGGCGGCAGAGACCCTGGTGGCCGTGGACGATCTGTACCGCCCGTACCGGCCCAAGCGGCGTACCCGGGCGACCATTGCGAAGGAAAAAGGTCTGGACGGTCTGGCGGATGTGATTCGTCTGCAGTTGACGAAAAAGCCACTGGAGGAAGAGGCGGTGGCATATCTTTCCGAGGAAAAGGGCGTGCTGACGACAGCGGACGCCATCGCCGGAGCCGGAGATATCCTGGCAGAGGCCATTTCTGATGAGGCAGACTACCGGGCTTATATCCGGAAGGCGACCCTCGACGAGGGTCAGCTTCTGTCCGAGGCCAAGGATGAGAAAGCTCAGACCGTCTACGAGATGTATTACCATTATGAGGAACCGGTGAAAAAGGTGGCCGGACACCGGATTCTGGCCCTGAACCGGGGCGAGGCAGAGAAGGTGCTGACTGTCCGTGTGGAAGCGCCGGAGGAGCGCATTTTACGCTATCTGGAGAAGAAGGTTATTGTGCGGGTCAATCCGCATACGACGCCGATGCTGAAAGCGGTGATTGCGGATAGCTATAGCCGTCTGATAGCGCCGTCCATCGAGCGTGAGATAAGAAATGAGCTGACCGAGAAAGCGGAGGATGGAGCCATCAGTGTCTTTGGCAAGAATCTGAAGCAGCTTCTGATGCAGCCGCCCATTGTGGGACAGGTGGTGCTGGGCTGGGATCCGGCCTTCCGTACCGGCTGTAAGCTGGCTGTGGTGGACGCCACCGGCAAGGTGCTGGATACGGTGGTCATTTATCCGACTGCGCCCCAGAATAAGGTGACAGAGGCCAAAGCGACCCTGAAAAAACTGATTACCAAGTATGGCATTACTCTGATATCCGTGGGTAACGGAACCGCCTCCCGGGAGTCCGAGCAGGTTATCGTGGAGCTCATCAGGGAGCTGCCCACGCCAGTTCGTTATGTGATTGTAAATGAGGCCGGTGCGTCCGTCTATTCCGCCAGCAAGCTGGCCACCGAGGAATTTCCCAATTTCGACGTGGGACAGCGAAGCGCCGCGTCCATCGCCCGCCGCTTGCAGGATCCGCTGGCAGAGTTGGTGAAGATCGATCCCCGCTCCATCGGCGTCGGTCAGTATCAGCACGACATGAACCAGAAGAAGCTGGGAGAGGCTTTGTCCGGCGTCGTGGAAGATTGTGTAAATAAAGTCGGTGTAGACCTGAATACGGCCTCTGCGCCGCTCCTGGAGTATGTGTCCGGTATTAACAAAACCCTGGCGAAAAATATCGTAGCTTATCGGGAAGAAAATGGTCGCTTTAGCAGCCGCAGAGAGCTTCTGAAGGTGGCTAAGCTGGGTCCCAAAGCCTTTGAACAATGTGCAGGTTTCTTACGCATCACAGGTGGCAAGAATCCTCTGGACGCCACCAGCGTACACCCAGAGTCCTACGCCAGCGCCGAGAAGCTGCTGACTACCATGGGCTACACCACAGAAGATTTGAAGAAGGGCGGCGTTAAAGGCCTGTCCGGGAAGATTCATGATTATAAGCATCTGGCAGAGAAGCTGGAAATCGGCGAGCTAACTCTGCGAGATATCGTCAAGGAACTGGAAAAACCGGGGCGGGATCCCCGCGATGAGATGCCGAAGCCCATTCTCCGTACGGATGTATTGGAAATGAAGGATCTGAAGCCGGGTATGATACTGAAAGGAACCGTGCGTAATGTCATCGACTTTGGCGTATTTGTGGACATCGGCGTTCACCAGGATGGTCTGGTGCATATCTCACAGATTACCGATCGATATATTAAGCACCCGCTGGAGGTGCTGAGTGTGGGAGATATCGTGGATGTGAAAGTCTTGAGCGTAGATTTACAGAAAAAACGAATCGGATTGACGATGAAAGATGTAAAATAAAATTTTTATGGTAAAACGGTAGCCCACTGCCGGGATAAAAAATAAATAGGTTGAAGGATACGCAGATTTTTCTACTCCTCGCAGGCGGCTTATACGCACCCGACCGGCCAACTCGGCCTTACGGCCTAAAACAGGGCCTCCTTCAGGTGCTGCCTAGCCTGCTCGTCCCTACGAAAAATCAGCTAACATCCTCCAACCTATTTATTTTTTATCCCGACAGTTCATCGACTGTCGTTTCGTTTATGTTTCTGGTAGTGTTACTTTTTATAGAGAATCCGGATAGAATTCAGCACGCACAACATAGCCACGCCCGTATCGGCGAATACAGCCAGCCACATATTCGGGTGTCCGGCCAGACCCAGAATCATAACCGCGATCTTGATAACCAGAGCGAAAACCACGTTCTGAACCGCAATACGGTTGGTGCTGCGGGCGATGGAGATGGCGGTGGGTACAGACTCCATACTGGAGGTCATGAATACCGCGTCAGCTGCCTCGATAGCCGCGTCTGCGCCGCTTCCCATAGCCGCGCCCACGTCAGCGCCGGCCAGAACCGGAGCGTCGTTGATGCCGTCGCCCACGAACATTACATTGCCGTTCAGCTCTCGGAGCCTGGTCATGATACTCAGCTTATCCTGGGGAAGAAGCTTTGCGTGAACCTCGTCGATACCGGCCATCTTCGCTACCGCCTCAGCGCTCTCCTGGGCGTCGCCGGTCAGCATGACAGTGCGAAGACCCATTTTCTTCAGACGGGCAATGGCGGATTTCGCGTCAGCCTTCAGGGTATCGGAAATAACCAGATATCCGGCCAGCTTGCCGTCCACAGCCAGGAAGACCTCGGAGCCGTAGCCAGTGTCGATGGCAGCGTCCATAGTTATCCCATTTTCATCCATCAGCTTCTGATTACCGCAGAGCACCTTACCTGCAGCCAGAGAAGCGGAGATACCGTGGCCTGCGATTTCTTCCAGAAAAGCGGGCTTCTCCAGAGCGACTCCCTTCTCCTGTGCAGCCGCTACGATGCTGGCTGCGATCGGGTGGGTAGAGAACTGTTCGCAGCTTGCGGTGATGCGGAGCAGCTCATCCTCGGAAATAGTTCCGGTGGCAACCACCTTCTGAAGCTTGAAGTTACCCTCGGTCACAGTACCAGTCTTATCCATAACCACAGCGCCCAGGTTGCTCAGAGCCTCCATAGCCACGCCACCCTTGAACAGGATACCCTTCTTGGAGCCTGCGCCGATACCGGAGAAGAATGCCAGCGGTACGCTAAGCACAAGGGCGCAGGGGCAGCTCATAACCAGGAACGTAATTGCGGTATAAATCCATTGATGCCAGTTGCCGGTCACCAGAGACGGCAGGATAGCGGTTACCAGAGCCAAAGTTACGACGATGGGCGTGTAAACCTTGGAGAACCGGGTAATAAAGCGGTCGATCTTCGGCTTGCTTGCGGCTGCATTTTCTACGGAATCCAGAATACGGGTTACCATAGATTCGGACAGCGGCTTCTCCACGCGAATCTTCAGCTGACCGGAGGTGTTCACACAGCCGGAGGTGATGTTGTCTCCGGCCTTTACAGCCACCGGAACGGGCTCGCCGGTAATCGGTGAGGTATCCAGACGGCTCTCACCTTCAATGATTTCACCATCCAGAGGAATCCGGTCGCCCGGACGAATGAGCAGGATATCGCCCACCTTGGCGTTTTCAGCCGGGATGACTTTAATATCGTCGCCCTGTACCAGATTGACGACCTCGGGACGCATATCCACAGCATCCATGATCTGTCCGCGGCTTCGCTCTACGGCCTTGTGCTCGAAGAACTCGCCGATGCGGTAGAAGAGCATAACGCCCATAGCCTCGGGATACATGCCGATGGCAAATGCGCCCAGTGTCGCGATACCCATCAGGAAGTTTTCATCGAAGATCTGACCATGGGAAATATTTTTTGCGGCGGTCAGAAGCACGCCTGCGCCAAGGATCAGGTAGCCGATGACAAATACGGGCAGGGTTACGATGGCAGCGACGCCTATGTGGCTTAAAATCTCGCCGACTACGAAGAAAACCGCGCCGATGATAATGGAAATGAGCTCTTGCCGCTCTTTTTTCTCATCATCTTCTTTGGCAGACTTTGCTGCAGCGTCTTTGGCAGCGGATTTCGGTGACGGATCACGCTCTACGATGGTGACTTCCGGCTCCAGTGCTACGCTGACACGGCGAATCTCGTCGATGAGAGCGTCCGGATTTTTGGCGGTGATGCGGAGCTGCTTGGTGGCGAAGGTCAGGACGGCATTTTCCACGCCGGGTACTTCATTGATACGCTCCTCTACCTTGGCCGCGCAGTGGGCGCAATCCAGGCCATCGATGATGTATACTTTCGTTTTTGCAGATGCATTCACGGTTTTGGGAACAATTTTCACTTCGGACTCAATGGAAGAGCAGATGTGCTGCATTTCCGGCAGCAATGCGTCCGGATCAGCGGCCAGGACACGGAGCTGCTTGGTGGCGAAGGTGATGGTTGCTTCCTCTACGCCGGGCAGAGCGTTGATTTTCTCTTCCATCTTGGAAGCGCAGTGGGCGCAGCCAAGATTCTCGATGATGTAGACCTGGCGGCGTGTGTTGGCGCTGTGCTCATGATGATGCTCATGGTCATGTCCGCAACCGCAGGAATCGCCGTGGTCATGTTCGTGGTGGTGATGCTCATGCTCTTCATGGTCATGATCGTGACCGCATCCGCAGGAATCACCATGGTCGTGGTGATGATGCTCATGTTCTTCATGGCCGTGATCGTGGCCGCATCCGCAGGAATCGCCATGGTCATGATTGTGATGATGATGTTCATGCTCTTCGTGTTCATGGTCGTGCCCGCAGCCACAGGAGCCGCCATGGTCATGGTGATGATGCTCATGCTCATGTTCTTCGTGTCCATGGTCGTGCCCGCAGCCACAGCTGCACTCATCGTCATCATGTTCGTGATGATGGTGGTGCGTATGCTCCTCGTGGTCATGATCGTGCTCACAGCAGCAATCGTCGTCATCATGTTCGTGATGATGGTGGTGCGTATGCTCTTCATGCTCATGATGATGTTCGTGCTCATGGTCATGATCGTGCTCACAACCGCAGCCGCAGTGCTCGTGCTCCTCATGCTCGGATACGGGATTCAATTTGTCCTTTTCCATATCTGCCATTTTATAGATCTCCTTTGAAGAATTATATTTATATATGATTAACTGTTCATATGATGATTTAACCACATTTATATAGGAATGTCAAGGGGCAATTCAGATAAATATAAGAAATCTTGCAATCACCACCGCGGTAAAGTATAATAAGACATAATTTAGGAAACCGAGGCGTAAATTATGACTTATGAGGAAGCGAGAGCTTTTATTGATGATACGGCGAAATACGGATATGTGCTGGGACTGGATACGGAGAGGGAGCTACTTCGGCGGCTTGGAAATCCCCAGGATGATCTGAAGTTTGTGCATATCGCGGGAACGAACGGAAAGGGATCTACACTGGCGTATATTTCCACGATTCTGAAAGAGGCCGGATATAAGGTGGGGCGGTACATTTCCCCGACGATTTTTGATTATCGGGAACGGATTCAGGTGAACGAGGAATATATTTCGGAGGAAGCGGTAGCCAGACTGGCCGATAGTGTAGAGGCAGCAGGACAGGCGATGCTGGCGGAAGGTCTGCATCATCCCACGGCCTTCGAAGTGGAGACGGCCATGGCCTTTCTTTATTTTAAGGAAAAGCAGTGCGACCTGGTGGTGCTGGAGTGCGGCATGGGCGGTATGACCGACGCGACCAATGTAGTGAAGACCACGGTGATATCCGTATTTGCGGAGATCGGCATGGATCACATGGGCTTTCTTGGTAATACGGTAGAAGAGATCGCCGCAGTCAAGGCCGGAATCATTAAGCCGGGCACGATAGCGGTCAGCGCTGCGCAGCGACCGGAGGTCAGTGCGGTGTTGCAAAAGACCTGTGCGGAAAAGGACACGGAATATCGTGAGGTTCGAAAATCCGATATCAAAGATGTAAGATACGTATTTGAAAATCAGACCTTTACTTATAAGGAAGAGACGAAGCTGAAGCCCGGACTCACCGGAAGCTGGCAGATTGATAATGCGGCGTTGGCGGTGGAGGCAGTTCAGGCCCTTCGCGACTGCGGATGGAACATTTCCGATGAGGCTCTTCGAAAGGGGCTGACGGAGACTGTATGGCAGGGGCGCTTTACGACAGTGAGCCGCCATCCGCTCTTTATCGTGGACGGAGCGCATAACCGTGACGCAGCCGATCGGCTGCGAGAGACGCTGGAGCTTTATTTCCCGGAAAAACGGAAGGTCTTTATCGCCGGAGTGCTGGCAGATAAGGAATATGATTATGTGATGAGTCAGCTGACGCCGCTTGCTGACCGGGTTATCACGGTCATGACTCCGAACAATCCCCGGGCGCTGGCTGCGGATAAGCTGGCTGAGGATGTGAAGAAATATAATCCGGAGGTGGAGTCGGCTGGCAGCTTAAGGGACGCGGTACACCGGGCGCGGGCCTATGCGGGCGAGGATGATATGATTCTGGCCTTTGGTTCCCTGTCTTATCTGGGCGATTTGATACGGGAAATCCGGGAGCAGCAATAAAGGAGTAAAAGAGGACGGACGATGAGAGATTTAAAAGAGCTGAGAGTGGAAATAGACCGGATTGACCGGGAGATGGTGGCGCTTTTTGAGGAGCGCATGGGTATCTCCAAAGAGGTGGCGGAGTATAAGATTGCCACCGGAAAGAAGATCCTGGATAAGGAGCGGGAAAATCAGAAGATTGAGGCGGTTAAAGCGCTGACCCACAATGATTTTAACGGTCACGGGGTGGAAGAGCTGTACAAGCAGATCATGGGTATCAGCCGGAAGCTGCAGTATCAGCTGATGGAGGAGAAGGCGTTGGGACGCCTGCCCTTTATTATGGTGGATGAGCTGGAGAAGAAAAATGTCCGGGTGGTTTACCAGGGCGTGGAGGGCGCCTATGCCCAGCAAGCCATGTTCGCATTTTTCGGTGAGGATGTGAACCATTTCCATGTGGAGCGGTGGCGGGACGCCATGGACGCCATTGCGGAGGGTATGGCGGATTACGCAGTGCTGCCCATCGAGAATTCCACGGCGGGTATTGTAAATGACAGCTACGACTTGCTGGAAGAATATGATAATTATATTGTGGGCGAGCAGATTATTTCGGTGCAGCATGCGCTTCTCGGGATGCCGGACGCGGAAATTTCTGATATCAAGACGGTATTTTCCCACCCGCAGGGGCTGATGCAGTGCGCGAAGTATCTGGATGAGCATCGGGACTGGAAGCAGATCAGTGTGCTGAATACGGCGGTGGCGGCCAAGAAGGTGGCGGACGAGAAGGATAAGACCCAGGCGGCTATCGCCAGTACACTGGCGGCGAAGCAGCAGGGCCTGAAGGTGCTGGATCAGGGCATCAACCGCAGTGAGCATAATTCAACCCGGTTTGTGATTGTGACGAATCAGCCGATTTTCCGCAAGGATGCGGAGAAGGTCAGCATCTGTTTTGAAGTGACCCATGAGAGCGGCTGCCTGTACAATGTACTGTCGCATTTCATTTTTAATAATCTGAATTTGTGCCGGATTGAGTCCAGACCGATTCCGGATCGAAACTGGGAGTATCATTTCTTTGTAGATTTTGAGGGCAATCTCAATGACAGTGCGGTGAAGAATGCGCTGCGGGGAATCCGCGAGGAAGCTTTGAATATGAAAATTCTTGGTAATTACTAAATTTTTTAGAGATGCTTTAGAAGGAGGAATTAGTATGAACCCGTATGTAATTATGACGGATACAACAACTGACTTACCCGAGGACTATATCAGGGAGCATGGGCTTTCTATCCTTTCTTTAAATTATATTCTGGATGGACAGACCTACGATCGAGAGCATCCGCTGGATGTGAAGGAGTTTTACGCGAAGATGCGTGCCGGCTCCATGCCGACCACATCTCAGGTAAACCCGGAACAGGCGAAGACTGCCATGTGCGCATGTCTGGAAACGGGGCAGGATGTGCTTTATATCGCCTTTTCTTCGGGCTTAAGCGGCACATATAACAGTGGCCGGATTGCAGCGGAGGAGATCGCGGAGGAAGGCCTGTTCCCGGAGCGGAAGGTCGTGGTGGTGGATTCCCTGAGCGCGTCGCTGGGTGAGGGACTGCTGGTACACAAGGCTGTGATGTTGAAGGAAGCGGGAAAATCTCTTGAAGAGGTGGCGGACTGGGTGGAGCGGAACAAACTTCATATCTGCCATAATTTTACAGTGGATGATCTGTTTCATCTGCACAGAGGAGGCCGGGTGTCGAAAGCTACGGCGATTCTGGGAACCATGATGAATGTGAAGCCGGTGCTGCACGTGGACGATGAAGGACATCTGATTGCGGTTGGCAAGGTGCGCGGAAGAAAGAAATCGATTTCGGCTCTGGTGGATCGCATGGCAGAGCAGATGAATGGCTTTGCGGCGGAAAATGATGTGGTATTTATCAGCCATGGGGACTGCATGGAGGATGTGGAGTATCTGGAGAGGTTGATCCGGGAGAAGTTTGGGATTACGGAGTTTCTGGTGAATGAAGTCGGGCCGACCATCGGGGCGCATTCAGGACCGGGGACATTGGCGGTCTTCTTTGTGGGGGAGCCGCGGTAACAATATAACGGACGGAAATCCGGGAGAAGCCCCGGGAAATTTTTCTTGCGAGGTGTTCGGACGTTTCACGGACACCGTGGTGCAAGAGAAATCTGCCGGGGCTTCTCCCGGATTTCCTATGTTTGCGCATGTTTCCAGCGCATCTAGGTATACCCGTAGGGTATTTCTTGTATTTGCAAGTAAGGTTGTGTGCGCTTGCGCCTTCGGCGCATTGCGGGATTTACACTTCCTTAGCTTTATCTGCGGACGCAGTCGCGGGTGATTTCGTCGAGAGACGCGACGCCGCACATGGCCATGGTGTCTTTGAGTTCGGAGCCGATCTTGTTGATGTAAGACTCGACACCTTCGCGGGCACCGCCATAGACGGCTGTGACGAAGGGGCGGGCGATGATGACGGCGTCGGCGCCCAGGGCAAGGGCTTTGAAGACGTCGGTGCCGGAGCGGATGCCGCCGGGGGAAATCAGTTCGATCGAGATTTCATCCCCATAAACCTTCCAGATCTGGAGACTGAACGAGGATTCATAGGCGCCGACCTGAAATTCAATGGAGACAGCGCGGTTGGCCGCTGCCGAGACTGCAGGAGGATTGGGCAGTGCGGACATTGTGTGGACCATTCGAGCGGTAGCTGCCGAGACCGCAGACGTCGCAGTCGGATCGGACGTCGCGCGGACGGTTTGCGTTTGGCCGGCCGACCTGCGATCCGACTTCAGGTTCCCGGCATAATGGCGTCCGGTATCCCCTTCATTCCCTGACCCGATACAGATCACATGTTGCCCTAAATTTGACACTGCATTGAGATACGTTTCCAGCAGCGATTGCCCGCTGTGCGAACCATAATTATTCCCGAAACTCAAGTTAATGACGAGCGGCCGCTCCACCAGCAGCGCATACCGTACACAGAAATCCACCGCCTGCAGCAATTGCGATGTCCGCGGCAGATCCGCCGGATCAGGATTTCTAAGCTTTACGACAACGAGCGTTGCCTCAGGCGCTACACCCCGTATGGCTCCATCCGCAGAGGACCGCCCGTTTCCGGCGGCAATTCCGAGAACCGCTGTCCCATGCCCCGTCACATCGCGGGACGTACATTATACCACAATGCAAGTTCTTCCATCAGACTTCCCAGACTCTCATCATAA
>OLRS01002712.1_pt1 | contig 12988 bp, 10 predicted proteins | sample 1673171 | NCBI WGS metagenome assembly OLRS01 (sample SAMEA3136762, study PRJEB25190) | human gut metagenome | biome: human gut; feature: human-associated habitat; material: faeces | place: Austria | collected 2013
GGAAACTGGATCGTATCCTTACAGGACGTCTGGCTGCCTATCAGCGTCTTCGTGCAGATGCGTGAGCACGTAGCGATAGAGTTCGCGGCGCTCTTTTTCATCCGTGCTCGTCAGGATCTTGGTGATAGCTGCGTCGATTTCATGCTTGTCAGGGAGACCGAGCTGAGCCTCATAGTCGCCGTAGACACGCTGACGCATTGCGGCGAGCGAAGACTGCGGATCATAGGGCGTTCCCCAGCAGATATTGAAGACCATGTCGAACTTGCCGTTCTTCATGTTGTCGCGATAGGACTGTTCTTCTTCGCCGCGGATTGAGATCTGCATGCCGAGCTTGCCGAATTCGCTCTGGAGGTATTCAGCAATCGTCTTTTCAGAAACCGAATTGGAGTTGTAAAGCAGCCCCAGCGCCAAGGGCTTCCCGTCTTTGACGGCAGGCGCGCGCTTGCCGTCACGCTTGTAGCCGGCTTCTTCGATCAGTTTGGCCGCTTCCTTCATGTCGTACTTATAGGGCTTCAGGTCGATATCGCAGTACGGAATCGAAGTCGAATAGAGCGTGTCAGCGCCCGGCTCAAAGCCGTGGAAGACGCCCTGTGAGATCACCGACTTGTTCGTCGCATGCTGAATGGCCGTGCGGATCTTCTTGTCCTTGAGGATATCGTTGGTGGTATTGAGAACGATCTGGCGGGTTGAAGTGGGCGAAGAAACGGCAATCGAGAACTTCTTGCTGTCGCGGTACTTGTTGAGCGCGTCAGCGTCGATCATGTTCTTGCCCCAGATGAGGTCGATTTCGCCTTTTTCCAGCGCCAGAATACGCGTCTGATTGTCCGGAATGACCTTCACGACGATGCGCTTAATGGCGGGTTTTTTGCCCCAGTAGTCCGGATTGGCTTCAAAGACGGAGTATTCGTCAACCACATGCTCCTTCAGCACATAGGGACCGGAACCGATAAAGGCGGTAAGACCGTTCTTGGTCTTGCCGTCCTTCATGACGTTGGGCGAAACAAAAGCAAAGGGGCGTGTAACCGCAAGCTCCGTGAGCATCGGGTAGTAGGCTTCCTTCATCTTAATAACGAACGTGTTGGCATCCGGCGCTTCTACGCCTTCAAGAAGACGCATCATTTCAAGCCAGGAGTGACGCGTTTTGTTGTCAATCAGCGCATCAAAGTTCGCCTTGACAGCATAGGCGTCAAGCACGTGGCCGTCGGTGAACTTCAGGTTCGGGCGAATTTTGAAGGTGTACACGCGGCCGTCGGGCGAGATGTCCCAGCTTTCTGCTACTGCTCCGTGATACTTGCCGTCATTGCCAAGGGTGACGAGCCCTTCAAACACCATTTCCTGAGCGAACATTTCGCCGGCATAAAGGTGCGGATTCAGATCGCGAAGATCACGGTAATTGACGAATACCAGAGTGTCTTTACCCTGAGCTGCTGCGTGAACAGGCGTCGGCGAAGTAAAAAGAACAGTACCAGCGAGGAGCGTCATGCAGACAGCGCTGCCAAGCGCACGGCGGGTAAGGCGGAAGGGCTTCATTAGCAAGGTCCTTTCGTTGAGAATTAGAACGAGAATTGTTATCTATTATACGGAAAGAACTTTGAATGTTTAGATTCGTAAATTGGTTAACGTTTACTTACGTGCGTACCTTTGTTAAAAATCAAGCGTTGCACATCTTTAATCGGTAAACCAATAAATTAACGTAACTCTTTATCGTGTTGAATGGAGTAAACGATTGATGTGTTATGCGCCATTTCATGGCGCTTTCATTTTGGCATCGCCTAATCAGGGTTTGTGCTTAGCGCATTAATGCAGGATTGTTGGCTAATCAAAATCCGGTCTTACGCCCCTTCGACAGCCCGATCGGGCGGCACGGGGTTGAGGCTGCCGCTTGGATGCCTGCAATTTCTGATGAAGTGAAGGTTTGTTGAGAAGCGGTTCTATGGCAGGCCGCAGCTCCTCAAGTTTCTGCAGAAATGGACGGAACGCAGAACAAGTGAGTATGCGTTCCGTCAAGGTATGTGATCACTCAAGTGCGAAGAGGTTCCCCTGATTTTTGCAAATCATCTGAATCTTCATCAGAGGATTCTTCTGAATCAGATTCATCTTGTGCTGTTTTACTCCAGCTATTGGTTAATCGCCGAATGCGCATAAACGCTTTGTATCGCGCTTTGATGGGTGTGGTGTCAGCTTCTTTGATATCAGCTATCGTTCGGACAACGAGAGAGAAGCGACCGTTTGAGCATTCAAAATTACCCACGGCGATGCGATAACTCATGCCGACACGCATAACAAGGCCTTGTTCAGTTACTTGAATGCGTACGAGCTGATGAGTACCGCCGGTCTCTTTGACAGCACGAATAGTGACAATGTCCCCTTGGCAGAGGCAGTCAATGTTTCCGTCGAATAAGAGTTGCAAGCGTCGGTTGAACTCTTGAAGCTCTTTAAGAATCGATTCATTCATCCCTTGATCGATCCAAAAACTGCAGCATTCATCAAGTGAATTGAAAACGATGTTGTCGTCAGAATCATCAGATGCTGTAGTGAACCGAGAAGCTGAAAGGATCTGATCCATGTAGTCTTTCGTATTGCGGATATTGTCCGCAGATTCCGGAGATCTCGCACTCTCTATAATCTTTGACCGCATAATTAGGTCAAAAAGCATAAATAGAAGCCGTTGAATGGATTTGCTTCTTTTTCGAATCCACGGATCTGTAAGTAGCGCATCTTCAAGAACAATATCGTCAGGGGTTAACTCCTCAAGCTCCGCCTCGGTGCTTTTGACGGCATTGTCACTCTTCTCGACACTTTCGGACGTTTGTTCAAACCAACTCCAGAGATTCGGTCGGCGCAGGATTTCGTCGTAAAGTCTAGGATAAGCGGACTGAATACAAACTATGCCATACAGGAGTTTTGAGAATAGCTGAGGATTCTCTGATTCTAAACGGCATTTACTTAGCCGGTGGATTTCGCGAACCAGTGAAAGGGTGTTAATCATGCGCTTAATGGAGCGCGGATTGCGTCCACACGAGTTGATGGTGAAAACTTCGATTGATTTCATAAAGTCTTCACTGGACAACCAACCGATATCGCAATATTCAATTCGATTCAACAGATCGTGGAGGAATTGGCTGATTGCATAGCCTTCAATCGGTACACGGAAAGTCAGCTGAATAATTTTGTCAAAGAAAGAACGGAACTCTCGCTCGTTTTTCTCTGTCCTTACGCCGAAGCGGCTAGAGAGGCCTTCAACAACGACCTCATAGTCGATTGCCAGCATGAAAATGCAATTTGGCACCTCAAAGAGATTTTTGAGCAGCGACAGCACTTGAACAGCAACCGGCGGATCGAGTCGATCCAAATCGTCAACAAAAAAGATAATGCCTTTGACTTTCTGTTTCGCTTTTCTGTTCTCGTTGTACTGCTCAAGGTACATTGCGACGGAATCGGCTAACTTGTCTCGGAAGTATTCCGGACCGGCAGCTTCACCCGGCGACAGTAAACCATCCAAATTGTTGAAACTCTCCGGATTGATTCCTGCAGCACTTGCCCCGACTTTGGCGGCTGTCAGCGCGAGTGCACCAAGGGTTCCACGAAGCCGACGACCGGCATCCCGTACTTTTGAAGAAGAACCCATGAGCTCATCCATCTGAGCGCTGAGTTCCTTCGTCAAGCCTTGGATGACGGCAAGCTGAGCGGCAATGTCACTTTTGAGAATGGAATACTGCCAGGTATTGACCCAAACCCCAAGGTAGTTGCCGCTTTTCTTATCCGCTCGAATCGGAGTGTCTCCTGGAGGTTCTTCCGCACAGAAATTTTGGAAGTTCGCGCAGACACGACCTGCTATGGCATTCATGAGCGACGTTTTCCCGCATCCCCATTCGCCTTGCACCGCAATAGTCATCGGCGTTTCGGCTCGTACAATAAAGTTGCTCAGCGCTTCGATGTAGCTCAATTGTCCGAGTTGATCGCTGCCGGCTGGTGAAAGCGGGATATCCGTTATGTTAGAAGTGGTGATTTCTTTGGCTGCCATAGTCAGAAGATCTTTTTAACAAGAAAATGCCAGGCAGCGACGATGTTCTCATCCTTTTCGCGTTCCATGCCGAAAATAGTGAAGTCTTCAACCCTTCCGATTTTTTTGCCCGTTCCCGGACCTCGTGTTGACGACTTATACACCCAGCCGTCCTTCACATTGCCAATCACAGCTCCGCTTCCCGGTGAGGAAATCGAACTTTCGTAAATAACACCGTCTTTGGTATTGCCGACAATGCGGCCAGTGCCAGTGCTGGTGCCACCCTCTCTTATGGCATCTCTATGCAAATTACCGATACACGTTCCAGCGCCAATCGAACGTGAGGAGCTTTCACGAATCACGCCATTTTTGAAGTTTGGAATTTTCATTCTCATACTCCCATGAAAACACGAGTTGTTTTCATTTTAGGAATTAAAAAGGAAATCCCAAATGGTGGATTATCCGCAGTACGATGATGTTTATAGGAGTAATGAAGACTGGCTGACGTCAGATCGAGGGATGGCCGTTAAGCCTTCGGCCTGAATCATCGGCTCCGCTCTTTGGACTCAGCAGCCGCAGCATGCGCAAAGATGCGGTCTACCCAGATGCCGTCGGCTTCGATGCGTTTGGGCTGCAGGTGATCGTCATCCCGATACCAAGCCTGCAGATTGCATTTTTGATCTGGGCAGACAACAGGGGTGGGGTCAATATATTCAGCAGCGTCACCTAGAATCCTTTGGATTTCTTCATTGCCGCGCTTCCAGTCATCGGCTGCAGGGAATGCTTGCACCATGCCGACGGCGTCGCCCGTAATGCGGTTGACATGCTTCAAAGGATCGTAAATGCCTTGCTGCCCGCCGACATTCGGCGTCCAGGGGTAATCCAGCATGACATAGACCTTCAGGTCTTTCCGAGTCTCGAGGAGCGGCCGGACCGTTGCGGCCACCTCGTAAAACTCTTCCTCCTTAATTTTGCCGCCCCACATGCTGCCGATGACGAGCGTGTGTACACGCTTGTCTGCCACAATCGCTTTCACTGCGCGGGCATAGTCACCCATGCGCTGGTCATTGAAAAGGAACCATCCGGCTTTGGCAATCATGCCGAAGTTGACATGCTCGCGTTCACTAAGCCGCTGAGCGCGCAGATAGTACTGCGCCATATGAGAGTCGCCAATGAAAATCAATGACGGGAATGCATTGGGGTTGGGGGTGGCAATATCCACGCCCTCATATTTGAATCTGGGGGCCTTTTCAAATTCTCTGCACGAACAGAGATCACCTTGTCCTCAAATTTAAGCGGGCGCTGAGGGAATCCGTCAGTTTGGCGAATAGGATTTTCGACATAAAAATATACGAGTGCGGCAATGACAAAACTCAGCGCCAATACGGCAATCAATTCGGAGGGCGTTGCATCCGGCACGGCGATAAAGAGATAAGCCAAGAGCGGCCAGTGCCAGAGATAAAGTGAATAGCTGATCAGCCCGACAAAGGTCATCGGACGCCAGCAAAGAAGCGTACGGTTGAAAAGGGCATCGGGTTCGGCCGCGATGACCAGAACGGCGCCAAGCACTGGGATCAGCGTGATAAGCCCGGGATGCGCTGCGCTCTCAGTAACGAACGCCATCGGAAGAACGATCATCAGGATGCCGGCGATGGAGAGCCCGTTGCGGACATTTTGGGAAAAACGCGATGTACTGAAGCCAATGAAGGTTTCAGAATAAGACAAAAGAATGCCGGCCCCTAATTCCCAAAAGCGAGTCAATGGGAAGTAGAAGGCAAAATTGCGGTCCGAAGAAGAGAGACAGGCTGCGAGTGAACCCAATGCAATGAGAGCAGCAGCGATGCCGATCATCTTCACAGAACGGCTTAATCGCCAGATCAGCGTACAGATGAGCGGAAAAACAATGTAGAACTGTTCTTCAATGGCCAGGCTCCAAAGGTGGAGCAGGGGTTTGCGAAGTGCATCTTCCGTGAAATAGCCAATTTCACTGAGAAGCTGGAAATTTTGAATGAAGAGCGTGCTTGCATCAATGTGCATCCCCAAATTGGCATATTCATCTGGGAGAAGAATGAACCAGCCAACTGCAGCCACAAAAGTGAGCAGCAAAATGAGGTTGGGAATAATGCGCTTGATGCGCTTCTCATAGAACTCGATATAGCTAAATGAGCCGCTCGCTATGCCGCGGAAAATGATTCCGGAAATCAGATAGCCGGAGATGACAAAAAAGACATCCACACCAAAGAAGCCCCCGGGTATCAGAGACGGAAACGCGTGGAAGATCAGTACAGGCAGAACCGCCAGCGCGCGCAGTCCTGTAATGTCGTTTCTCCATAATTTGGGGCGGCTGGCGGCGGTCATCGGTGTCATGGTCTTCATCGGCCGCTTAAGGGCATAGGCTCGCGGCGAATGTTTGTTTTGATCATTGGAACAGCTCATCGGGCTGGCGCAGAATCATATCTGCTGATGAGCTAAGGCGTAGTGCCTAAGTCCATGAGAAATGCAACGACTTAATGCACAGAATGGTTCTATGCCTGCAGGCCGCAAATGTTCCCAGCACTTTCACCGTCCGCTATGCACTCTCCCGGCATCACAAAATAAAGAGCTCGTCTGCCGCAAAGCAAACGAGCTCGGAGAAGGAATTAAAGGAACAAGCTGCATGCCTTCATCTGCAGCGCGGGTCCCAATCTCTTTATGAGAAGAGCGGAATCAAGCCGTAAATGAAGATCGCCAGAATGATCACCGGAATCACAAAGCGGACAAACTGGTACCAAAGGTTGTAAACGGAACCGTGAAGCTTGCCGCCATTGGTAATTTCATCGAGCGCCTGATTCTTCATGGCCCAGCCGACATAAAGCGCCGCGCCAAGTGCTGTCACGACGAAGCAGATGTTGCCGGAAATAAAGTCATAAGCATCGAAGACGGAGCGATTCAGGATTCGAACATCGGCCAGCGGTCCGTCACTCAGAATGCAGGGAAGATTGCCGAAGATGAAAGTGAAGATCAATGCAGTGTTGATGGCATTGACGTAGAGGAAGCCGAACTTTTCATGCAGCACCGAGATGATGACCTGATAGATGGTAATGGAGGTAGTCAGGGCGGCAACGACGAGCAGCAGGAAGAACACAATGGCGAAGAAATTCCCAAAAGCCATGTGCGAGAAGGCAATGGGAAGCGTCTTAAAGACGAGCGAAGGACCGGAATCCGGGCTCAGGCCGGCGCTGAAAAGCGACGGGAAAATCATGAAGCCAGCCAGAATGGCGATCAGCGTGTTGATGATGCCGGTAATGACGGCGGTCTTCACCATGCTTTCATCTTTCTTGAGATGACTCGAAAGGGTGATCATGACGCCGAAACCAAGGGAGAGTGCAAAGAACACCTGCCCGAGCACGTCAAGGAGGAGCTTGCCCGAAAGCTTGCTGAAGTCGGGCATCAGATAAAAGCGAACGCCTTCCCAAGCGCCGTCGAGCGTTAGATTGCGGGCAACCATCACGATGAGGCAGAGGAAAAGCAGCGGCATTAAGAATTTCACCGATCGTTCAATGCCCGCGATAATGCCCTTGCGGAGAATCACCCAGTTGATCAGCACAAAGACGGCTGTGCAGATGGTGATCATGAGGGGGGCTTGCTCAATATTGGCGTGGTAGAAGGTGCTCGTCAGCTCTTTGGTGACTGGGGAGGAAAGGTCAAGACCGCCCTCTATGCCAAAAAGTCCAAGAATCAGGTGGTAGATATAGGTTATGACCCAGCCGCCTAACGGCATGTAGTAGGACAAGATGCCGAATGCACCCAGAATGCCTGTGTAGCCGAAGAACTTCCAGAGCGGAGAGTATTTAGAGCCCTCAGGCAGAAAGGCGTCGATACTGTTGGCCTGCCCGCGGCGGCCAATGACATTTTCGACGAGGATGATGGGAATGCCCACAAAAAGCATCACCAAAATGAACATCAGGACGTAGGCACCGCCGCCGTTCTGACCAACGAGATAGGGGAAGCGCCAAGTTGCGCCGAATCCAATCGTAGCGCCCGCTACGGTCAGAATATAGGTCAGACGACTGCTCCAGGTTTGTCGTTGTTCCATGCCGTATCCTTTTAATTGTTTCTGCAGGATGGATGTCGAGGGTATCCGCATCCCGCATATGCCTGCCGTCATTCCATACGGATGACGGCAGGTGTTTGAAGCAGCGGAGTCGGTATGAAACCCAACGATGAAGCACCTCAGTTCTGCGCTATAAGCCGCGCGAACTGATCCAAACTGCAAAAAACGTAAGTTTATACGATGCGCAAGGCGCGCCGCCGTTTGCGCACCCAGCTAACTCGTATTCATACATGCAGGTTTCGGCAGGTGTTCAGCACCGGTGATTTGGTCAAAATATTATTCAACATAATAGTCGTTATGTTGAATAATGAAGATTTCATCCGATTTTCTCATCCGTATGAAGATTTATACTGTCGTTCTTACGGTGCTCATACAGCTTCATTTTTTTCAAATAAATCGGAGAGCTTCAATGCGTCAGTGTATGGATGCAGAAAATCTGCATCGCCGCCTGAAAAAAATTCTGGGTCAAGTCCAGGCCATTGACCGCATGATTGATGAAGATGTCCCCTGCGAAGATGTCCTCGCCCAAATCAATGCTGCCAAGTCAGCTCTGCACGGCTGCGGCCGCGTTGTTCTTGAGGGACATATCAAACACTGTGTGCGTGACGGCATTGAACATGGTGATGCCGACAAAACCATTGACAGTTTTACCAAAGCGGTTGAACGCTTCGCCAACATGACTTAACGGCTTGCTGGTTTGACGTACTTCCCAACGAAATGAGCGGCTAATTGCCGCTCTTTTTTCTGGACTGCGGCTGGATGTGCAGATTGGAACCGCTCGATTTCGCTTGCGTACCTGTACCCCTATAAGTATCATGCGTGTGCAACGAATACCCATAGGGGTATATCGAAACGGTTTTCGGTCAGCCTAAGCGGGGTCGAAAACGCGGCAAACCTCATCCCCTGCAGTCATGAAATCCTTCGTCAGCAAACTCGTCGATGGCCTTGAAAATCTTCTCGGGCTCGGCGGCATGAAACGCGACATCGCCTTTCTCATTATTTCGGGCGCTGCCCTCCTACTAAGTCTCTTTGACGCTCCGCTTCCCTTCTCCGCCGCCTGGGCAGCCATCATCCTCTGCGGCGTGCCGATTGTCACCGAAGCCTTCATCGGCATCATTACGAAATTTGATATCAAAGCGGACCTTTTGGTCTCCCTTGCCCTAATTGCCTCGGTCATTATTGGAGAAGATTTCGCTGCTGGCGAAGTGGCGTTCATTATGCAGTTGGGGAGCCTCCTCGAAGAACTCACCGTTGCCAAAGCTCGTGCCGGCATTGAAAAGCTCGTGCATCTCACTCCTCAGAAAGCTCGGTTAATCACCGCTCAGAACGAGCAGATTGTGCCGGCCGAAGCCGTTAAAGTGGGGGACCTCCTCCGTGTTTTCCCCGGGGAGACGATTCCGGTTGACGGCGTGATCATCTCGGGTCATACGTCCGTGAACCAAGCCGTTATGACCGGTGAATCGCTTCCTGTTGACAAAGCGCCGGGCGACGAAGTCTCGAGCGGTACAGTCAATCAATTCGGTGCTTTTGACATGCGTGCCGCCAAAGTGGGCGAAGACAGCTCCATTCAGCGCATTATTCGTTTGGTTCAGTCGGCTGATGCCGGCAAAGCCAAGATTGTCGGCATCGCGGATCGCTGGGCCACTTGGATTGTCGTCATCGCCCTAACCTCTGCCGCACTCACTTGGTTTTTCACCGGCGAAATTATCCGCGCGGTGACGATTCTCGTCGTTTTTTGCCCTTGCGCACTGGTCCTGGCGACGCCGACGGCCATCATGGCTGCCATTGGGAACGCAACGAAACACGGTTTTCTCGTCCGTGAAGGCGACGCGCTCGAACGTCTGGCTGCAGTTACCAAGATCACTTTTGATAAAACAGGGACGCTCACTTACGGAGCGCCCAAAGTAGTGCATGTTGAATCGATTTCGGCTGATTTCACTGCGGATGACCTCTATGCCGTCTGCGCTGCTGCAGAACAATTCTCCGAACACCCGCTTGGCAAAGCGGTAGTGCGGTGCTTTAAGAGCGATGTCCGAGCTGCCATTGATCCGTGTGAAGCTTTTGAAATGCTGCCGGGCCGAGGCGTCAGTGCCTCCGTTAATGGTCATGCCGTATTGGCCGGCAGCCGGGAGCTCCTTGCTGAACACGGCGCTGCAGTGCCCGAAGAAGCTGAAGCCGCGGTTCAAACGCATCTGAGTCAGGGCCACACGATTGTTTATATTGCCGTCGATCAGAAAATGGTCGGCTACGCAGCGCTCGCCGATACCGTTCGAAATGAAGCGGCTCAAATGGTTGCAGCTCTTGAAGGGCTCCATGTTTCGCCCGTGCTCTTAACCGGCGATCATCACAGCGCCGCACAAGCCATTGCCGGGGAACTCGGCATTCGCGACGTACACGCCAACTGCCGTCCTGCAGACAAATTGAACTGGATCAGCACCTATCAAAAGCGTCTGGAAAACGTCTGCATGATCGGCGACGGCATCAATGATGCCCCTGCTCTGAAGAAAGCCAATGTCGGTGTTGCCATGGGCGGCATTGGGAGCGACATTGCCGTGGATGCTGCTGACATTGTGCTCGTCGATGACGATGTCAAAGAGCTGCCGCACCTCATTGCGCTCTCTAAGCGCATGCTGACAACCATCAAGGTGAACATGAGTTTCTCGATGATTTTGAACTTCATCGCGATCATTCTGGCGATGCTGGGCATTCTCAATCCGGTCGTCGGCGCACTGGTGCACAATGCCGGCTCAGTGCTTGTCATGATCAACTCGGCCTTCCTGCTCAAATGGAAGCGCCGGTCAGCTTAAAGCTGCTCGCTTTTTGAAAATCGGGCTGATGCATCGCTGCGGTGCATCAGCCCTGTTCGTAAAGATAACGGCGTTGTCGGCTCAAAGATCATGCTCGGAAATAATGAGATGCTCTGAAATCTCATCAGTCCCTTTAAACCGTCAACGCCGTTTTATGCGGAGCCTTCCCTCCCAAAGTTTCTAAGGCGAAAGAGCCAAATACCGCAGAAGCGCCTTGGCTCTCGCCCGCAAAAACCAATTAGAAGCGGTGCTGCAGACCGACCGTTCCGAAGATCTGATTGAAGCGGTCAACCGTATCGAGCAGCTTGTCGCCGTCAGAATATGAGACGCCCGAATAAAGCTGCGTGCGCTTGGAGAGGTTGTAGTAGTACATGAGCGAAGCCTGATAGGCCGTGCCCTTCGTTTCCTTCATGTTGGTTGAAATGCCCTTCCAATCGGCGTTAATGACGCCCAGACCTGCGCTGAAGAAATGTGCTCCCATCGGATAACCTACGCTCACGAAACCGACTGTCAGGTCCATGCCGTCTTCGGAATCGGCGTAATTCGTCGATCCGCCGACGCCTTTAATCATATCGGCCATGTCCGGCGCGCCGCCGATTCGCCAATCATTGCTGCCTTTATAGAAAATGGCTGAAACAGCCGGGCCGCCAAAATCGTAGCTCCCGAGGATATGAATGCCGGTCGTTTCGTTTTTGCGAGGTTTCGTGCCGTCAGTATGGCTGCTGGGACGCTCCCAGTTGAGCACCGTACCGATACGAAGTGACTGACCCGTCCACCCGAAGGCGGCTTGAATCACATGATTGTTGTTGGACCAGCCGTATTCAGTTTCTTCGCTGCTCGAACCATTGGAATAAAAGCCCTGAACGAAGAATCCGTCGTCGCCGTTCGTACGGAAGGCGATGGCATTGTCCATTTCACCCACGTTGAAGACCATGGTGGCCGGTGCCATGCCGGGCAGTCCGGACGCTGTCATATTCGCGCGGAGCTTGCGGAAGACCGAATACGGATCGGAAGCACACGTGAAGGTTGAAATTCGGCCCATTGAAACTTCAATCTGACTGTTGCCCGCATAAAGACGAGCTACGCGATTGAAGAGACGGTCGTTTTCCCACATGGCGCCCGAATCAGTGCTGTAGCCGTTTTCGAGCTGAAACCCCACATAAAGACCGTTGCCCAAATCTTCTCGGCCGGTAATGCCGAAGTGCGAATCGGTCGGCGTCTGCTTGTATTGCGCCATACCGACATTTCCGTTGTCGGCTCCTTCAGTCTTTTGGTAGTAAAGACCAGTGGCAACCAGGCCGTACACATTGACGTCGGCTGCTTGAGCGGCAAACGGCATGATGCCGGCTGCGGCAGCGGCGGCCAGAATGGCCTTGCTGATAGGCTTGAGTTTCATTTGTGAGCTCCTTTATTTCCTGCGGAGTTGGTCTTGTCCGCAGGCTGCAAAAAAATTGAGGCTGTTCATCTGAAGCCGAGTGATACTGGTGAATTCATCAGCTTGCGGCTTCAGAGGAAGTTGTGCGAAGACGCGTCGACCCTCTTGCGATTCCATGAAACACAATGTGATGAGAGTCGAACGGCTCAGCGCGGCGGCGGATTAGTGCGTGAAGGCTTGTTCAACGCTGATCGGGAATGCCTGATAGCCCATGACCGAGTTGATTTTCAGTTCAACAGCCGGCTTCGTTTCACCCCAGCGGTATTCCGTGAGATACGGATGAGCCGGTTCTTCCTTAACGTTGGGACCGGCGGACGGGCCGAGCAGACCAGCGGTGGAATAGAACACTACGACGGAGTTTTTGTCGGCCATGTACTTCGTGATGCCGGTCACCGGGCTGAAATATTCGTGGCCAAGGTCCTTGCCCACTTCCCAGAGCTGCTGCACGGTCATCTTCTTCTGATCGATCTTGTAGATCACCCCGCGGGTGTACTTTTCTTCGGCGAGTGCGGGCTGCTCCAGACCACGGCCGTCGCCGTTGTCGAAGACCGACAGAATCAGGGTATCCGCATCAGACATTTCGTCGATCCGGTAGGCCGTGTGCTGGGTCCATGTCCAGTCAAAATTGCCTTCGCACTTACCGTTCTCGC
>OLRS01002713.1_pt1 | contig 12983 bp, 14 predicted proteins | sample 1673171 | NCBI WGS metagenome assembly OLRS01 (sample SAMEA3136762, study PRJEB25190) | human gut metagenome | biome: human gut; feature: human-associated habitat; material: faeces | place: Austria | collected 2013
TGCGTGATTCTGGTCAGCGAAAGCTGACATATTCTTCTCAGAATCACTGCACATCTACGTAAGCCACAAAACTTACAGGCTTCTCCATGCAGTCTCGAGTGCAATCTCGATCATTTCGTCAAAGGATTCCTGACGCTCAAGAGCAGTCAGTTCTTCATGACGGAACATGTGATCAGAGATGGACAGGATACTTAATGCTTTTTTGTGAGAAGCAACTGCTTCCCAGTAGATACCTGCTGTTTCCATCTCTACACAGAGCATTCCGAGATCACGGCACAGGGACGGGATATTGGAGTCTGCGTTGTAGAATACATCAGTTGTGAATACGTTTCCGACTTTGACACTTGCTTCTCTCTCTTTGCAGACAGATACTGCATCATTCAGCAGATCAAAATCAGCAGTCGGCGCGAGTGTTCCCGGGAAACCATACTGTACATCAAATTTTGAATTTGTGGAAGCACTCATGGCGATTACGACATCGCGTACTTTCATGTCATCGCGAAGTGCTCCGGCAGAACCTACACGGATAATGGAATCTACATCAAAGAAATTGTAGAGTTCATGAGCATATAATGTCATAGATGGGATTCCCATGCCGCTGCCCATTACGGAGATGCGTTTTCCTTTGTAAGTACCTGTGTAACCGTACATATTACGAACGGTGTTAAATAATTCCGGATTTTCCAGATATTTTTCTGCAATATATTTTGCACGCAGAGGATCGCCCGGCATCAGAACCACTTTTGCCACCTTTTCTTTTTCTGCGACAATACATGCGGAAGGTGTTGAAATCATATTGAATTCCTCCTGTTGTTATTTAATGTACGCACAGAATCATGCCCAAAACGACGTGTTTTGAAAGATTCCGGGAGTACATATCGTGTCTTTCTATTACCTATCACACTATACGTGATGAAAAATGAAATGTCAACAAAGTTTCCTGTTACAATTGCCCGTAAGAGATGGTTTCTTTTGGAATCCCGGGTGATCTGATAATCCAAGAAAATAGTCTGCGGATACATGATAATAATCACAGAGTGTAATGAGGTGATGAATGGGCAGCTCATTTGCACCACGTTCATAGCGTGCATACATGGTCTGGGAAGTACCTAAAATGTCTGCGATGTTCTGCTGTGTTTTATCATGATCTTCTCTGAGGTTCCGCATTCGTTGTATGTAATTCATGAAGAAATCACCATCCAGTTTTTTCCATCACATTAACATAGTACAAATATTTACTGATAAAATTAGTAAATATTTGTATTAACAAAAATGAGTAATAATGCAAAATAGACAGAAAATAATTGACTTTAGTAAATAAATATACTAAAATAGACAACATAGTAAAGAAATTTACTAAAAAGAGATGTGAAAAGTCCTAAAAAAAGCCACAAATATCAGCGCTGATTGGTGAAAATTTAAATGTCGACAAAATGATTCACATTTCGAAGAAACCATTCTTACACACACGAGGAGGCAGGGGAATGAAAAGAAAAATTTTAGCTGTTGTATTATGCGGTATTATGGCATTATCACTGGGAGCTTGTGGAAGCAAAGACAATGGTGGAAGTGCAAAAACAGATGATGGTTCTGCAAAGAAGGAAGCATCCGGCGGAGAGACTTACAATTGGCAGATTGGTAACGTTTTATCAGCTGATCAGCCGTGGGATCTCGGACTGAATAAATTTGCAGAATTACTGTCAGAGTATTCTGATGGCAGAATTACAGCTACTGTACAGAGTGGTGGTACATTAGGATCTGAGATTGAGATGCTTGAGGCTGTTCAGATGGGAACACTTGATATGTCTATCGCATCTACCCCTTCTTTATCTGGATTTACCGATTGCATGAACTACTTTGATTTACCGTACTTATTCAAAGCTACGGATTCTGCATGGTCCGTTATGGATGAATGGCTGGGACAGGATCGTTGTGAGGCACTGGAAGGTTCCGGATTCAAAGGACTTGGATTCTATGATAATGGTGAGTATATGATCGGTTCCAATAAGAAGCTTGTTCATCCGGAAGACGCAAAGGGGCTGCGTATCCGTGCACATTCTTCACAGTTACAGTGTGACTCACTTTCTTCCATTGGCGCAAATCCGTTAAGCGTTGCATGGGGCGACATTTATACTTCCTTACAGCAGGGAACCATTGATGGTGTATCAGGAACAACCCTTACAAATATGTATGGCGGTAAATTCTATGAGCAGTGTGATTACATCACGATGACAAAACATCATTTTATTCCGGCACCGGTTGTTATGAACGAGGATTTATGGAACTCTTTATCTTCTGAAGATCAGGAAATTGTTCAGAAAGCATTTAATGACTCTATTTCTTATCAGCGTGAGCAGGCAGCTTCCTATGTAGAGAAAGCAGTTGCAGAAATTGAAGACAGTGGTACAGAGATTGTTGAGATCGATGCAGACGAGTGGGCAGATGCGATGCATTCTACATATGACAAATGGGTAGGTACCAAGGGTATCGAGCAGGATATGATTGATAAGATTCAGGAATCTGAAAAGCAGTATCTGAAATAAAATCAGAACGCCTCTGGCATTCTTGATGGTATACATGTGAGAGGTATTTGGATAACTTTGTATATCAGTAATTAAAGGAGTTTATATGTCGAAAGGATTAAAAAAAGCAGGAAAGATAATCGGTGGGATTGAAGATTGGATGGTAATTGTACTGTTTACAGCAATGGTAGTAGTTACAATGGCAATCGTATTATGCCGTTATGTATTCAAAGTTCAGTTCGTGCCGGGCGAAGAAATTGCCCGTTATCTGATGATCTGGTGTGGTTATGCAGGAGCGGCCATGGGATTTCGCACACATGCTCATGTAGGTGTAGTTGTGTTTGCTGAAAAATTTCCAAAATCCTGGCAGCCGGTTATTATCAAAATCAGGCACATAATCAGTACCGCAATTGTAGCAATCCTGTTTCTTGTAAGTTGCAATTGCCTGATGCAGTATATGGATAGTGGTAAGCTGACAACAGCTACTCACATTCCGACGGCAGTTGTATATTCAATTATTCCGATTTCTATGGCACTGGCAATCGTACATACGATCGTTGATATCAAGGAAGATTTTGCTCCGGCAAAAACGGAAACAGCAGAAAGTGAGGGCGCGGAATTATGATAGGAACAATTTTATTCGTTACATTTTTAGTTTTACTTGTAATCGGTGCTCCTATCGCATTGTGTCTTGGTGCAGCAGCATTACTGGTTGTTTTTACAACCGGAGATGTGAGTCCGATCGTACTTGGACAGCGAATGTTCGGATCACTGGACAGTTTCACCATTATGGCCATTCCATTATTTATGCTGGCAGGCAATCTGATGTCTTCCGGAGGTATCTCCAAAAGACTGACAGATTTCTGTGATGCTATTCTTGGATGGATGCCGGGTGGATTAGGTGTTGTATCGATTCTGTCCTGTATGATTTTTGGAGCATTATCAGGTTCTCCGACAGCAACCTGTGCTGCAATCGGAAGTATTATGGTGCCGGCGATGATTGAAGCCGGATATGACAAACGGTTTGCACTGGCATCCGTAGCAGTCCCTGGTGTATTGGGCTGTATCATTCCTCCATCAACCGTTATGATTTCCTACTCATCTGTTACAGACGCATCCGTAGGAAGCATGTTCATGGGCGGTATCTTGCCAGGTATCCTGATGGGAGTTGCCATGATGATCGTTGCAGTAAAATATGGTATTTCACATAAAGATGTAAAACGTACTCCGTTTTCACTGAAAAATTTACTGCAGAAATTTGTAAAAGCAATTGGTGCGTTATTAGTTCCGGTTATTATCCTCGGCGGTATTTACGGAGGAATTTTTACTCCGACTGAGGCAGCAGGTGTTGCCTGTGCATATGGACTGATTGTTGGTATTTTTATATATCGTGAGTTAAATCCGAAGGAACTGAAGAAAGCGTTTGTTGGCTCCGGATCTACAACAGGTATGGTATTATTTATCATGGCTGCAGCAGCAATGTTCGGATACATTATGACGCGTTACCAGTTGACCAATTCCATTGCAAACTTCATTATTGCCGTTTGCGGAAATAAATATTTATTCTTATTACTTGTTAATATCTTACTGCTTGTGGTAGGATGTTTTATGGAGACAACAGCAGCGATTCTTATCCTGGCGCCAATCCTGGCTCCGGTACTTGGTACGTTTGGTATCAACCCGGTACACTTTGGTGTTATTATGTGTATCAACCTGGCAATCGGATGTGCAACACCGCCATTAGGACTGAATCTGTATGTAGCAGCCGGACTTACAAAAGACCGTGTGGAAGTTGTTGTAAATAAACATACCCTGGCATACATTCTGGTAAGTATTGCAATGTTGTTCCTGATTACATATATTCCGGATATTGTTATGGTAATTCCGAACAGTATGATGTAATTGAAACGACCTGAGATAAGGTAAAATTATTTGGCAGATTACGATCATGAGTGATCGTACTCATGATTGTAAGGAAAAGAAAGATATTGAAAGGAGAAAAAATGTACGAATTAACAGGAAAAGTAGCAATCGTAACAGGTGCGGCAGCCGGACTTGGACAGGCTATAGCAGCTACATTCGCAAAACAGGGAGCAAAAGTAGTTCCAACTGACCGTCCGGGAGTTTCTATGGATGAGACGATTGAGATGTGCAAGAAAGCAGGCGTAGAGGAAGTATATACACATGATCTGGATGTTACAGATCAGGATTCCATCGCAAAAGCAATCGCAGATGTAAAGGAAAAATACGGAAGTATTGATATTCTGGCAAGCAACGCAGGATTAAACCGTCCGATGCCGTTAGATCAGGTTACACCGGAAGTGTGGGATTCAGTTATGAATGTAAACTTACGTGGTGCATTCTTCATGGCTCAGGCAGTGGCTCCGGTTATGAAAGCGCAGGGAAAAGGACGTATCATTTTCACAAGTAGCCAGGCAGGATTAGTTGCACGTGAAAATCAGCAGCCATATTGTGCAAGCAAAGGTGGTATCAATGCGATGACCCGTGCACTTGCTTATGATCTCGCTCCATTTGGTATTACTGTAAATGCAGTGGCACCGTGTTTTGCTATGACCGCTTTGACAAAAGCAAGACTGGAAGATCCGGAATATCGTGATATGGTGCTTGGTATGATTCCGGTAGGCCGTGTGGTAGAACCGTCTGAAGTAGGGGCTGCATTCAACTATCTGGCATCTGATGAAGCTGCTATGATTACAGGACAGACACTGGTGATCGATGGCGGATGGACCATGTGGTAAAATCATATATTATTTTTTGACATAATTGGTATACCATGAGTATGTAACAAGTATATGCTATGTATATAATAAGTATGTGACGACCCAGAGGAGGCAGACATGGCTAAATATAAAATTACAAAAACAGATGAATATTATACATATGAACTTCCGGCACATAATGAGTGTAAACTGACGAGATTGCATGATCCGGCAGATGTAGAAGGTGGTAAATTGATCTTATCCCGCTCACATTTCCTGCCGGCTGGCGGCGGCACTGATTTTAGTACCAATGCAGCAGAGTCTATTTATTATGTGGCAAAAGGAAAACTGCTCTTCAAAGGCGAGGATGGTCAGGAAACCTTGCTTGAGGAAGGTGACAGTGTTCATATTGCAGCAAATTCTCCGAAATGCGTGACAAACGTAGGGGTAGAGACTGCCATTATGCTTGTGATTCTTCTTCCGGCTCAGTAAAGCGATTATTTACTTTCTTTGGATAATAATTTTCTCGAAAAGAACCTTCGGCTTCCCATTCCGCCGGAGGTTCTTTTTTACCTAAACTCTGTCATATGTTTACGGTACCAGATTGGCAGATGAGTACGTTGGCAGTTTGGGTTGTGGCGTTGTGTAATCTCAATCTGATGGAAAAAAGACTTCCACAGATCTGTAAATGGATCCACCTGATTTTCAACATGGCTGAGCCGGTGAAATTCTTCCTTGGACAATGTGGTCAGATAAGTCGGCGCATCTGCCGGATGGATGGCAACGGTTCTCCGGGTGGCATCGATGATCATCCAGTTTTCTGATGGCATACGCTCATCGAACGCTGGATAGAGTAGTGTCAGAATATCGGATTTTGGTTTTATATGAGCCAGCAGTACACCGTCCGGAAGTGCCTGAAAGCGCACACATTCCCGGAAGAGATGAGCTTCATTCATAACTTTGCGGTTCAGTTCAAAGACCGCATTGACGTAAGGATGCTGCAGCATATCGGTAAGTTGTGCCGGATAGGCGAATCCAAGTAGCAGAAACCGGTAGATACGGTCCAGCTTATCCGGATGGTCCGACAAGGCGCAGCGGTAAACCATAAGGTAGGCAGTGGAAGAAATTTTCTGCTGGATGGAACGGACGACTTTCCGGGCTTTTACAGGATCAGAGGTGACGGAGCGGTACTCACAGAAGAGTTCCATGGTTCCTAGGGGCTCTGTCTTCAGTCGGATGTTCTGGTGTCCTTCTTTGGAAGCCCAGGCGTCATAGATACAGGTCATCATGGCTTCAAAGGTATCTTCACATGTATAGACAATCATAAGATCAGTTCTCCTTCTTGTTTCATTTTTTGTTATGTAAAGCAGACATAAGGCATCCCCCTATCCACTGCTTAGTACTCTGCACACTTGACGTGGGGGAATGCTTATTCTGCGTTCATAAAATCAAACAGAGATAACTGTTCATAGCGTGTATCCGGGTAGGAGATGGCATACCTCGTGCGGGCATCCAGTCCGGTAAGCTGGCGTGTAATAAAGGATTCTTCCAACCGGATCGGCACATGCATTTTACCATTACAGGTAATAAAATATTGTGCCCGTTTTAAGACAACACCCATTTTCCGGATACTGTCAAAGGAGAGAGGAGCCATACGGCGGGCTTTCAGAATACGCAGGGCAGATTTACTGCCAATGCCTGGAACACGCATCAGGGTGGCATAGTCCGCAGTGGCAACTTCAATCGGAAACTGTTCCAGATGCCGCAGCGCCCAGTCACATTTCGGATCCAGAGCGAGATTGAAATTTGGACGATCCGGAGTCAGCAGCTCAGAAGCATGGAAGCCGTAATAGCGCAGCAACCAGTCTGCCTGGTAGAGCCGGTGTTCCCGCAACAGCGGTGGTGGTGTGCCGATGGCAGGAAGGGCGGAGTCGTCATTCAGCGGGATGTAGGCGGAATAGAATACACGTTTCAGATCAAAATTCTGATAGAGTGCCTGAGTAGTAGACAGAATCTCAAAATCCGTTTCACCAGTGGCACCGATGATCATCTGGGTACTTTGGCCGGCGGGGGCAAAGGGACGATCCGGGTGACCGGAAATAGCATCTGCCGGAACGGAGTCTTTGCACACAGAGTGAGGAGTATACTGTTGGGAAAGTTCCGGTGAGGCAGAGTGTAAGTGTCTGGGTTCAGTTGCTAAGGCATATGGTGACAATGTATGAATTTTATGCTCAGGTTTTTCGGATACATGCAGAATCTCCGGCGTCAGGGCATTCGGTGTAAAAATTCCGTCCGATAAATCATCCAATGGCTGTGTTTTTGAAAAAATGCTGTGTTCCAGGTATTGGTTGCCGGTACTGCGCTCCATAAAGGCACTTTTTCCAATGGCAAGGCGATATCCGCTGATCCGCTGCTGCATGCGGCGCATGGGAGTCAGAATGGATGCACGGGTTTTCTGTGGCGCAAGCGTGGCCAGTCCTTCCGCCGTGGAAAGTTCCAGATTGACACTCATGCGGTCAGCCAGATAGCCCACCTGTTCCAGCAGATCATCCGGAGCATAGGGGATGGCTTTGACATGGATGTAGCCGTTGAAATGGTAGCGGGTGCGCAGCAGAAACAGTGTCTGATACATCAGTTCCATTGTGTGTGTCGGATTCTTATACACACCGGAACTCAGAAACAGGCCTTCGATATAGTTGCGCCTGTAAAATTCGATTACCAGCTGACAGATCTCATCCGGGGTAAATGTGGCACGGCGGCAGTCGTTGTCGGCGCGGCTCTGGCAGTAGCGACAGTTATAGATACAGTCGTTACTCAGCAGGATCTTCAGCAGGGAGATACATCTGCCGTCCCCGGCAAAACTGTGGCAGATGCCGGCGGCACAGGAATTGCCAAGAGAGCCCTTTTTTCCGCGGCGGTCTACACCGCTGGAAGTACAGGATACATCGTATTTTGCCGCATCGGATAATATTTCCAGTTTTTCCTGTAAGGAAAGTGTTGTATGATAAAGTTCCATAAATGATACCTCTGTCAAAAAAAAGAACATGTGTTCGAATGTAACAACAGATTATCACGGAGAACAGGAAAAATCAACAGGAAAAAAGATTCTTTTTCATAATTTTTATCGTTGCCTGCGCCTGAAAAGCCAGGTTATAATTCTGGGGGGATTATTGCTTGCAATTATAAAATCTGTGTGTTATAATCCAAAAATGACTGTAAGTAGTAGAAGTATACCTTTTTCTAAGAAAATACAATGACTACATAGATATAAAGGAGGAAATTGTCAATGAGCGTACAGGTGGAAAAGTTAGAAAAAAATACAGTAAAGCTTACCATTGAAGTTCCGGCTGAAGAGCTGGAGAAAGCACTTCAGGAAGCATATAACAGACAGAAGAAAAATATCAGCATGCCGGGATTCCGTAAAGGAATGGTTCCGATGAGCCTGGTTAAGAAGATGTATGGTAAATCAGTGATTGCAGAAGAAGTGAATAAGGTACTGCAAGAAGCTGTTTACAACTATATTAAAGAAAATAAGGTGAACATGCTGGGCGAACCGTTGCCTAACGAAGAAAAACAGCAGGTTATCGACTTCGATACAATGGAAGAATTCGAGTTTGTGTTCGATATCGCTCTGGCACCTGAATTCAAAGCTGAAGTAAGCGCTAAAGATAAAGTGGATTACTATACGATCGAAGTATCGGATGAAATGATCGAAAACCAGGTGAAGATGTATACTCAGCGCACTGGTAAATACGACAAAGTGGACGTTTATGAAGATAACGACATGCTGAAAGGTCTGTTGGCTCAGCTGGACGAAGAAGGTAATACGAAAGAAGGCGGTATTCAGGTAGAAGGTGCAGTATTAATGCCTTCTTATATGAAGAACGACGATCAGAAAGCTATCTTTGCTAATGCAAAAGTAAATGATGTACTGGTATTCAACCCGAATGTTGCTTACGACGGACACGCTGCTGAACTTGGTTCTCTGTTGAAGATCGACAAGGAAATCGCTAAGGATGTGAAGTCTGACTTCAGCTTCCAGGTAGAAGAAATCACTCGTTTCGTACCGGGTGAACTGACTCAGGAAGTATTTGACCAAGCATTTGGTGAAGGTGTAGTGAAGACTGAAGAAGAATTCCGCGCTAAGATCAAAGAAGAAATCGCAGCAAGATTTGTTGCTGACAGCGATTATAAATTCCTGATCGACATTCGTAAAGTGATGATGGACAAAGTAGGTAAGCTGGAATTCTCTGATGCATTGCTGAAACGTATCATGTTGCTGAACAACGAAGAAAAAGGCGAAGAATATGTAGCTGAAAACTACGATAAGAGTATCGAAGAACTGACTTGGCACCTGATCAAGGAACAGCTGGTAGAGGCAAACGATATCAAAGTAGAGCAGGAAGATGTGCTGAAGATGGCGAAAGAAACTACCAAAGCACAGTTCGCTCAATACGGAATGTTGTCTGTCCCCGAAGATGTACTTGATAACTATGCACAGGAAATGTTGAAGAAGAAAGATACTATTAACAACCTGGTAAGCCGCGTAGTGGAAGTAAAGTTGGCTGCAGCTTTGAAAGCTCAGGTCACTTTGGAGAACAAGAACGTTTCTATGGAAGAATTCAATAAAATGTTTGAATAATCGTTCGGTTGAATAGAACATAAAGTCACAGAAACACAGAGTTTTTATAAAATTATAACTCTGTGTTTTTTTGTGTCTATGTGTTCTTTTTCGTTTCTTTGCACTTACGTTTATAATAAATTTAATTAGAAAGGAACAATAACATGGATGATTTTAGAAAATACGCAACCAAGCATTTAGGAATGAATGGCATGGTGCTGGACGATGTGATTAAATCGCAAGCCGGGTATTTGAATCCCTATATTCTCGAAGAGAGACAGCTGAATGTAACTCAGCTCGATGTATTCTCCCGACTGATGATGGATCGCATTATTTTTCTGGGTACACAAGTAGATGACTATACGGCAAACACGCTTCAGGCGCAGTTGCTCTATTTGGACTCTGTAGACCCGGGTAAGGATATCTCTATCTATATCAATTCTCCGGGTGGTAGTGTATATGCCGGACTGGGTATTTACGATACCATGCAGTTTATTTCAAGTGATGTTGCTACTATCTGTACAGGTATGGCTGCTTCGATGGCTGCTGTATTACTGGTAGCCGGTGCCGAAGGCAAACGTTCTGCATTGCCGCATTCACGTGTGATGATTCACCAGCCGATGGGCGGTGCGCAGGGACAGGCTTCAGATATTGAAATCACAGCCCGTGAAATTCAGAAATTGAAGAAAGAACTTTATACGATCATCGCCGATCATTCGCACACTGACTTTGATAAGGTATGGGCCGATTCGGACCGTGATTACTGGATGACAGCTCAGGAAGCGAAAGAATACGGAATGATTGATGAAGTATTGATTAAAAAATAAAAATGGCTGATTCAAAGACAAAGAAAAAGTGTAGCTTCTGTGGTCGGTCGGAGAATGAAGTCGGATTCCTGATCACAGGAATGAACGGCTATATCTGCGACAGCTGCGCTACCCAGGCTTATGAGATTACTCAGGAAGCACTGGGCGAAGGCAGAAAAAGGGCCGGAGCTACCAAACTCAACTTAAAAGAACTGCCCAAACCGGTAGAAATAAAGAAATTCCTCGATCAGTACGTAATCGGACAGGATGATGCGAAGCGCTTTCTTTCCGTATCGGTTTACAACCATTATAAGCGTCTTTTGCAGAAAGACTGCGGTGATGATGTAGAGATTGAAAAATCAAACATTATCATGGTGGGTAGTACCGGAACCGGGAAAACATTGCTGGCACGTACTATTGCCAAGTTGCTTCATGTTCCGTTTACGATTGTAGACGCTACGGTATTGACGGAAGCCGGTTATGTCGGTGAAGATATTGAAAGCATTCTGACCCGTTTGCTTCAGGTGGCAGACTATAATGTGCCGGAGGCTGAGCAAGGAATTGTGTTTATTGATGAGATAGACAAGATCGCCCGCAAAGGAGACAATCCTTCTATCACTCGCGACGTAAGTGGAGAAGGGGTGCAGCAAGGTTTGCTGAAATTGCTTGAGGGATCGGTGGTGAACGTTCCTCCCCAGGGAGGCCGTAAGCATCCCGACCAGAAAATGATTCCGGTGAATACCAAGAACATTCTCTTTATCTGTGGTGGTGCTTTCGATGGTATTGAAAAGAAAATCGCCCAACGGCTGAATACGCATGTGGTAGGATATACCGCATCGCAAAAAACGGCAGTGATCGATAAGAATAATATGATGCAGTACATTGCTCCTCAGGATTTGAAGTCATTCGGACTGATTCCCGAAATTATCGGTCGTCTTCCGGTGCTGACTTATCTGAACCCGCTGGACCGCAATGCACTCCGTGCTATTCTTACCGAACCGAAAAACTCTATCATCAAGCAATATATCAAGTTGTTTGAAATGGATGGTATCAAGCTGACATTTGAAGATTCTGTTTTCGAATATATCGTTGACAAGGCTGTAGAATATAAGTTAGGTGCCCGCGGGTTGCGTTCTATTGTGGAAACAATCATGATGGATGTCATGTTTGAAATCCCTTCAGAGAGCAAAAAAGAGTATAAGGTAACGCTGGATTATGCAAAACAACAGCTGGAAAAAGCGAATATGGCAAGGCTGCAAACTGCTTAATATCAAATAGTAAGGCTATTGAAAATGATTGTTTCTGTTTTTTCTTGAAAATATTAGTCGTATTTTGCTTGGTAATTACGAAGTTGTTTATAACTTTGTTTGGCTCTCTTGCAATGGAGGGCTTTACTTAAAGTTAAACCATGAACTGAATAAAACAACCTAAGTTAAGATGGCAGGGAAGATTAATTTAATAAATGAACTGAAGAAGTGTTTCGGATTTAATAAATTCAAGGGAAACCAGGAAGCAATCATTCAGAACTTGCTTGATGGTAGAGACACCTTTGTACTGATGCCTACCGGTGGCGGGAAATCCTTATGCTATCAGTTACCTTCGCTCTTGATGGAAGGAACGGCAATTGTAATTTCTCCGCTTATTGCGTTGATGAAGAACCAAGTGGATGCAATGCGTAATTTTAGTGAAGAAGATGGTATCGCCCATTTTATTAATTCTTCATTAAACAAAGGCGCGATAGACCAAGTGAAGTCTGACATCCTTGCCGGAAAGACAAAATTGTTATATGTGGCTCCGGAGTCTTTGACAAAGGAAGAGAATGTAGATTTTTTGCGCTCGGTGAAAATTTCGTTTTACGCGGTAGACGAGGCTCACTGTATTTCCGAATGGGGGCATGACTTCCGGCCGGAATATCGGCGGATTCGTCCTATCATCAACGAGATCGGAAAGGCTCCGTTGATAGCACTTACTGCAACGGCAACGCCAAAGGTGCAGCACGATATCCAGAAGAATCTGGGAATGGTGGATGCACAGGTTTTCAAGTCATCGTTCAACCGTCCGAACCTGTATTATGAGGTACGCGCGAAAACTGCTAATATTGATCGTGATATTATCAAGTTTATCAAGAATAATCCGGAAAAATCGGGTATCGTTTACTGCCTTAGTCGGAAGAGAGTAGAAGAACTTGCTGAAATTCTTCAGGCAAACGGTATCAACGCGCGTCCTTACCATGCGGGTATGGACTCATTGACGAGGACGAAGAATCAGGATGATTTCCTGATGGAAAAAGTGGACGTTATTGTAGCGACTATCG
>OLRS01002723.1_pt1 | contig 12948 bp, 6 predicted proteins | sample 1673171 | NCBI WGS metagenome assembly OLRS01 (sample SAMEA3136762, study PRJEB25190) | human gut metagenome | biome: human gut; feature: human-associated habitat; material: faeces | place: Austria | collected 2013
GTCAGCCCGTGGGAGGCCAGGGCGCCGCTGACCGGTGGACGGCACCGAGCCGTCACATGGAATGAAGAAGGGGGGGGCCTCGCGGCCTCCCCCTTTTTACGTTATATACACGTTGTACTTTGAGACCTAGTTCCCCCGTATGTGCTCTTACTGTTTGGCTGTATTTTGAGTCCTTCTAGTGTATTTGAGCGATAATTACTCGCATTGGCGTTAGGGAGGGCTTGATGTTTACCGTATTTGTCTTGGGCAATATTGCTTCGGGTAAGTCGACTGCCTGCCGCTATTTCGAATCTCGTGGCGCTATGCTAATCGATCTGGATGAGCTTGCAAAATCGCTGTATGTTCCGGGCTCTGATACCGTCAATGCTCTCGCGGATGAATTCGGTTGGGACATTTTGGATGAGGATGGCGGCATTCGCCGCAACATCCTCGCTTCTCGAGCTTTTGCTTCTCCTGATTCGGTCGCACGGCTCAATGGCATTGTGCATCCCGTTCTCATTGAACAGCTTTCGCTTAGGATTCTCGATCCGGTTTGTTGTACGGTTTCATCTCCTCGTTATCGCTTTGCAGTGGTCGAGGTTTCTGCTCCGACTGGTTTTGAGGATGCATTTGGCTTGGCTGATGAAATTTTGGTCATCAGCGCCCCTTTGTCAGTTCGTCGCGAGCGCGCTATTCAACGTGGCATGGAGCCATCTGATTTCGATGCCCGTTCTGCTTGCCAGCCCGAAGAGTCTGCGCTGTGCAATCTCGCTACAACTGTGATTGACAATGCGGCAGACGATAACTCGCTCTTTGAACAACTGGACGCATGGCTTGCTCGCCATGGCCTTATGGACGCTACGGATAAGGGGAGGACAGATGCCTAAGACACGTTTCCTTACGTGGTATCGCCTTATACCGCTGGCTGCCGTTTTTGCCTTCGGCCTTATCTCATTCGTTTACTCGTATGCTCCTGCCGCTTTCTTTAAGCCGCTGTATCCAATTATTGGCATGTTCTCAGAGAAGATAGCGGCATATCTGTCGTAAGGCAATCCAGTATTTCGCATAATCTGGATCCGTATCTGGTGTGCGCTGTCATTAAGTCTGAATCGAATTGGGATCCCGAGGCCGAGTCGAATCAGGGTGCTCAGGGATTGATGCAGCTGATGCCCGAGACTGCCCAGGATATGATCGCCAAGGGCCTTGTCGACGGTGGCGAGTATTCGGCCGACAACCTTAACGATCCGGCTACGAATATCGAGTTTGGCTGTGCGTATCTCTCGTATCTTCTAGCGTATTTTAACGGGTCGACTGACAGTGCCATTGCCGCCTATAACGCCGGCATGGGCAATGTCGACGGATGGGCGCAGCAGAGTACGTCGCTTCATAATGCAATCACCTTTCCCGAGACGCAGGCGTATCTGATTCGTGTCAATAATGCCTGGGTTCGCTACAAGACCCTCTATCCCGATCGGTTCGTATAGGACTATGCCTGCCGCCTGCGTATACTGCAGATATATGAGTTAGGAGTATCCATGGCGGAATTTGAAGTAGAACGCGTTGGTGGTGAACTTAAGCGCTTTGGCGTTGAAGGCTCTGACGTGCCGTTTAAGGTCGTGTCTCCCTATGAGCCTGCCGGTTCCCAGCCTAAGGCCATTGAGTCGCTTGTGCAGGGCGTGAGGGACGGAGACCGCTATCAGGTTTTGTTGGGCGTGACTGGTTCAGGCAAGACCTTCACGATGGCAAAGACTATTGAGGCCCTGGGAAAGCCGACGCTGGTCATGGCTCCGAATAAAACGCTCGCCGCTCAGCTTGCGAGCGAGCTCAAAGAGTTCTTTCCCAATAACGCTGTGGTCTACTTCGTCTCGTACTACGACTACTATCAGCCCGAGGCGTATGTGCCGCAAAGCGATACATATATCGAGAAAGACTCCTCGATTAACGAAGAGGTCGAGATGCTGCGCCATCAGGCGACCGCGTCACTGCTCTCTCGACGTGATGTGATCGTTGTCGCATCGGTCTCGTGTATCTATGGCATTGGCTCTCCTGAGGACTATGCGGGTCTGGCTCCAAACGTCGACAAGAAGGTGCCGCTCGAGCGCGATGACTTTATCCATGCGCTTATCGACATTCAATATGATCGCAATGACTATGACCTGGCGCGTGGCACGTTCCGCGTGCGCGGCGATGTTGTCGACGTGTATCCGCCTTATGCCGAGCATCCGTTGCGGTTTGAGTTCTTTGGCGACGAGGTCGAGCTGATTGCCGAGATCGATGAGGTCACCGGTGAGATGCTTCGTGAGTACGAGGCCATCCCCGTATGGCCGGCATCACACTACGTGACCGAGAAGCCGAAGGTCAAGGCTGCTCTGAAATCGATCAGCGAAGAGTGCGAGAAGCGCGTGGCGGAGCTCAAGGCGACCGACAAGTTGCTCGAGGCGCAGCGTCTGCAGCAGCGCACCGATTATGATCTTGAGATGCTCGAGACGATGGGCTTTTGCAACGGCATCGAGAACTACTCGCGTCATCTGGACGGTCGCAAGCCAGGTGAGCCGCCGTTTACCCTAATCGATTACTTTCCCAAGGATATGCTCTGCATCATCGATGAGAGCCATGTGACGGTGCCGCAGATTCGCGGCATGCACGAAGGTGACCGCTCGCGTAAGGTGACGCTGGTGGAACACGGTTTTCGCCTGCCCTCGGCGCTCGATAACCGCCCGCTTCGTTTCGATGAGTTTGAGGCAAGGATACCCCAGTTTATCTATGTTTCGGCCACGCCGGGCGACTACGAGCTGCGGGTGAGCCAAAACGATGTGGAGCAGATTATTCGTCCGACTGGCCTGCTCGACCCCAAGATTGACGTGCGTCCAGTTCGCGGCCAGATTGACGATCTTGAGGACGAGATTCGCGAGCGCGTTGCCCGCAAGGAGCGCGTGCTGGTGACCACGTTGACCAAGCGCATGGCCGAGGACCTGACCGACCATCTGCTCGACGCGGGCATTAAGGTCAATTACATGCACTCTGATACGGCGACAATGGACCGTGTCGAGATCCTGCGAACGCTGCGCGAGGGCAAGATCGATGTTCTCGTTGGCATCAACCTGCTTCGCGAGGGCTTGGATCTCCCCGAGGTCTCACTGGTGGCAATTCTCGATGCCGATAAGGAAGGCTTCTTGCGCAACCGCCGTTCGCTGATTCAGACGATTGGCCGTGCGGCCCGTAACGCCGATGGTGAAGTCATCATGTATGCAGACGTTGTGACCGATTCGATGAAAGAGGCCATCGAGGAGACGCAGCGCCGTCGCGAGATTCAGATGGCATATAACGAAGAACATGGCATTGTGCCCAAGACAGTGCGCAAGGCCATCAACGACATCTCAAGTTTTATTGCCGAGGCCGAAAAAACTGTGGGCTCCAAGGGACGCTCGAAGGGCGACTCTCTTGGTCATGGCGCATTCTATACGCCCGATGAGTCGGGCGAGGGCGGCGTGCCGGAAACGGTGGCGCCCGAGCAGACACTTGCGGAGCAGTTGGAAGAACTGCCGCATGACGAGCTTGTGCGGATTGTCGAAACCATGGAAGAGGATATGCGTAACGCTTCTGCCGCCATGGACTTTGAGGAGGCGGCGCGCCTGCGCGATGCCGTCGTTCAGATTCGGGCGATGCTCGAGGGCGCGTCTGAGGACGAGACGATCGAGCGCTTACGTTCACAGGCCCGCAAGGGTTCCACGTTCGCATCGGGCAGAAAACGCCAGGGTGCACGGTTTAAGAAATAGCGAACAGGCCCCGAGTTCCCTGTGGAGCTCGGGGCCTGTGTCTTTTGCGCACTGGAATTCGTGCGTTAGAGGTCTGCAATCAGGGCTTCGGCACAACGGATGCCGTCGGTGGCCGCGCTCATGATGCCGCCAGCATATCCAGCTCCCTCACCACAAGGGTAGAGGCCCGGGGTCGACACGGCATGGCACGTTCGGTCTCGGGCGACAGTGGCAGGTGAGCTCGAACGAGTCTCCACGCCGGTAAGAACGGCATCGGGGCGGTCGTAGCCTCGTAGCTTTTTTCCGAGTAGGGGAAGTCCCAGGCGGAGCGACTCGACGATATGCTGCGGCAGGGCTTCGTCAATTGCCGTCCAGGTCACACCGAGCGGATAGGTGGGCTTTACCTTTCCGGGTGCCTTGCTGGCGCGTCCTGCGAGGAAATCTCCGACGAGTTGTGCCGGTGCGTTCCAGTTGGAACCGCCCAGGCGATAGGCGGCCGCCTCGCAGGCGCGCTGGAGCTCGATGCCGGCGAGCGGGTCATCGTTGGGAAGGTCCTCAGGCGTGACGTTAACGAGCAGGGCGGCATTTGCGTTGCGTCCGTCGCGGGCATTGAGGCTGGCCCCGTTGACGCACAGATGGCACGGTTCTGAAGAGGCGGCGACAACCTGCCCGCCGGGGCACATGCAAAACGAGAACACGCTGCGGCCGTTGGGAAGATGGGCGACGAGCTTGTAGGGGGCTGCTCCGAGAGCAGGATGTCCCGCCAAGGCTCCATATTGGGCTCGGTCGATGTCGCGCTGCGGATGCTCGATGCGAACGCCCATGGCAAAGGTCTTTTGTGCGAGGGCCACGTTGTGGTCCTTAAGGAGCTCAAAAATATCGCGAGCAGAATGCCCGCAGGCGAGGATGAGGTGCTTTGTCTCGATTGGCTCGCAAGCGGCGTCTTCGGACGATTGGACATCGATACCGGTGATGGCGCCAGACGCGTCGATGCGAATGTCGACGAGCTTTGTTCGATAACGGACGACACCTCCGAGCTGCTCGATGCGCTGGGATATAGCGGTGACAACCGTGGGAAGGATGTCGGAGCCAATGTGCGGCTTGGCATCCCACAGAATATCGCGGGGCGCGCCCGCCTCGACGAAGGTTTCGAGGATAAGGCGATGGGCGGGATTTTTGGTTCCCGTATTGAGCTTGCCGTCCGAGAAGGTCCCCGCGCCGCCCAGGCCAAACTGGATATTGCTCTCGGGGTCGAGGATGCGCTCCTTTAGAAAGAGATCGATCGCATGCGAGCGGCGAAATGCTGGGTCGCCGCGCTCGATGAGCAAGGGCTTAAGACCCGCTTCGGCAAGGGTGAGTGCAGCGAAAAGGCCAGCGCATCCGGCGCCGACAACGACAGGGCGTTCTTGAGGTGCGTCGGAGACGGGGGAGGGGAATGAGGGCCCATCGTCCTCTATCGCGCGTACGCGCGAGCGGTCACGCTCGGCGACGCTGTCGACCGCTTCTCGCTCGAGGTGGGGACTAGTCAGCTCAACACGAAAACTCAGGATAAAATGGACGTCTCGTTTTTTGCGAGCGTCGATTGACTTGCGGTGGAGCTCGATGGACTTGATCTCGGAGTCCTTGCAACGTAGGACGCGCTTGGCGACTCGCTTGCCAACAATGAGGCAGGCATTTTCATCGCCGGCTTCATCGAGCGACGCGTTGACTTGGGTGATTTCGATCATCGAGGTCTCCTTAGAGGCAAGAAAGAGGCCGTCCGGTATCCCAGACGGCCCGAATGCGTTTTTGATTATAGACTGCGCGGCTACAGGCTGCTTGCGGCGCGAATGCCCGAGAGCCAGGCCCACGCAAGGTTAAAGCCTCCGCAATCGGCGTCGATGTCGAGCGCTTCGCCGCAGACGTAAAGCGGGGCGTCGACAGCGCTGCGCGCGCGTAGACTGGGTATTGAGATGCTCTCGACAGATACGCCACCACGCGTGACCTGCGCCGAGCGCTCCTCGGCTGTTCCCTCGACGAGCAACTTAAAGTGTTTGAGGATTGAGACCAGGTGGATGACATCGTTGGAGCCTGGATGGCACTGCTCGAACGTCGTGCAGACGACGCGGGAGAGTTGCGGGGCGAGCATGCCGTCGAGCCAACGGGGATCGCGGGGCGAAAAGCCGCCGAGCAGCTCAACGCGCCGGTTGAGCATATCGAGCAGCTCGACTTTGGAGAGGTCGGGGAAAACGTCGAGCAGGATCGTATCGCCGCGCTGGATACGACGGGAGAGGTTGAAGGCAACGACGCCCGAGATCCCGAAGGTTCGAAACAGGACTTCACCGTCTTCGTGCCAGAGCTCATTATGATTGCGGGCGAGCGTCAAGCGGGCGCGGACGCGCAGGCCGTCCAACGTCTTGAGTGCCGCCCGATCGCCGACGACCGTTGCCGATACGGGGCAGAGGATGGGGCGCAGCGAAGTGAGGGGGAGGCGAAACGTATCGGCGATACCAGTGGGGTTGCCACCCGTGGCGATAATTACGGCATGTGCCTGCAGGGCCTCGTTCTTGCGAGGGACATCGGCGAGCGCTTTCCGAAGCGAGCGGAGCTCCGATTTTCGGTCGTCGTGCTTTTTTGCCTTGAGCGCCCGCGCTGGACGGTCTATTTGGAGTGCCCAGCCTTCGGAAGCTTTGTGCGCCGAGGCAACGTTGGCTCCGCAGATTAAGGTGATACCTAGGCGGTCGCAAACGTTGAGAAGCGCGTCGCGCACCGATTCGGCGCGAAGGGAGCGCGGGTACAGTCGGCCTTCCTCGGAGGTTGTCATGATGCCCAGCGAGGAGAAGAAACCCATAAGCTCTTGTTCGGGCCGGGGGCCCATAACGGATTCAACGAATGCGGGGTGGTTATACCGCTGTTGATCAATCGATTCGTTGGAGAGGTTGCAGCGGCCGTTGCCGGTCGCAAGGAGCTTAAGGCCGCAGGCGACATCGCGCTCAACGATGCAGACGCTTTTGCCAGCGCGTGCGGCCGTAATCGCGGCGGCGAGGCCTGAAGCCCCGCCGCCGATTACCAGGACGTCATAGAAGGCGCTCGTGTTCACTTAGGCCTCGTCGGTCTCGTGCGGGGTAATAGCCTCGACGGCAGAGACTGCCTTGGGCAACATGCCATCGGGCAGCGCGGTCTCGACCTCGCCCTTATCGCAGGCCTCGGCGAGTGCCGGATTAATGGGAAGCGTGCCCAAGATGTCGAGGTTATAGCGCTCTGCGACCTCGGGGAGCTTGCTCTTGCCAAAGACCTCGATCTTCTTGCCGCAGTCGGGGCACTCAATATAGCTCATGTTCTCGACGATGCCCAGAATGGGGACGTTCATCTTCTCGGCCATGTTGACCGCCTTGGCGACGATCATCGAGACCAGATCCTGCGGGCTCGTGACGATGACGATGCCGTCGACGGGCAGTGACTGGAAGACGGTGAGTGCGACGTCGCCTGTTCCCGGAGGCATGTCGACCAGCAGGTAGTCGATGGGGCCCCACGAGGTCTCGCTCCAGAACTGCCTGATGGCGCCTGCGATGACCGGACCGCGCCAAAGGACGGGGTCGGTCTCGTTTTGGAGCAGAAGGTTGGAGCTCATGACCTTGACGCCGTGCTCGGAGATTTCAGGCAGCATGAGGTTGCCAAGGGCATGGACGTGGCGTCCGCTCATACCGAACATCTTGGGGATAGAGGGACCGGTGATGTCGGCATCGAGGACGCCGACCTTGTGGCCGTGACGGGCAAGCTCGGTGGCGATGGCACCGGTGACAAACGACTTGCCGACACCGCCCTTGCCGGAAAGCACGGCGATGACGCGTTTGACCTCGGACAGCGTATTCTCCTCAAATTGCGACGGCGACGTTTGTCCGCCGGCGGCCTGTGCGTGCTCGCAACCCATGTATGACTCCTTTGTATATGTTGGGGCCGGGGCCCCGCGATGTGACACGAGCGTCATTGTACCCTCGTTTGCGAGCGGGAGTCATTTGCGATGCATTTGGGCCGAACGTGCTTGCAATACGATGGGCCCAAGCGAATGGGTGGGCTTACTGAACTTTGCTGGCGAACTCGAGGTATTGCATGCGCTGCAGCTTGTCGATCGTCGAGGTGTATGGGCTGTCTTCAGATTCCAAGTCGTAGCGCAGCCCGTCGGCACCGAGATAGCCGGCGACATTGATGGTGGGCACATCTGACCTTGTTGCAAGCAGAGCCTTTTGATAGTCGGTGAGCGGGGCGCCAATCTTATTAAGGGTAATGGCTGCAATCTCGTTTGCCCCGACGGTGTCGTAGACGTTGAGCTCGGTATTGCCGGCGATTTCATAGTTAGCCCAGACAAAATATGTCGACTGATAGATACGGAAAGCGTGGCTTGCCGTATCTTCCTGAGGGTACAGCTCGTCGTTGAGAGTCGTTGCGGCGCTCGGCTGATGGTCGCCAAAAAAGACAAGGACAACCGGTCTGCCGATATTGCGGAGCTCGTTGATAAAGTACTCGAGGTCCCGGTCGGATGCGTTGATGCAGGTAAGATAGGTGTTGAGCGCGCTATTGGCACCCTCGCTGGCTCCCTCGACCCAATAGTTTGTCAGCTCCTCGGCGGGAACGGTGCCATAGTCGTAGCCGCCGTGATTTTGCATCGTGACGTCAAAGATGAACTGCGGGGCTTCGTCGGTTCTAAGCAGGTCGAGTATCTTGTCGTAGGTGGCGTAGTCGCATACGCCGGCATGGTAACAGGGCGCACCTTCGAAATCGCCGATTGAAAGAAAGTCTCCAAAGCCCAGCTGCTGATAGATTTTATCTCGATGGTAGTTGACGGGGTTTTGCGGGTGCATAGCGGTAGCGGTATACCCAAGCTCCTTAAGGTCCTTTGCCAGGCTGTTGACGCCATTCATCTGATACAGCTGATAGGGGATTTTGCCTAATCCGACAAAGGCCGTTGTCGCTCCGGTCAAAAATTCGAATTCGGAGTTCGCCGTTCCGCCACCGGCGACCGAAGCGAGCATGGTGCCGCGAACAAGTGTGTCGGGAAGCGAGTTGTAGAATGCGGGGCCGGTGTACCCGGCCGCCTGGAGCTGCTCAAAGCACGAAAGGTCGCTAAAACTCTCGTTCATGACGGCAACAATCGTCGGCTTGATTTCATTGAACTGGGCAACGGCCGCCGCGCGCTGCTCGCTCGAGCCATACGTGTTGTCGTAGGCGGCGGCGAGCTCCTGCTCGATGCTCTGCGCCTCATCGGGCGTATAGTCTTCGGGCCTCTCAATAGGCAACTCGTTGACCATTTCGGTGAACGAAGTGATAAAACCCTGAGACGCATACGTGGTGATGGGCTGCCAACGGTCAAATCCAAAATCCAGCGCCTGCTCCAAGTCGATGCTGGAAAAGCCCGAGAGCCCCACAACGGTCACTAGCAGAAAAGCGCAGAGGTTAGCGGCGATTGCGGGGAAGACATGGGTGGGCGTACGGAGCTTTCGCGGTCGGATAAGCGAAAGAAGCCCCAGGGAAATCTCCAGCAGGGCGAGAGAGGTTACGATTCCGGCGGTAAAGGTAAACTCGTATCCCTCGCTCACTTCCATTGCAGTGCCAAGGGCCAAGATATCGCTTGGCAGGATGGCTTCGCCTTTAAACGTTATGACGAAGTGCTCGGCAATGCCAAGGATGCAACAGACGACGGGCACGAGGGCCATGACGCCTCCATGACGCTGTCCCAGCAGATAAAGGGAGAGCAGAACCGTCGCGAGCAGCCCGACGGAAAACCCGAATGAGTTGGCGGGAATGTGATAGAACGTTTCGTTGCAGGCAATTTCGAGTGAAACGAACGAGAGCGCTGAAACAGCGGCGATGACAAGGATGTCACGGCAAATACAGGCAACCGTTCCCGTCTCAAGATCGGTTTGGTCGATAAGTCCCGAAACCAAGGGCTCGACAAGAAGTATGACGGCGGCAGCACCGAGCGCCGAATAAGAAAGGACCCATAGGGAACTGTCCTCATTTACGAGCAATTGATTCGTAATCCATGCAGCTACCACGCCGAGCGGGATGAGGAGCGTCGCGCACCAAAAGACGCGGGCAATGGGCGGCTTTTCATTGTGTTTGATTGAAAAATACACGCGCACGACGACGGTGGCCACGATAAGGACGGCGATGAATATGGGCAGATTGGCCATGTCGCTCGAAGTGATTTCAAGGGGGATATCTTCGGTCATGGACGTTCCTCTGTTACAGCAAATTAAGTTAATTAAGTTCAGTATTAGATTACTGTAACCTTTCCACGGCATTTCGAGAAACAAAGCACCCGATACGCAAAGCTAAAGGTCTGCGAATCTTGTATTACGAACATCTGTGCGCGTCGAGTGCGCTAAACTCATCGACAGTATGATTCGATGCAATAGGAGGCAAGGAGCTTCCATGTCTGATTCTTCTATCGTTATTCGCGGCGCTCGTGAGCACAACCTCCGTGATATCGATGTTTCCATTCCGCGTGACCAACTCGTGGTCATTACCGGTCTTTCTGGCTCGGGCAAGAGTTCGCTGGCATTTGACACCATCTATGCCGAGGGCCAGCGCAGATACGTCGAGAGCCTTTCGAGCTATGCGCGCCAGTTCTTGGGCCAGATGGACAAACCCGACTTGGATTCAATCGACGGCCTTTCGCCGGCGGTGTCGATCGACCAAAAGACGACGTCTAAAAACCCTCGCTCGACGGTTGGCACCGTAACCGAGATTTATGACTACCTGCGCCTGCTGTTCGCCCGTGTGGGCACCCCGCACTGTCCCGAATGCGGTCGCGTCATTGAGCGCCAGACGACCGACCAGGTTGCCGACAAGGTCTTGGCGGCGGGGGAGGGCCGCCGCGCGTTTGTGCTGGCACCGGTGGTGCGCGGGCGAAAAGGCGAGTACACCAAACTGTTTGAGGACCTTCGCGCCGAGGGCTTTAGCCGCGTGCGCGTTGACGGCGAAGTGCGCTCGCTCGACGACCCTATCGATCTGGACAAAAAGTTCAAGCACGATATCGAGGTCGTGGTCGATCGCATCGTGATCCGTGAGAATTCTCTGGGCCGTATCGCCGAGTCTGTTGAGCAGGCGACCGCGCTGGCTCACGGCAATGTAAACGTGTACATGCTGCCCGATCGTGATGCTCCCGAGGGGACCGAGGGCGAGCTGCTGGAGTATTCGTTGGCCTTGGCGTGCCCGGAGCATGGACACTCCATTGACGATCTTCAGCCGCGTGATTTTTCGTTTAACGCTCCCTATGGCGCATGTCCTGAGTGCGACGGCCTGGGCTTTAAGAAAACCGTTGATGCCGAGGCGCTGATCGAGGACCCCTCGAAGTCCATTGCCGACGGAGTCTTTGGTAGCCTGTTTGGCAATTCGAACTACTATCCGCAGATTTTTGCTGCGGTCTGCAAACACTTTAAGGTGAGCGCTGATACGCCGTGGGAGGACTTGCCCCCTCGCGTGCGTCGTGCATTCTTGGATGGCCTGGGCGATACGAAGATCTCGGTCGACTACCAAAAGCTCGACGGACGTCGCAGCCAGTGGGATACCAAGTTTTCGGGCGTTCGCAACATCCTGTTCGAACGCTATACCGAGACGACGAACGAGAACACCAAGGCGCGCCTGGAGAAGTACATTCGCGAGGAGCCGTGCTCGACCTGCCACGGCGCTCGTTTGCGCTCCGAGATGCTCGCCGTCACCGTGGGCGGCAAGTCCATTTACGAGGTTTGTTGCCTGTCGTGCCGTGAATCGCTCGAGTTTTTTGAGGGCCTGGAACTCACCGAGCGCCAACAGTTTATCGGCGGTCGTATCGTCAAGGAAATTCTGGAGCGCTTGCGTTTTCTGGTCGATGTTGGACTCGACTATCTGACGCTCGATCGTGCCTCGGCGACGCTTTCCGGTGGCGAGGCACAGCGTATTCGACTGGCAACGCAGATCGGCGCGGGTCTCATGGGCGTGCTCTATATTCTGGACGAGCCCTCGATCGGTCTTCATCAGCGTGACAACGAGCGCCTGATCAAGACACTCGAGCGCCTGCGCGATATCGGCAATACCGTTATCGTTGTCGAACACGACGAGGATACAATCCGTGCCGCCGACTACGTGATCGACATGGGGCCCGGCGCCGGTGTCAACGGCGGACACGTAGTCGCGGCGGGAACGCCTGCTGATATCATGGCGTGTCCTGAGTCGATGACGGGCGCTTATCTGACCGGCAAACGAATGATTCGGGTGCCTGATGAACGGCGCAAGCCCGGTCGCGGCTGCCTTAAAATTACGGGCGCTCGAGCCAACAACCTCAAAAACGTTACCGCCAAGATCGAGTTTGGTACGCTTACGGTTGTTACCGGCGTGTCGGGATCGGGCAAGAGCTCCCTGGTTACCGACACCATTGCGCCTGCCCTTACGAATGCTATTCACCGTTCGACGCGCCCTGTGGGTCCGTATAAAAAAATCGAGGGCATCGAGTGTATCGATAAGGTTATCGATATCGACCAGTCGCCGATTGGCCGCACGCCGCGTTCCAACCCTGCTACCTATATCGGCCTGTGGGATGATCTTCGCGCGCTGTTTGCGAGTACGCCGGAGTCGAAGGCGCGCGGCTACTCGCCGGGTCGTTTCTCCTTTAATGTGAGTGGCGGGCGCTGCGAGGCGTGCAAGGGCGACGGGCAGATCAAGATCGAGATGCACTTCCTTCCCGATATCTACGTTCCCTGCGAAGTTTGCGGCGGTAAACGCTACAACCGCGAGACACTCGAGGTCACCTACCGTGGCAAGACCATCTCGGACGTGCTCGACATGAGCGTCACCGAGGCGCTGGCCTTCTTTGGGAATATCCCGCAGATTAAGCGCAAGCTCCAGACGCTGTACGATGTAGGCTTAGGCTACGTGAGCCTGGGCCAGCCCGCCACGACGCTCTCGGGCGGCGAGGCGCAGCGTGTGAAGCTCGCCAAGGAGCTTCATCGACGCCAGACGGGCAAGACGTTCTATATTTTGGACGAGCCGACGACCGGTCTTCATTTTGAGGACGTCCGCCAGCTGCTCGATGTGCTGCAGCGCTTGGTCGATGCGGGCAACACGGTGCTGGTGATTGAGCACAACCTTGATGTCATCAAGGTTGCCGACCGCCTGATCGATATGGGTCCCGAGGGCGGTAACGGCGGCGGAACCGTCGTGGTTTCGGGCACACCGGAGCAGGTTGCGGACTGTCCGC
>OLRS01002730.1_pt1 | contig 12911 bp, 12 predicted proteins | sample 1673171 | NCBI WGS metagenome assembly OLRS01 (sample SAMEA3136762, study PRJEB25190) | human gut metagenome | biome: human gut; feature: human-associated habitat; material: faeces | place: Austria | collected 2013
CAGCACCGGGCACAACCGTTCCAGATAATCCGCATTGTCAGTTCCGAGTATGGGAGGAATCAGACTTTTTCCCCTGAAATCGAAACGGAACATTCAATGGTCGGGTACAAACTCCCTGCTTGCGGTATGAAACCGCACGTTATTGCTGATATATCGGGAGAATCCTTCTTCTCCCTGTCCCCGCATACTCAGGTACACGGGCCGGTAAAAGGCGTCCAGTGTCATATACAGGCTGCCGCTTTCCACCGCTTGCATTTTCTTCTTTTCCATAAATTCTATATGATTAGTTGTTTCTTTTCCTTTTTGTCGGGAGTAATGGAGGCGACATGCTTCGCTTGCCGTTGAACGTTATTCCATTTCTGTACAGGAGTTTCCCCTATGGGGTCTGTATCGAATGATTTACCAGTCTTTTGTTCTTTAGAATGTTGATAGGAAGCAGTTTGCATTCTTTCTGTTTTTTCCACCCGGTTGATATTTCCGCTCAACTTAAATTCACCGTCCGTTATATGGAACTCCGATTGCAGAATATCCCTTGCCATGACCTTCGCTTCCATCTGCAAGGCCGCATAGCCGAAATCATGTGCCGACATCGGCGCCGATTGCCGCGCCTTGATACTGTCACCCAACTTTTCAGCCAAATCTCGAAACTCATACTCATAACTGAACGGATGAAAATAGTCTGCCGCCACATGACCGGCATATCCGTTTTCCGAAATATAAAGCAGAGAGGCCACATCATAATTGCGTGGAGAAATGCCCAAATTGAAATCTTTGGTTAATCGGTCAAAGTTGTTGTAATCCGGGCGAAGGTCGTATTTGTTCGTGCAGACAGCACCTTCCAGCATCTCTTTTCCTGCCATTTTCTCTTCAGTAAAGCTGAACTCCGATTTTCGCAGTTGCGTACCGGCAGTGCGCAAGTCGCTTTTTACCAGCTTGTCAATGCAGTTGTCCGCCAGTTCCGCTACTTGTCGGGAAGGCGTCTCTATCTCGTACAGTTTCAGCGTTTCCGTCTCTTTGGAGAAATTGAAAAAGCCGTCTGCCAGATGTTGCAGATAGCTGTTGCGGGCTTTCATGCCCTTTTCACTGTCCGAGAAGAACAGTACGCCCTCATCCGTTGCCACGGCATACATCCGTTTTTCTTCGCCCGGCAGTTTTCCGTTGTTCCAGCCTTCCGCCTCGTTATGGCGTATAAACTCCCGATACCCACTGTCCTTTTGCAGTGCCGCAGGCGATGTCCGGCGGCTGAACAGTTTCAATCCCGCTTTCAGCGTGTAAGCCGCATCCCGTAACGGAATCTGTTTTCCCGTCACCGCCTTGTGTTTATGGGTAGCCGGAACCAGCTTGTGAAAATACCAGTTCGCTAAATCGCCCCGTCGGGAAGGTATTTTCCCCTTATCCGCAAAATCCGCTTTCAGAATCGTTCAGCCGGGCAGATAGGCCCGTTTATCAAATTCCTTCACCATTTTTCCGATATAATCCTCATACGCTTTCGGGGTTGCATCACCCGTGCGAACATCCACCGGCGTATTTTTCTCGTCCATCGTAATGAACACGCTGCCCGGTTCAGCAGCCGGACGTTCCGGTAGACGAAACCTCCAGCGTGCTATCCAATCTTTCAGTAGTCCCATAACTTGAAATATTTACAGAAGTTTATAGCCGCAAAGAAAACGCTTTGTCCACCAATCCGCAATACGGCAAACACGCAAGTCGTTCGTTGGCGGCTGTTGGCGTGCAATCCTTACGCCAGCCGCTTGTCCAGCATTTGGTTATAGCTTTTGCGCAGGGAGTCGATAAACGGAGTGGTGTCCGTGCAACGGTCGAATACTTTGCCCCGTTTAGTGTACAGTGCGTTTATTTTCAGGTGAAATATTTCTTCAAATACCCGGATGACATCCACCACTTTCAACTCTCTGCCTTCCACTGTTCCTATCACTCCGGCAGCCATCAACGCAGCCACCAGTTCTATCAGGTCACTGTCCGTGCCGTTCCAGGTCAGCGTAACAACGGCTTTCCTGCAACTGTTTCCCAGCACCGTTTCCGTCTTCAATCCGGGCAGCATGCCGCCATGCCTGAACGAATCCTTTATCATTTCCGCTTCCGCATCCAGCAGCGCCAACGCCTTGCCGATGAATACGTCGTACAACACGTGTCTTTGTCCTTCCACCATGCCGTTGCAGATACGTTGTATGAAAGCCAGTTCTATTTTTGTGTAATTAAGTCGTCTGAGCCGTCTCATTAGGTCTTCGTCTTGCGGTAGACCGGTAAGCTGGTCTGCGAAATCGTCATAGGCCGCAGGCAATTCTCCCGGCACGAGTTCCGAACCTGCCATATAAGAAGTGAACATATTGAATAGCAGTGTATTTGTCAACGTTCTCATGGTATTGAAATTTAAAGTTTAAAACTGTTTCCGGTTTTTACCGTCACTTATCATAACCATGAAGGACAAGTGATATGCCATAGAAAGAGTTATACGTTAATTCGTTAAAAATAAACGTATTACAAAATCACACTTCAAATATGTGTCCGTGTTTATTATCCCCATTAAACACAACGTGTGCAAAAATGTGGACACATTTAATTTAAACCGTACTTTTTCAGTTTCAAATAGAGCGTACTTCGGGATATGCCCAATAGCCGTGCGGCTGCTTTCCGGTCATTACCCGTAGTTTCCAACGCTTTTTCTATCGCTTCCAATTCCGTCCGCTCCATATCCAGTCTGTAATCATCAGAGGGTTTTACATCCACCGGAAGGCTGATGTCTTCGAGAGTAATCCAGTCATCCTGTGCCAATACACATGCACGCCTCACCACACTTTTTAACTCACGGATATTGCCCGGCCACGAATAAGTCTTGAAAGCTTTTCTCACGTCCCGGTCAAATCCTTTTATATTCTTTTCCAGTTCCTCATTCGCAAAAGAAAGGAAGAAACCGGCCAATGGAATAATATCCTCTTCGCAATTTTTCAACAATGGAACATGAAGCGGAAACTCATTCAACCGGTGGAAAAGGTCTTCCCTGAACCGTCCCTCGCTTATCGCCTGTTCCAGGTCCTCATTAGTGGCTGCCAACAGCCGTATGTCAGCCTGCATTTCCTCCTTTCCACCAACGGGTCTGTAACGCTTCTCTTGCAAAGCACGCAGTAGCAATACCTGCGTTTCCATGTTCAGATTGCCAACCTCATCCAGAAATAATGTCCCATGATTGGCAGTGGCAAACATACCGGTTTTGTCTTCAATCGCTCCCGTAAAAGCTCCTTTTTTATGTCCGAACAATTCCGAGGCGGCCAGTTCCCGTGGTAATGCCCCACAATCCACCGCTACAAAAGGAGCGTCCGAACGTCTGCCGAGTGTATGTATCTGCCGTGCCACCCATTCTTTGCCCGTACCCGATGCGCCACGTATCAATACGGATAAGCCGTCTGCGGGAGCCACTAAACGCACCATTTCCTGAAGTTTCACTGCCGACGGACTTTTACAAACGTAGAAAGCCTGCTCCGGCCTTTTTACCTTGCGTCCCAATAGTTCACGGATGACACTAAGCACTTTTTCCGTTTGTACGGGTTTAGGTAGATAATTGTCTGCCCCTTTCTTCACGGCTTCCACGGCACCGGGTATATCCCCGTACCCCGTCATAATAAGAAAAGGCATACGGTAACCACGTGCCTTCATCCATTCGAGTAGTTCCACACCATTACAGTCGCCGAGACGAAAATCAGACAAGACCAAATCTACCTTATGAGTACTTAAAAACTCCTTTGCGGCATCTACTGACAACACGTAACGGGCATCCATTCCTTTTTTTATCAGCCAGTTGGCGGTAGTACGTGCATATATCCGGTCATCCTCTACTACTAATATGGTTCTCATCAGGTTCCTCCTTTAATTCTTTCGCTTTTTTTACAGCGTGTACCACTGCTTCCATCAGTATTTTAATCCGCCCGTCCAACTCTTTACACCATTTTTCAGAGGACAGTGAAGCCAGTTCTTCCAGTTCACGCAAGGAAACGTTGATGCGTATCATCCCCCACAATGGGGCAGCTTTATGTATGATATGCTTCAACCGCATATAATCTACCATGCCCAAAGCATCCCGCATTTCAGAGAGTTCCTTTTCCGTGTCCTCAATGAACATATCCAACATTTCATTTATGTTTTCTTCACCCTCCATGATAGCTGTAAAATTTGTTCTGTCTATACGTGAAGTAACCGACATTAATTCTTCCGGTGAGAAAGGTTTGTGCAGGCAACCCGCAAAACCGGCATGTTTGAAATGTTCCGGTTTTGCGCCCGCTTGTGCGGTTACGGCCAGTACGGGAATCGTTTTTGTCTGTTGGAGATTGCTGCTTCGGAGTAAGACCAATACCTCATATCCGTCCATTTCCGGCATCCGCATATCCGTTAGTACGAGGTCATAACGGTTGTGACGCAACGCTGCTACCAGTTCACCCACATTCAGACAGCAGTCACATTCTATCCCATAGCGTGCATACATCTTTTGGGTTACATCCAATTGCATCCGGTCATCATCTATTGCCAAAATCCTCATTCCTGAAAGTTCGCCACATTCCGGAAATCTCTTTGTCATATCTGCCAGTCCTTCCGTTTCAGGCATGGGTAAGCATACCTCGAAAGTACTGCCGTGCCCCGGTGTGCTTTGTAAACGGATAGTTCCTTGCAATAATGTCACCAGCTTATAGGTTATCGCCAGTCCCAACCCGAAACCTTGTTCCGCACCCGGTGCTTCACCTCGCTCAAAGGCGGTGAATATCTGTTCCTGCTTTTCCTTGTCAATACCTATACCCGTATCCCTAACAAAGAATGATAGTTTTCCGGCATGGTATTGTGCACCTATGTGTATATATCCGGCACGGGTAAATTTTATGGCATTTGAGAGAAGGTTATTGAGTATTTGCACCAACCGTCTGCAATCTCCCTCGACAAGTATATCCGAATCTGTTACCTCCGTAGTCAGGCCCAGCCCTTTTCTTTCTGCCATCGGCAGGAACGAGCGAGCGGTGTCTTCAACCGTCCGTCCCGGGTGAAAGATTTCTTTTTCCGGCTGTTCCTTTTCCGCTTCCAGCCTGTAATAATACAGCAGGTTGTTTGCCAGTCCGATAACATGCTGGGAGGCATGCAGAATATTCGTTGCATATCCTTTGCACTGTTTCAGACTCTTTTCGTCTTGTAATAATTGCGCGTATTCGCTGATAGTGCCGAGCGGAGCACGCAGGTCATGGCTTACCGTCAGTATAAGGTTCCGTCGTGCAGTCAGCAATTCACGGTTCCGGCGGTCGGAAGTTTCCAGTTCCTTACGGTAGATGAATTTATGTGTAATATCCCGATGGATTACAATATAAAATACGATCACTAACAGTACCGCCATAACTGCTGCTATGGAGATGATACGGAACAAGTGTTCCCGTTCCCCTATAATATGTTCGTGTTCCCACTTCATTTTCAACATGGCATCCGCTTCAAATTCGTGGATTATTTTGCTCAGTTTGCCGTTTAACTCAATATTACGTTGTCGCAAACTGTCGGTGTAAATCTTCAACTGCCTTTGGAATTTCTCTTGCTTGGCTTCGACCTCACGACCAAAAGAGTACAACATCGCTGATGTTTTGTCCATCAGCGGTGGTGGTATATCTTTCTGTTTCTTTCGGAACAAGCCCAATAAGCCGCCCTTCTTCTTCGGTGTGGGTGTGTTCTCCCTTTGTACTTGCAAAGCGAAGTCAGGAATGCGTTTCCGGATCAGTTCGTCCGTTTCATCTTGCGCTGAGAGCGTTTCCTGCACTTTACACAAATGCTGCTCTTTTTCTTCGAGCAGCATACACACGCTGTCTATCCGCACCTGTTGTTCGGAAGTAGGGTAATAGATTTTCAGCATGTTTAATGTAGCGACTGCTTCGAACCGCTTTGTACGGTAGGAAGCCAATGCCGCCGTATCCCCGGATAACAGCAGGTCATCGCTGAAAGAAAGGTTCAAAAGCTGCTCGAAAATGCGGTTGATGATTGTACGCTTTTCTTGCACGATGCGCTCTGCCGCATTCAAGCTGATTACCTGCTGATTACCTTTCCACACGACAAATACGATCATACCCAGCAACACGATTAGCAAAATATAGCCGGAGGCTATTTTCAGCCGAAGCGGTAAAATAAAGTTATTAAATCGTATTTGTTTTGTTTTCATTCACTAATATCTGACTTGTTTAGTATACCGGAGAGTTGATACGAGTCAGTCCTCCGGTATAAGTTCCCTTTTTATCACATTAGTTTTTCGCGACAAAAGTATTATTCACCCAAAATGTTCAGAGCTATTTCCGGATTGACCGGCAGATAAAATTTATTATCGCCGTTCAACCGGATATAGGCTTCGTCACCCAACACTTTCTTCATTTCTTTCTGCATTTCGAGTGAGAGCTTGTTTATTTTCTCCACCAACTGACGGACATCTCCGGCCGGTAAACGGACGGAGGGTTCACCGTTCGGCAAAGCAGTCAACGAATAATCGGCAAATGTTTTTTCCATCTCGCCCAATATTCCGATGTGCGTTTGTTTCAGTTCTGCCGATTCATCGATGCCTAAAATATGTTGGATTATGATTTCCAGTTCATCGGCAACCGGATGTGGCGGATTATTGCCCGTTACATGTTGCATCTGATAATAATCTAATAGTTTATAATCCAGCGAGTCAGGAGAAAGTCCTTGCATGGCTGTATGCCCCATGTGGGCAAACAGACAGCGTGCGTAAGCTTGCGCGTATAGGAGCGGGAGAAAATTGATATAAAAATCCACTCCCCATGTACCATAAGTCGTAACCGTGGCTAAGTATCCATGCGGACGGCTCTTTCCAAGTGGATAAGAGGTGTACGTTTCGGTGGCATACATAAATCGGTTTGCTGCCTGATGGCAAACTCCGGTTATTCCATAGGTGAGACCCGCAGTATCGGGAAATCCGGGTATACTGCATCTGTATTTATCGGCTTTACAATATGCTTTCTTACCCGTAGAGGTCACACAGAGCACAGCTCCTTCATCATGGATGTCGCCGGCCGAAAAACACAAGAAATACGAATTCTTATTAGTACAGTATACGAATGTATGATCTGCTATCTCAGCCACAATATCATCAATAATTGGAATGGGAAGATCTACCGGTCTTGCCCAGCCTTGAAAAGTATCTACTGTTGCCATAATTATTTGTTATTAAATGTTTATAATCTGGTTTATTGTCGCCCGTTCTGTTCGCTGTCCTCCTTTCTGTGACGGACGGGGGGTGATGTATCGTTTCATTCCGTAGCTTCCGAAAGGTAAGTTTTTAACAACTTCTCAATCGTATCTTTCTCAATGCGTGTGCGTTCCAGCTCTTTTATCAATCGGTCATGTTCGCGGAGGTATTCCACTATCATCATGTTGCAGTTCCGCTTCATGCGGCGGCAATGCAGGTACATCAGGAGCACAGCCGCCAGCGAGCAGCAGACAATGACCGAAGCGATAAGAAGTGCGTAATCGTTCATACCTATATTCTTATTCCGCCGTCACCGGATCTTTCTTCTCGGTGCTCCACGGTCTTATCCAGCAACTGGCCACTACTCCGGTGCGGGTGATGGTGACCTCGTAGATGTACTCGTGTCCGGGTTCCAGCGTTATAGCCTCTACATTCCAGGTAAAGGTTTCACCGCCGTCGGTGGTGAAGTCTACCGCCAACTGCCCGTCGGCATACGCGCCCGACAGGATAATGGCATCGTAGGTGGCATGGAAACCTGCCGGAACGGTAGCCGCCTTGCGCGGAACAATATCCGCGGGTGTTTCAGGTGCGGCTCCCAGTGTGCCGGTGGCAAGGTCGAACCCGCTGTGGGTGTTCATGCCATGGATGGTGACAGTGCCAGCGTCAAGCACCTCGGGAGCCCCCACGCTGGCGTCCACCTTGCAGTTCATCGTCAGTTTCGCAAGGCAATGACCAAAAGTAAGGGCAACGGTTGTATTCTCCGATTTTCGGTAACCGCTACCGCTATTGTCCGCTTTGGCCCACATCAGGTCGGTGGCGGCTTGCGTGACGTCGGTCTGGGTGGTGGCTATCTCAAGGTCGAGGTGGGTGTCGAGTTTCGCACCGTCCCGGTAGGGATAGTAGGCGATGAAGTCCACGGCATAGTTGTCGTCCATCGGGTAGTAGATTTTGTGGCCGATGGCGGGAGTAAAGGCACCGTCGCCTTTGCCGGTGACGTACTGTTTGTTTTCGGCTGTTCCTGCAATGGACGTTGCACCGTGGTCCACCATGAAGATGCCGATTTTGTCCATGGCCGCCCACTCGGTGCCGGCGGCGCGGGTTTGGGGTGTTGCCACGGCTTCGCGGCCGATGCCGACGGTGAAGCGTACTGCACCGTCATTCACATTCACTTCTTCGTTCTTGTCGCACGAAGCGAGGCAAACTGCTGCCAGCGTGCTCAACATGATAATTGTCTTTTTTGATTTCATCTGATTGATAATTTTTAGTATATTATACATACATTCTGTCGTTTTCATCATTTATTCCTTTACCAGTCACCGGGCGTCACCGTGCCGTTCTTCAGCGGGTCGAGGGTGTAGGTAACGCCGTTGTATGCCCCGTTGGTACGACCGAGGGTGTAGGCGTTGCCGTCGAGGGAGACTTTGGATTCGTCCGATATCCCCGCGAAATAATATCCACCTTCGGCGGGGACGGATATGGAACAACTGTTCAGGTCTATACTGGTCATATCACTAAGGTTCCACTTGTTAAAGCATGTTATATTATCAAGCGAGAGTTCGGCCTTGTTTGTAACGTGCAGACGGGCAGACCTGTGCTCAAGGCTGATGGTGAGCGGGATGCCGGGAGAGTAATTCAGGCTGCTTCCTATCATCACGTCCGTGGCATAATCCAGAGAGAGGATGCCGTCGACGGGGATGCTTTTGCCGAGATAGAATGCTTCGACAACTACCGAACCGGAGGTGCCGTCGAGGACCTCGGCGGGCCAACGGAGGTGACGGTGGAAGCCGGAGTAATAAACGTCATGGCTGTCTACGGGCTTGATGCCGGAAGTATTGAGGTCGATGGAATCCTGCACGGAGAGGGGGAGCCACCCGGCACCGTTGTAGCGGAGGGCTGAGATGTAATTTTTACTTTCCGGTTGGAGTGCTCCGGCCGGAGTCCACGAGAATTTGGCTTTGAGCCAGATGACATCGCCCGTTTCCCACTGCGCGGCACCGGGGGTCTGGATGGCACGGGTGGCGGGGAGGGTGGTTCCGGCAGTGTATGCCGGGCGTGGGCCGATGGTGATGCTCAGGGCAGACGCGTCGGGTGCGGACGTAACGGGTTCGTCGTCGGTGGCGGTGCAGCTCCACGCCAGCAGGACGAGAAGCATTACGGCGGCGGTGGAAAGAAGTTTATGTTTCATATCGTTATTACGTTTTTAATGTGAATGGACAGGGTTAATTAATAGGATCGCGGGCAAAGTCGATGACAGGCCATGTTCCGTCGCCGGGTAGCCAGAATTCCTTCGCCATCATATTGCTTTTACTTTGCACCACCATGCCATAGGAGGGCGTGGCGCCCGGGTCGTAATGGGTGAAAGGGACAGTGAACGCCGTTCTGGACGCTTTCATGAGTGTGAGTATCTCGCCTGCTCCGGGGTTGGTGTTGTAGACAATGTTGCCTCTGTCCGGACTGATGTTGGATGTACCTACGCCAACGGTGCCGGCACCGTAGCAGTACGCGATGGTACCTGTATCCATGCGTTGTCCGACGATGGCACCTGCCGCCTTAGTTCCGGAGGCAATGGAGCTCGCCACCGAAGCGTTGCCGCAGGCGTAGGAGCTGCGGATAATTCCGTCCTGATGATAGCCTGCCAAACCACCGGCATAGCAAGGGATTCCTTCTGTTTCAAGTATGACAGAAACATCACCTTCAGCTATGCAGCAATAAATATTGGCAGAAGACTTGAGGGAATAATTCTGCCCTGCAATTCCTCCTACATCTAATGTACCCTCAGCTGCATCATTTTTATACCTTCCCTTCAGAGTGACGCTGCCGGTGGCGTGGCAGGCAAATACCAAACTTCTGTTGAGTCCGGCAATTCCTCCGGCACTTGCCGAAAGTTGACCTTCCAGCGTCACGTCTGCTGTCACCGTAACGTCCGTCCGGCAGCGGGTGACAGTACCGATGTTGGAGCCTACTAATCCGCCGACAAGTGAACTGTAACTACTCACATTGATTTTCCCCTGAGCCGAGCATAGGGAAACAGTGGCCCCATCATCAACCCTTCCGGCAAGAGTTCCGGCACTCGTTCCATAGTAGTCCGGCATTATCTCCACATCGCGCAGGTGAATGCCGGTCAGCAGAGCCCCGTTGCCTATCAGCCCGAAAAGGCCGTTATATACTCTTCCATATGATTGATTGATTCTCAGATGGGAAATCGTGTAACCGTTGCCGTTATAGATGCCGGTAAAGGGCGGCGTGTCGATATACGCATAATTGATACCCCTCCAATTATCAATGCCACCCAAGTCGATGTCCGCCGTTTGCAGGGCATTGAGGTCCCGCTGTCCGCCATTCACATCGTCGGCAAACCGTTTGAGGTCGGCAGCATTGCGGATAATCCGAAACAGCTTATTGTCAAGGGTCACGGTTAGCAGTTCGCTTTCCGTCCAGGGCACGTCGGTAGTGGGGATCCCCACTTCAACGCCGGTTTCGTGCACGGTGACCGGATAAGTGTACATCGTGTTGGCCGCGTAGGCATCGGTTGCGGGGAGGGTGCCGGTGTATTCCTTGCCATTCACCGTCACCACTATGGTGCGGGGGCTGTCCGCTGCCTGCGGGATAAGCAGGGCGGTGTAGGCGGCGTCGGCTCCAACCGGTGGCACAGCCGATTTCAGCGCACGAACAGGCTCATCGGTGGTTAGCAACTTATTTACAGAACCATCACGCATATCGAAACTCCCCTCTTCGGGGAAGCCTGCCAGTCGTACATCCGTCAGCGTACCACCGGACAGCCCCAATCCGAGGGTGATGTCGAACTTGACTTTGCTCATCAGGTGGCGAAATTGGAGGGCGACGGGGCTATTGCTGCGGGCAATGCCCCCGGCATTATCGCTGTAGAGGATGTCGAGTGCAAGCTGTTTTTCGGCGGTGGTCTGGTCGGTCGTGTTCAGGGTGAGGATATAATTGTCGTCAGGAGCTTTAGCGCTATGCCAGGCGACGAAGTCCACCGCTGTGTTTTGCGGGTAATACATCGGCGTGCCGTCGGCAGGGGTCAGTGCTCCGCTCTCCGGGTTTACGTTATGAAGCACGTTGGCACCGCCGGGGACGAGGTCGTCGGGCAGCGTGCCGCCGGGGGTGAGCATGGAGATGCTCACGGCGTCGCCTGCGGTCCACACGGTGTTGCCATCGGAGTCAAGGGCTGTGCGGGTGGCAGGTGACGAGCCACCGGAATTCGTATACTGCGGCAAAGCGGTGGATTGCACCACGGCTATAAATGCTACGGGGGTGCGGCTGTCGGCGTCGTTGCCACCCGGCTCTTCCTTGCTGCACGATGCCAGCATCAGGGCCGGAAGCGTCGCGAGCAGCAGGAGTTTCTTGCAATTTACTGTTGTCATATCATTGCTTTTTTAAATTATTACTTTTCAGTTGCCAAGGTTATCAGTCTGCCACCACGGGACCGCCGTGGACGGGAGTCCAATCGGTAATTGTCGCAGAGAATCCTGCGCCCGTGGGCGTTTCCACGATGGTTCCGCCCAGCGTGAGGGGCGTGCGCTTGTCATCGTTGAAGTCGGCAAGAGGCGTAGTGAGGTCGCTCGTGAAGGTGACCGCTGCGGGGCTGCCGTCCGTAAAGACGATTGTGACCGTAAGCTGTTGCTGCGTACCCGCTGTGCCGAGCAAACGCACCGTTGCCGCGTATTTGCCGGCGTTTGCGCCGCCGGTGATTTTTTCAAACTGCAATTCCACGTTCGAGGGTGCGCCGTGCGTGCCGTCCGTGATGTCCAGCGATGCGGCAACGCCCGAAAGCGTACCCGTGATGCGTTCTATCTTATCGACCGTGCCGCCGGTGGGCTCGATAATGAGCGTGAGCTGCCTCACTTGCTGCTGCATCACGGCGGTATAGGCGTGCTCCGTGTCCGCCTCTATCGCAACATCTATCGCCGAGACAAACAACCAGCCCGGAGTGTTGTGGACGAATGTGCCCACACCGTCCACGGTTGCCACTGTACCGGTGACGGTGACGTGCTCCGGCGTGCTATAGACTTGGGCACGATACACACCCGGTTCAAAGAGATAGTCGAGCTGGTTGGAGGCACCCGATACCACTGCCCGGTAATCGCCCACCACAACTGTGTAACTTGCGGGAATGTCTATCCCGGCAGTGCGGTTTGTCCAGTCTGTCGTTAGCGTAACCGTGCCGTGGCCGGGATGCGGCGTGTTGTAGATGGGGTCTTTCACATCGCACCCTACGAGGGAGGTTGCTGCAAAAACGGACAAGATTTTTAAAAATGTATTCGTTCTCATATTTCGATGGTTTTTTATTTTCTGTCATTTCCGATAGTCCATACGAGACTGATACTTGCCTGCGTGAGACCCCAGGGATTCTTTGTTTTCTCTCTCTCCTTATATACACGCATGCCGTTGGTGATGCCGAACGCGTCGTATTCGAAGTGCGTATAGCCCAAACCGAGGTTAAAGTCAATGGAGAAGCAGCGCGAGAGGTAAAGCTGGTAGCCCACGGTCAATCCCGCATTCCACATCGTGCCCTGATAGCCGGTGTCTTTCGAGAGGATGCTGCCAAGCGGGTACTTATATAGATTGTACTCGCCGTAGGTTCCCGATGCTCCTGCATAGAAGCGTTTGTCGCGCAGCAGATACCACCGCACTTCGGGGTTGACGAGCCACATCTTCTGCACCT
>OLRS01002739.1_pt1 | contig 12868 bp, 11 predicted proteins | sample 1673171 | NCBI WGS metagenome assembly OLRS01 (sample SAMEA3136762, study PRJEB25190) | human gut metagenome | biome: human gut; feature: human-associated habitat; material: faeces | place: Austria | collected 2013
CCATACAGAAAGTACAGAGCAGGAGGAACATGACTACGAGCGGTTTTGCTTCCTCTGCCGCCGTCCGGAGAGCCAGACCGGGAAGCTGATCACCCTGACAGATGGCATCAGTGTCTGCCCGGACTGTATGCAGAAGACGATGGATACGATTCAGAATGGAAATATTGACTTCTCCAGGCTTCAGGGCGTCAACTTTATGAATTTATCAGATTTACAGAACATGATGTCCAATCAGCAGCAGGTGAAGAAGAAAAAGCCAAAGAAGGAAGGACCGAAGCCTGCGTTTGATATCCGGAGCATCCCGGCACCCCATAAGCTGAAGGCCAGCCTGGACGAATTCGTTATCGGACAGGATCATGCCAAAAAGGTTATTTCTGTGGCTGTATACAATCACTACAAGCGTGTGGCCACCGGAACCCAGGACGATATCGAGATTGAGAAGTCCAACATTCTGCTGATAGGTCCCACCGGAAGCGGCAAGACTTATCTGGTGAAGACGCTGGCGAAGCTTCTGGATGTGCCCCTGGCTATTGCGGACGCCACGTCCCTGACCGAGGCAGGCTACATCGGCGACGACATCGAGAGCGTTATTTCCAAGCTGCTGGCAGCGGCGGACAATGATGTGGAGAAGGCCGAGCGGGGAATCGTCTTTATCGATGAGATTGACAAGATTGCGAAGAAGAAGGATACCCATCATCGGGATGTCAGCGGAGAGTCGGTGCAGCAGGGACTTTTAAAGCTTCTGGAGGGCGCGGAGGTTGAGGTACCTGTGGGCGCAAGCAGCAAGAACGCCATGGTACCGCTGACCACGGTGAATACCCGCAATATCCTCTTTATCTGCGGCGGCGCGTTCCCGGATCTGGAGAATGTCATTAAGGAGCGTCTGAACCAGAAGTCCTCCATGGGCTTCCAGGCGGATTTAAAGGATAAATACGACAAAGAGCCGAATCTGCTTTCAAAGGTGACCGTGGAGGATCTGCGGGCCTTCGGTATGATTCCTGAGTTTCTGGGACGTCTGCCGATAATCTGTACCCTGGGCAGGCTTGACAAGGATATGCTGGTTCGGATCCTGAAGGAGCCGAAGAATGCCATTCTCAAGCAGTACCAGAAGCTGCTGGCTCTGGATGAGGTGGATCTGCAGTTCAACGACGGCGCACTGGAGGCCATCGCGGAAGAGGCGCTGAAGCGGGATACGGGAGCCAGAGCGCTCCGTGCTATCATAGAGGAATTTATGCTGGATATTATGTATGAGGTGCCGAAGGATGACAATATCGGCCGCGTCACGATTACCAGAGAATATATTGAGCATCGGGGCGGCCCGGTTATCGCCATGCGGGGCGTGCTGGAGCTGGAGCAGCAGGATTAAGTCATGAAGACGAAGAATGATTGTCTGAATGTATGGAAGGGAATTGCCGCCTTTGCAGTGGTGCTGATTCACTGCACCCTGCCCGGTGTTCCCGGGGAAATCATAAAAGGAATAGCCCGGTTCGCGGTGCCGCTGTTTTTCCTGATCAGCGGATATTTCGCCTATGGACGGGAGGACGCTGTCTTGAGACGGCGGGAAATCCATATTCTCCGGCTGTATGTGGGAGCGGTGGCGGTTTATTACCTGTGGGCCGCGATCCGGTATTTTCTGTCCCAGCGGACCTTCGCGCAGATGGGAGCAGAGCTTTTTCCGGACGGAGGCAGGACGGTGTCCGATCTGCTGTTCTTTAACCGGACAGCTATGGCGCCTCATCTGTGGTTTATGGGCGCGCTGGTGTATTGCTACCTGTTTTACCGGTTGCTGGCGCGTAAACGCCTGGAGGAAAGGGCATATCTTCTGATTCCGGTACTGCTGGCAGCCAATCTGTTGCTGGGAGAGGGAAGAGGACTGACCGGTATCGCGGTGCCGGTCCGCTGGCTCCGAAGCTTCTGGCTGACGGGCTTTCCGTTTTTCCTGTGGGGTAGCTGGTTTGCCTGCCGGGAGAAGCAGGGAAGGCTGACGCTGCGTACGGGCTTCTGCCTGGCAACGCTGGCGGCAGGCGTCGTGTTATCGGTGGTGGAATGTCTGTGGAGCGGATATGACGAGCTGTATGTGGGCAGTATCCTGACGGCGGGCGGGATGTTCAGTCTGGCGCTGGCCTTTGCGGATCTGGGAAAGGGATCTTTACTGGCCCGGATAGGAGAAAGGGATTCCGCCAATATTTATCTGTGGCATATGCTGCTGCGGAATTTCGCGGCGCTGGCCTTCCTGATGGCTGACGTTTATGAAACCATGGCCTGTCAGCTGCTGATGCCGTTTCTGGTGGGAGCGGCTTCCACAGTTCTGGCAGAGCTTATGTATAGAAGAAAAAAGAAAGGGGTATAGAGTATGGACAACAATATCTGGGATAACATCGGAAGAGCAGTGACAGGAGCGGCAGATACGGTGGGACGCAAGGCTACGGAGGTGGCAGGCGTGGCAAAGCTGAAGAATCAGATTTTCAGTCTGGAGCGCGACATGAAGCGGGATTACGAGGCCATCGGAAAAATCGTATACGAGCGCTTCGCGGCTGCGGGCAGTATCGACGATGTGCCGCTTCAGCAGCTTTGCGAGGAAATCGCGCGCAAGGAAATCCTGATTGACGAGTATCAGGGAGAAATCGATGAAAAGAAGAGCGCCCTTTCATGAGGCGTGCGGAGCATAAAAGCCGGGTACGAAGGAGTACAGTGTGCTGGAGCGGCAGCCTTCTGGCTGCCCTGGCGCTGGACCTTGCGGCCCGGCTTTTTCCGGCCTTTGCGGAGTGGTACGCGGAAAAGATCTATCCGATCTGGGTGGGAAGTCTGGGACGTGTAAGCGCCCTTGTACCAGTTTCCCTGATTGAGCTTCTGATTTACGCGGCGATACTGCTGGCGCTGGCCGGGCTGCTTCTGGTGATCTGGCGACGGCTGCGGCTGCGCAGACTGGCAGCAATTGTGGTAAAATTCGCGATTGTTTTATTTGTTCTGTTTACTTTGAATTGCGGAATCAATTATCAGCGGCTGACCTTCGCGGAACGGGCCGGCTTTACCTTACAGAAGTCAACGGAAGATGAACTGGCTGAGCTTTGCGAAGCTCTGGTGCAGGAAATCAATGAGGCTGCGGCGGAGCTGGAGACAGAATCCCCCGAAGGACTGTCTGACAGCCGAGATCTGGGGACAGAGGCGGTGAAGGCCATGCAGCGGGCGGGGGAAAGCTATCCGGAGCTGGCCGGGTATTATCCGGTTCCCAAGCAGATTTTCAGCTGGTGGTACATGTCCTATCAGCAGCTGCAGGGGGAATACAGCCCATTTACCATAGAAGCCAATTATAACGGGGATATGCCGCAGCCGGACAAGCCCTCCACGGTCTGCCATGAGCTGTCTCATCTGAAGGGCTTTATGCGGGAGGACGAGGCCAATTTTATCGCATACCTGGCCTGCCGGGCTTCGGACAGCGCGGCTTTTCGTTATAGCGGAGCGCTGCTGGCCTACATTTACAGTGGAAATGCCCTGTACCGGGAGAATCCGGAGCGGATGATTGCGATCCGGAAGAAGCTCTGCGCCCGGGCGGAAGCCGATCTGGCAGAGCATAACCGTTACTGGAAGAGCTTTGCCGGAAAAGTGGCAGATATTTCCGATAAAATGAACGATACCTATCTGAGAGCCAATTCCCAGAAGGGTGGAGTCAAAAGCTATGGCCGCATGGTGGATCTGCTGCTGGCGGAGAGAAGGAGGAAGACAGATGAGTGAGTTACTGGATTTGCGAAAGGAAGACGGAAGCCGGAAGGGAGAAACAAAGGAGCGGGAGCTGGTACACCGGGACGGCGATTTACACGGTACCTCCCATGTGTGGCTGGTGCGTTACCGGGCCGACCGGGGATCTGCCGACGTGCTGCTTCAGAAGCGGAGCGCCCATAAGGATTCTTTTCCGGGCTGTTATGACATCTCTTCCGCGGGACATATTCCGGCAGGACAGGATTTTCGGGAATCGGCGCTGCGGGAGCTTCGGGAAGAGCTGGGCGTAAAAGCTGAGCCCGGGGAATTGCATGAGGTGTTCACCCATAAGGGTTACGTAAAAGATGTATTTTATGGAAAGCCGTTCATCAACTATGAGTACAGCAGGGTGTATCTGATGGAGTATACCGGACGTACCGGGGATTTGAAGCTTCAGAAGGAAGAGGTGGAGAGCGTTCTGTGGATGGATTACCGGGCCTGTCTGGACGGCATTCGGAACGCCACGCTGAAAAACTGTATCTTTGAAGATGAATTTGAAAAGCTGACGGCGGCTATCGAGGATTATTTCCGGGAGACCGGACGGCCCCTGGCCTGTGCGGAAAAGACGGAGACCTGGGCAGAGGACGTCCAGAACGATCTGCAGGACTGGATTGAAGAGCAGGGGATTTATCTGCGGCAGTAAGACGGGAAATGGTGGATTGGAATAAAAAGTCGCTCATTTTTTGTGCGGAAATGCAGAGGAGAGAAATAAGAGGAGTATAGAAAAGGGCTGGGAAACATACCCAGTCCTTTTATTATATAAAGAAAAAGCCAGAACCATAAAGATTCTGACTAAGATAGTTGCAAGGTCCTTTCTTTTAGATTAAATAGTAACAATTAGTAGTAACAAGTAATCAAAAGTAATCATAGTTTTTAAAGTTTCGAAATCCCGCAAACCCTTGATTTTGCAATAAAAAATCGGAGTAACAGGATTTGAACCTGCGACCTCTCGGCCCCCAGCCGAGCGCGCTACCAAACTACGCCATACTCCGATAAAATATAAATATGAAATTCACATGCAAAAATTATTATAAGGAAAAGGAAACGATTTGTCAAGAAGTTTTTTGCTATATCGAAATATATTGGGATCTTATCAGAAACTCAAATGGAAAATCTTGCAGAGCCTGACAGGCTTAGACGGCCTTTGGTGGAGAAAGAACACACTTTTCAGCAACAGATTTGTGAGCTTGGAGAAACTTTACGCAAAGCTGCTGCTCACAGGCGGTCCCAGAGAAAAACGGCGGCAGCTGGAGACACTGATGCAGCTAAAACCCTAACCTTAAGTTAGTATTTATTTTATAAAATACACCTTACAATGGACGTAGGGTGTATTTTTATACCGAAAAAAAGGCCTGTCCTAGAGAAAAGGGAAACGAGCGCAGGCCTTATGAGGAAAGGGGAAAAGAAATATGAAAAAAATGAGACAACTGTGGAAAAAGAGCGGACTGACGCTGGTGTTGAGTCTGTTGTTCTGCCTGCTGGCACTGCCGGTGACGGCGCGGGCAGCGGAACTGGATCCTACGGGAGATCCAGAGAACGTGCTGGATGCAGGAGCAGGATCGGGACTTCAGGGAGCGAAGCTTGGAACGGTAGAAATCAGGGGTGCTGGTGAGCAGCATATCGAATGGAAAAATCCGGATCAGAGGATGATGGAAAGTGGAGGGCACCAGTTCCTGGCTGTCCGTCATGGCGACAACCGATACGAGGAGGTGGAAGGATATATCTATGTCTGGGTTCTGCCGGTGGAGAAACTCGCGGTCACAAACCCACCGTATAAAACGGCATACCTTTTGGGTGAAAATTTTGAAGAAACGGGAATGAAGGTTACGGCATATTATAAGGCAGAGGCGGAAGCGGTTGCGGAAGCCGGAGCAGAAGAAAGCTATCCGTACAGCCGGCAACTGGATGACGAAGAATACACCATACCAGACGGTGAAAATCTGCCGCTGGCGCAGACGGCTGTAACGGTAGCGGCTTACGGAAAGACCGCAGCCCAGCCCATCAGCGTAAGTAAGGGCTATACCGTAAAAATCAATGGAATCATATCCGGGCATTATTCGCAGTACCCGGAATACGATAAAGTGAATCATACGCTGATCGTAAACGAACGGGAAGGAAGCGATGTAAGTTTTCTGTTTGAACAGCCGGAAGGCGCCACCTATGAGGGAATCAGTATCGTAAAGGGACTCACAAAAGAGCAGCTTGGGCTTCAGGTTTCCCCGGAACATTTTGCGGGCGGTCAGGCAGGAATTTTCTTCACCATGCCCGCCAACGACGTGGAGATCACCATCCACTGGTCTGGCCTGAACGATAAGAAGCAGGAGACGCCGGATAATAACGGCGGAGGCAGCAGCTCCGGCGGCTCCGGATCATCCGGTTCCGGCAGCAGTACCCCGACAGCATCCGCCCCTCAGCCCATCGTCCAGGGTCCGAAGACCGCAGACACAAACGCAGTCCGTACCCTCGGCTATACCCTGCTCCTGCTGGCAGCCGTAACTGGCGTGGGTGGAATCACGCTGTGTCGCAGAAAGCGTTAATTCCATTTTAATAATCCATGGAAAAGCCCTGCCGTAAAAGCGGAATTTCCGGTTACGGCAGGGCTTTTTGTGTAGAAATAATCATTGACAAAAAAAATCCCACCTGCTATATTTTTTACAGAACAATGACGTTCTCCAAGGGGGAAGTCTGCGAAAGGGGAGTCCCGTGCGGGGCTTCCCTTTCGTTTTATTTTCGCAAGCGATGAGGGAAAAAGAAACACTCATAAAAAAGGAGAGAGCATATGAGTCACTATACAAAGAAAGATATCATGCGTCTGGTAGAGGAAGAGGATGTGGAGTTTATCCGCCTGCAGTTCACCGATCTGTTCGGCAATCTGAAAAACGCGGCTGTGACGGCCAGCCAGCTGGAGAAGGTGTTGGATAACCGGTACGTTTTTGACGGCTCCTGCGTGGAGGGCTTCCTCCATGACAATGACATGGACATGTTTCTGTGTCCGGATCTGGACACCCTGGCCATTTTCCCGTGGCGGCCCCAGCAGGGCAAGGTAGCCCGTCTGATCTGCGACATTCAGAAGCGGGACGGATCGCCTTATGAGGGCGATTCACGTTATATCTTACAGAAGGTACTGAAGGAGGCAGAAGGCCTCGGTTACCGCTTCGATGTGGGACCTGAGTGCGAATTCTTCCTGTTCCACACCGACGACGACGGCAATCCCACCGTATTCAGCCATGAAAAAGCAGGCTATTTCGATATGAGCCCCATCGATCAGGGGGAAAATGTCCGCCGTGACATTATCCTGACTTTGGAGGAAATGGGCTTTGAGGTGGAGTCGTCCTATCATGAGGTGGCTTCCGCCCAGCACGAGATCGATTTCCGCTATGACGAGGCCCTTTTATCTGCCGATAATATTATGACCTTCAAGCTGGCCGTAAAGACCATTGCCAAGCGCTTCGGTATGCATGCTACCTTTATGCCCAAGCCCCGTGCCGGTATTAACGGATCTAGTATGCACACCAATATTTCCCTGAAAAAGGACGGAAAAAATGTCTTTGCGGATGAGAATGACGAGTATGGTCTGAGTCAGGAAGCCTACTGGTTTATCGGCGGCCTGATGAAGCACGCCAGAGGCTTGTCTGCTATCACCAATCCACTGGTGAATTCTTACAAACGTCTGTTTCCGGCTCAGACCGGCGCGGGCTTTACAGCTCCGGCCTACATCTCCTGGTCGCCCATTAACCGCAGTCAGATGATCCGGATTCCGGCTCAGCGGGAGGAGAATACCAGGATTGAGCTTCGAAGTCCCGACCCGTCCTGCAACCCGTACCTGACTCTGGCAGTCTGCCTGGCAGCAGGCCTGGATGGTATCAAAAATCACATTGAGCCGCCGAAGCCGGTCAATGAGGATGTGCGGAAAATGACAGATGAGGAGCGCATGGCTCTGAATATCGAGCCGCTGCCGCGGAATCTCTATGAAGCGCTGAACGGTCTGGAGCAGGATGAGCTGGTAAAGCAGGTTCTGGGCGAAGAACTCTGTAAATGCTATATCGCGGCCAAAAAGCAGGAGTGGGAGAGCTACTCTGCCCAGGTGTCCCAGTGGGAGACCGAACAGTATCTGTATCGTTTCTAGCTTTCACCTCAGGATAACGTAATTCGTAATTCCGGGAGGCGTAAGTATGACGAATGTAATTGTATTATTTCCGAAAATAGAAGATGCAAAGAACATCCGCAATCTGCTGGTTCGTCACGGATTCCGGGTTTCGGCGGTCTGTACCACAGGAGCGCAGGCTCTGGCCAGTGCCAACGGTCTTGGCGATGGGATTCTGGTCTGTGGGTACAAGTATCCGGATATGATGTACACGGAGTTGGCAGACTGCCTGCCGACCCATTTCGAAATGCTTTTGATGGCGTCCCAGAGGGTCTTGAGCGAATGTGTCGGATCTGGTATTATGTCTGTGGCGATGCCATTGAAGGTTCAGGATCTGCTGAATACGCTGGAAATGATGGCAGCGGGCGTTGAGCGTAAACGGAAGAAGCGGAAGGCCATGCCGAAGGTACGCTCTGACGAAGACCGGAAAGTACTGGACGAGGCCAAGGTCCTTCTGATGGAACGAAACGGCATGACCGAGGAGGAAGCCCACCGCTATATCCAGAAATGCAGCATGGACAGCGGAACGAACCTGGTGGAGACGGCGGAGATGGTATTAAGCATGATGAAATTCTAGGGAGGAAATAATTTTGAAAATGAAATTTACAAAGATGCATGGAATCGGCAACGACTATGTATACATGGACTGCACCAGGGAGCGCTTGGAAAATCCGGGCGAGATCGCGCGGCTGGTCAGCGACCGGCACAAGGGGATCGGGTCCGACGGCCTGATTTTGATTCAGTCTTCCGATGAAGCGGATTTTGAGATGGCCATGTACAATGCGGACGGCTCCTACGGAAAAATGTGCGGCAACGGCATCCGCTGTGTGGCGAAATACGTCTACGACAACGGTCTGACCGACAAGACCGAGATCAGTGTTATTTCCGGAGGGGCGGTGAAATATCTGAAGCTGACCGTCGAGAACGGCAAGGTAAAAAAAGTCCGTGTAAACATGGGGGAACCTATCCTGAAGCCGTCCGAGATTCCGGTGGTGGGCGAAGGGGAGAAGCTGGTAGCAGCTCCCATCGTGGTGGACAATCAGGTGTATGAAATGACCTGTGTCTCCATGGGCAATCCCCATGCAGTTGTGTTTATGGACGGTGTGGATGATTTAAAGATAGAAGAAATCGGCCCGAAATTTGAGCAGCATGAGCGTTTTCCGGATCGTGTGAATACCGAATTTGTGGAACGAATGGATCGCAAAAATCTGAAAATGCGCGTCTGGGAGCGTGGATCCGGCGAAACCATGGCCTGCGGAACCGGCGCCTGCGCCACGGCGGTAGCCGCGATTCTGAACGGCTGCGCAGAGCGGGAAGTGACCGTGCATCTGCTGGGCGGCGACCTGGAAATTCAGTGGGATGAGACAGATAACTGTGTCTATATGACAGGCGCGGCGGCGACCGCATTTACCGGAGAATTTGATCCGGAGGAGCTGAGAGCCAGCGTCGAGGATCGTTAGAATTGTTAAGAAATTCAAGTGCCGGAGGCACAAAGAGGAGTGAATATTATGTATAAAGTAAATGAAAATTACCTGAAACTGCCGGGAAGCTATCTTTTTTCCACCATCGGTAAGAAAGTAGCCGCTTATTCTGCGGAGCATCCGGAGAAGACCATCATCCGTCTGGGGATCGGCGACGTGACCCAGCCTCTGGCTCCGGCCATCATTGAGGCGCTGCACAAGGCGGTGGACGAGATGGGCCACGCGGAAACCTTCCATGGCTACGCGCCGGATCTGGGCTATGAATTTCTGAGAAATGCCATTGCGAAAAATGATTATCAGGATCGAGGCGCTGATATTCAGCCGGACGAGATCTTCGTCAGCGACGGCGCAAAGTGCGATTCCGGTAATATTCAGGAGATCTTCGGCCTGGATAATAAGATTGCAGTGTGCGACCCGGTATATCCGGTGTATGTGGATACCAATGTCATGGCAGGACGTACCGGTACCTATGATCCAAAGACGGAGATGTGGAGCAATGTGATTTATATGCCCTGTACTGCGGACAATGGTTTCGCGCCGGAGCTTCCGAAGGAGACGCCGGATATCATTTATCTGTGCTTCCCGAACAATCCGACCGGTTCCACAATTACGAAGGATCAGCTGCAGGTGTGGGTAGATTATGCCAATAAGGTAGGTGCGGTCATCATCTATGACGCAGCTTACGAGGCTTATATTTCCGAGGAAAATGTGCCGCACAGCATCTATGAGTGCGAGGGCGCGAAGACCTGTGCTATTGAGCTTCACAGCTTTTCCAAGAACGCAGGCTTCACCGGTGTGCGTCTTGGTTACACGGTTATCCCGAAGGAGCTGAAATGCGGCGATGTATCCCTGCACGCACTGTGGGCGAGACGCCACGGTACCAAGTACAACGGAGCGCCGTATATCGTACAGCGGGCCGGTGAAGCGGTTTACTCTGAGGCCGGTAAGGCGCAGCTTAAGGAGCAGGTGGGCTACTACATGAACAATGCGAAGACCATTCTTAGGGGCCTTCAGGATGCGGGCTACACCGTATCCGGCGGCGTAAATGCACCTTACATCTGGCTGAAGACGCCGGATAAGATGAATTCCTGGGAGTTCTTTGATTATCTGCTGGAGAACGCGGGCGTGGTTGGTACGCCGGGATCGGGATTCGGACCCAGCGGAGAGGGGTATTTCCGGCTGACGGCCTTTGGATCTTATGAAAATACCGTGAAGGCGTTGGAGAGAATCAAGGCTTTATAAGGCGGACGATAGCGACAGAAAGCCAGAAGCAAACCCATCCACCCGTCCCATGATCCCATCGTTTCCATGTCAGGGTAAAGCAAATACATCCGATATCAGAAGAGAGGGAAAAGTGGCACTTTTTCCTCTCTTCGTCCGTTTATTCAATCCACCCATTTCCACGATTTCCCCCTTGTCCCACCCCCACATCTGTGCTATAGTAAAACAGATTAGGAGGACTTACAAACATGACAAACTGGAAAAAATTTACAGCACTCACCGCTGCCAGTCTCCTGGCCGTATCTGCCATGGGATGCCAGAGTAAAAAAGACACAGGCAGCGAAGATATAGATATCGCAGACGTAGTAGAAGACACCGCAGACACAGCCGAAGCAGAGACGCAGGCCGAAGTTGTCTCCGACCTGGAAGCCAGCATCACCTGGTGGACCTACCCCGTATTCGTACAGGACGAGGACCAGGCCGACGGCACCTACGAGCAGACACTGATCCGAAAATTCAACGAAAAATACCCGAACATCAAAGTAGAACTGAAACTCCTAGATTACACCGACGGCCCCGGCATGCTCGACGAGCAGATCAAAGCCGAAGGCGGCGAACTCCCGAACGTCCTTCTGGACGAGCCGGGCAGAATCAGCACCTACGCAAAAGCAGACATGCTCAGCGACATCAGCGACCTGTTCACCGACGAAGTCAAGAATGACATGATAAGCGAAAACCTGTTAAGCGCCTGCAAAAATGGCGACGCCTACGTTATGTACCCCTTAAGTGGATCCAACTACGTGATGGCCTTCAACCGGGAAATGCTGGAGGGCTCCGGAGCCATCGATCTGATGAACCGGGAAGGAGCCTGCACCTGGACCACCGATGCCTTCGAGCAGGTACTGGAGAAGCTAAACGCATCCGGCTTCGGATCGGGCATGCTCTACTGCTCCGGAATCGCAGGCGACTACGCGACCCGCTCCTTCATCACAAATCTGTATGACGGCAGCCTGATGAACGATGAGAAGACCGCCTATACCATGAACAGTGACGCCAATCAGAAGGCATTTACCAAGATAAAAGAGTGGGTGGACAAAGGCTGGATGCTGAACGGCGCCGATTCCACCGGCGCGGATGCGGTGGAAGAATTCGTGGCGGGCAATCAGTCCTATTGCCTGCTGTGGAGCCTGCCACAGGCTATCAACAACGCGGCGGCCCTTCAGGAAAATGGTGTGGACGTGGTTGTTATGCCCTACCCGTCCGAGGATGGTAGCCCGTCTCTGGAATATATGCTGAACGGTTTCTGCGTATTCAAGACCGAGGATGAAGCCAAAGAGCAGGCTTCCCGTTATCTGATCGATTTCCTGTGCAACGATGAAGCTGTTGCGAAGGAAAACGTGGTACGCAGCGGTGCGTTCCCGGTACGCGCGTCCATGGGCGACGTGTACGACGGCAACGAGGAGGCGCAGCTTTTTGAGGCGTTGATGCCCTATAGCGGCACATACTACCAGTCTGTAAACGGCTTTGAGAAGATGCGTGTATACTGGTACCAGATGGAAAGCGAGATTCTGGACGGACAGTACAGTGTAAAAGAAGCCGCCAACAGCTTTAACGAGTATGCGACCAAAACGCTGACAGAGAAAGAGGAAGATTAACATGACAGGAATTCGCGGAGGCAGAATCATCGATCCGGTAAGCGGCAAAGATTTTATCGGAGATCTGATTCTGGAAAATGGGACAATCAAAGCTGTAGGAGAGCGGCTGAACCTGGACGGCTGCGAAGATATCATAGAAGCGGCAGGCATGGCGGTTGCGCCGGGCCTGGTGGATGTGCATGTGCATTTCCGCGATCCGGGACTTACGTATAAAGAGGATATCCTGACCGGTGCGCATGCGGCGGCAGCAGGCGGTTTTACCACCGTCGTCTGCATGGCCAATACGAAGCCGGTAATTGATAACGCCGAGACCCTTCAATATGTATTGAATAAGGGAAAAGAGACCGGCATCCACGTACTTTCCTGTGCCTGTGTCACCAAAGGCATGCAGGGAAAAGAACTGGTAGATATGGATGCTTTACGTGCGGCGGGAGCAGCAGGCTTTACCGATGACGGCATCCCAATTCTGGACGAAGAGGTTCTGAAGGCAGCACTCATCAAAGCAGAAGAACTGCAGGTGCCTGTCAGCCTTCATGAAGAAGATCCGAAGCTTATTACAAACAACGGTATAAACCGAGGCCCGGTATCAGAGAAGCTCGGTATCGGCGGTT
>OLRS01002740.1_pt1 | contig 12865 bp, 13 predicted proteins | sample 1673171 | NCBI WGS metagenome assembly OLRS01 (sample SAMEA3136762, study PRJEB25190) | human gut metagenome | biome: human gut; feature: human-associated habitat; material: faeces | place: Austria | collected 2013
GGAACGGGAGGTTGTCCACTTCCAGAGATTTGGCGAGGCGCTGCGTCTGGCCAAGGAGCGGATGAACAGCAAAAACGTCTATTATCTGAACCCCAGCTTTGATACACCGTCCAAATAATAAAACAGACCGCCGCTCTGAGAGCGGCGGTCTGTTCATGCTTTCAGAAATACGGAATCTTCCGCGCAGAAAGGTCTTGGCAAATTTTTGAGATAATTGACCGTCTTTTTGCACTGCCGATCAATTTGTTCACCATCTTGAGGATCATGCCCCTTATCAATTCCCATCCACTTGACCTTTTCCGAGTATCGGCCTGTCGCCTTGATGACAATGGTGGATTCCTCGCGTATGCGCCATCTCCCCTTCTTGACATTTTTGCGATCTTTGCTACAATAAATTTGGGGGGATTGTTATGCGTTTCAAGGATGAAATGAAAGACTTTCTGACTTCTGTGCCGGGAAAGCTCCTTCTTTTTCTTTTCGGAATTGAAGTAATCACTCTCATCTGGCTTTTCCAATGGCCATAAGAAATTAAAACCAAGGAGCGATCACCATGACAGACGGGTTCAAAATACAATGATCGTCTTTCTTATTGCATTATTTTTGGCTGGTTTATTTTATATCAACCTTTTATTCTAACCGCTTAATTTACTAAGCTCATCCGCCCGGATGTGCTTATTTTTTTGCCTTGCGGTTCAAATCGAATCATCCCGCCCTGCCGCAGGTCGCGGGTGAACGGCTGACCTCCTTTGATCACGATCAGGTCGATCTGCCCCAACGATCCCAACATTAATGACACTATTAAGTTTCTCCGGGAACGGGAGGGATCCACTTCCTGAGATTTGGCAAAGCAAAGCGCACTGGATGGAACCGAATGAAAAGAACTACTGACAAAAAGACATCCAAGGATCAAATTTCTTGGATGTCTTTTGCTATTCACGGTTCCGTACCTCTGCATACGGTGCATCATGGTGTCACTCTAAATGTTTACATCTACACGCTGCTTGGCGGCCCATGCGATCACAAAGGTGATGACCTGCGCGACCGGCGTGGCAAGCCAGACACCGGTCAGCTTCAGCATTGGCGGCAGGATCAGGAGCATCAGCAGCGTGCAGACCGGCTCAGCATATACGAGAAGGTAGGAAAGTCCATTCTTTTCCGTTGCGTAGAAGTAAGATGTCGTAATACGGACAAACGCCAGAAACAGCAGCGTTGCGAGAAAAAGTGGGAGATACCGGATGACCCCGGCGTTTGCCTCTGTCGAAGCGCCAAACAGCGTGCCGACTTTTGCTCTTGCAAGATAGACACCGATCGTGCAGACTGCCGTGATCGCAGCAGCGGTCAGGTAGGCCAGCTTTCGGACAGCCTGAACGGAAGATCGGTCATCCCTTCCGTAATACTGGCTGATCAGCGGCTGACTGCCGTCGCCTACTCCTTGCAGCAGCAGATAGAGAATAGCGGTAATATAGCCGATACAGCCGTAAACCGCAACTGCCTGTTCGTCCCCGTACAGAAGCAGAAAGCGATTTATAAGAAGCATCGTGATGATGGAAGAAAAGGTCAATCCAAAGGGCGAGATCGCGACGATCAGGACATTCTTCCAAAGCCTGCATAGCTCCCGCAGTTCCGGCAGGCAAAATCCGCTCTTTTTTACAAGGAAGAAAATGACTGCCACGATCATAGTCACGGCCTGTCCGATAATGGTCGCCCATGCAGCGCCGGCCATTCCCCAGTTCAGGGCCCACACGAAAACATAGTCCAAAGCAATATTCGTTGCAAAGCCGAAAGCCATGGCTATCATGGCAACCGTTGCCCCGCCCATATTACGGATAAACGGGACGAAGCCGGTTGCCAAAAGCTGAAAAACAGCGCCCAGCGCGATTACCTGGGCATACATGACACAGAGCGTGAGCATATTGCCTCTCGCACCCAACAGATGAAGAATCGGCTGGGCAAAAGCAAATAGGATCGCCGTCAATAAACCGGCAGTCAGCAGCATCAGCAGCGTTGTTCCGGAAAAGCACTCCTGACGCTTTTGGGTTTTCCCCTGCGCGTTCAGGATTGTAAAGCGAATCGCTCCCGACAGGCCAAGGCCCGTACCGACCGCTCCGATCAGCGCGGAAATCGGATAGCCCAATGTGATGGCGGTCAATCCTGTATCACCGAGGCTTTGCCCGATAAAGAACCCATCGACAATGGTGTAAACCCCCGACAATGCGAATGCGAGGATGGACGGAATGACATAGGAAAAGAATTTCTTGTTCAGTGCGGTGTTCATTCACCTGTGTCTCCATTTCTTTTTCAAAAACAAGATTGAATAGTGTGATGGCGTCCGTCATCTGCTTCATACGCTCTGCGCCCATACATTTCAACCCGCATACCCCACGAGGGGGCGACAGCAAAAGTACACAAATTCCTTGTGAAGCTTTGCAACAAGGAGGCAATACAAAGACAGGCTTACACAAAATGCTGCTTTCGATAGGCGTCCGCCTGATCCAGCAGTTCTCCGGCGCTTTCCAGCAGCGCGGGCGTTACCTGACTGCCGCCGGTAATCCGAGCCAACTCCGCTTTGCGGGCCTCCCGGTCCAATTGGATGACTCTTGTGAACGTCCGTCCCCCGCTCTCCCCTTTTTCCACGGAAAAATGGGTATCTGCCATTGCGGCCAGCTGTGGCAGATGGGTCACGCAGAGTACCTGCTTGCGCTGGGCCACCTGGGTCAGCTTTTCCGCCACCTTTTGGGCCGCGCGGCCGGAAACGCCGGTATCCACCTCGTCGAATACCAGCGTGGCAATGGACTCCTGCTCCGCCAGCACATTTTTCAGCGCCAGCATGATGCGGGCCAGCTCTCCTCCGGAGGCCACCTTCTGGATGGGCTTGAGAGCCTCGCCCACGTTGGCGGACATGAGGAACTGCACCTCGTCCATGCCGGTCTCATCCATGCCAAACTCCCCGCCCTTGGGGGAAAAGTCCACCTGAAAGCGGACCTTGGGCATGTCCAGCTGGCGCAGCTCGTCCTGGACCCGGGCCTGGAGGGCCTTGGCGGCCTTTTTCCGGGCCGCGCTCAGCTTTTGGCCCCGTTCCAGAGCGGCCTTTTTCGCCTTCGCCAGGTCTTTTTCCAGGCGGGCGATGGCGTCGTCGGCAAACTCGATCTGGTCCAGCTCCCGGCGGCAGCGCTCCAGATAGTCCAGCATCTCGGCCACGGTGGAGCCATATTTCTTTTTCAGGCGGTAAAGCTGGTCGGTCCGGGCCTCCGCGGCGTCCAACTCCGCGGGAGAAAAGGCAAATTCTGCCCGTTTATCCCGAATCGTCTCGGCAAGGTCATATACTTCACAGCGAATGGATTCCAACCGTTTGTATAGCTCACCCAACTCATCACTGAGGGTGCGGATGCCTCGAAGGGCCTCCTCTGCCTCCCGGATGGCTGAGACCGCGCCTGCACCGTTGTCATCGCCGCTGAGACAGTAATCGGCCCCGGACAGGGCGGCAATATACTTCTCACCGTTGCGCAGCAGCTCCCGCCGGGCATTCAGTTCCTCCTCCTCGCCGGGGACCAGCTCCGCCCGTTCCAGCTCGTCGATCTGGAACCGGAGGGAATCCATGCGCCGGGCTTTCTCCGCCTCATTCATCTGTAAGGACCGAATTTGATCCCGGATAGCCGCCATGGCGTTGTAGGCGCTGCAGTAGGCAGCCAAGGGGGTCTCCATCCGCCCGAAGCGGTCCAGATACGCGCCATGCTGTTCCTCATCCAAAAGCTGCTGGCCGTCGTGCTGGCCGTGGATATTCAAAAGCTCTCCGCCGATCTGGCGCAGTTGGGTAACGGTCAGAGGGCGGCCATTGGCGCGGCAGACGTTCTTGCCGTCCCCGCCGATCTCCCGCTGCAACAGTAGATTGCCATCCTCGTCAGGTGTGACGCCGTTGTCAGCCAGTCCCGGCAGCGTGGACGGGACCTGAGAAAAAACGGCGCTGACAAAGGCCTTGTCCGCGCCGGTCCGGATCAGCTCCCGAGAGGCCCGTCCGCCCAAAACGGCGCTCATAGCGTCGATCACAATGGACTTGCCGGCGCCGGTCTCGCCGGTCAGGGCGTTGAAGCCGGGGCGGAAGGATATATCCGCAGACTCGATCACCGCGATATTTTCAATATGAAGCAATTCCAGCATGTTCCGCGTCTCCCTTCGGAATGGGTTTCTGCCGGTGGTTTACAGCATTTCCCGGATCTCCTGGCAGAAGGTCTCCGCACAGGCGTTGTCCTTCATGACCACGAAGACCGTGTTCTCCCCTGCCAGCGTACCCACCATGCCGTTGACATCCATGTGATCCAGGGCCTCGCAGGCGCCGCCGGCCAGACCGGCCAGCGTCTTGAATACCACGATGTTCTGGGCGCAGTCCACGCTGGTGATGCTCTCATGGAAGATGGTGCGCAGCTTGTCCGCAATGTTCAGACGGGCACGGCTGCTGGAAACCGCGTATTTGTAGGTGCCGTGGCCCGTAGGCTCCTTCACCAGATGAAGCTGCTTGATGTCCCGGGAGATGGTGGCCTGGGTACTGGCCACGCCCCGCTTCCGCAGCTGCTCCAGAAGCTGCTCCTGGGTCTCGATGTGTTCCTTTGCGATGATGTCAAGAATCATGGATTGGCGATTGTTTTTCATGACTGAAAACCTCCCGGCAGCATTTTTTGCGCGAATACTTCGCAGAAGCTCTTTTCAGACAGATGCGCCAGCCGGGTCAGATACCGGCTTCGGCGGATCTGGACAATATCGTTGGAATGCAGAGGGAACGCCCGACTCTCATCCACAAACAGGAATATCGGCTTGCGGCCATTGCGCTCGAAAGAGACCGTCAGGGTGTGGTCCGGAGAGAGAACGTAAGAGGAAAAGCGCATATTGTGGGTGCAGATGGGTGTCAGAGTCAGAATCTGGGCCACCGGCTCCACCACCGGGCCGCCGGCGGAGAGTGAATAAGCTGTGGAGCCTGTGGGGGTGGCAATGATGGCACCGTCTCCCGCGATGTCTGCAAGGTGCTTTCCGTCGGAAAATACCTTCAGATGGATCACATGGGAGATGGGGCCCTCCCGGATCACAGCGTCATTCAGACCCATATTCGTATAAATCTGCTTGCCGTCCCGCAGAACGGAAACGTCCAGCATCATTCGTTCTTCAATGGGAAAATCCCAGCTTTTTAGGCCACGCAAAGCATTCAGAGAGCCGACCTCCAGCTCTGCCAGAAAGCCCAGTCCCCCCATGTTGATACCCAGCATGGGGATCTTGTGCAGCGCCGCCAGCTTGGCCAGATGCAGGATCGTCCCATCGCCGCCAAGGGTGATGACCAGATCCGCGCCCTTCAACTCCGGCAGCAGCGGCTTGGAGGGCAGGTCTCCAAAGGCGTCGGTCTTCGGGTCCCGGAAGGGCGAACAGACCACCGTCTGAAAGCCCATGTCCCGCAAAATGGCAATGGCAGACTTTGTGGCCTTCATTCCGGTGTCCCGGTCCGGATTCGGACAGAGAATGATTTTTTTCGGTTCCATTATACCGTCCCCTCTCCGTGCTCCTTCAGGGTTTGATGGGATTCCTCCACCAGAGCGTCCAAGTCAAAGGCTGCGGTGGTTTCCGCACCCTTTTGCAGGAAGCCCAGATACTCGATGTTCCCCTCCGGCCCCCGGATGGGGGAATAGGTCAGTCCCAGAACACCGAAGCCCGCTTCCTTTGCGTGCTCCAGATAGTGCTCCAGCACCTCCTTGTGCACCACCGGGTCCCGGACAACGCCCTTCTTGCCTACCTTCTCCCTGCCGGCCTCAAACTGGGGCTTTACCAGACTGGCCACATAGCCGCCGTCCTTCAAAACGTTGGCCACCGCCGGCAGGATCAGCTTCAGGGAAATAAAGCTCACGTCGATGGAGGCAAAATCCAGCTCGTCCGGGATCTGCTCATGGGTCAGGTACCGGGCATTGGTGCGCTCCATGCACACCACACGGGGGTCCTCACGGAGCTTCCAGGCAAGCTGGCCGTAGCCTACATCCACCGAGTAGACCTTGCTGGCTCCATTTTGCAGCATACAGTCCGTAAAGCCGCCGGTGGAGGCACCGATGTCTCCGCAGATGCAGCCATTCAGCTCAATGGGAAATTCCGCCATGGCTTTTTCCAGCTTCAGACCGCCCCGGCTCACATACTTCAAAGTATTCCCACGAATTTCGATCTTCGCGTCATTGGGGATCGCCGTTCCGGGCTTGTCCACCCGCTGACCGTTGACGAACACCAGACCGCTCATAATGGTGGCCTGTGCCTTCTGGCGGCTTTCCTGAAGCCCCTGCTCCGTCAGCAGCACATCCAGCCTCGTTTTATTGCTCACAGGACATGGCCTCCTTTACCGTTTTTACCACACCGTCAGCGTCAAGGCCGAACCGATGCCGCAGTTGATCCACCGTGCCCTCCGGGGCAAAGTGATCCTTCAGATTTTGCAAGATCGTGTGAGAACAGCTCTGTCCGGCCTCTTCCATGGCCGCAGCCAGCTGCTGGCCCACGCTGCCGTTTTCAAAACAGTCCTCCAAAATCAGGACGGTTTCGGCGCCCTCTGTCTCCCGGAGGATCGCCGCCGTGTCCAGAGGGGCGATGCGGTTGAGTTTCACCACGCGGGTGGAGATCCCGGATCGTTCCAGCTCCTCCGCGGCGGACAGGGCCTGCTCCACCAGCGTTCCGTAAGTGATCAGGACTGCCTGACAGCCGTCCCTCATGCGCACTGCGGTCTGAGTGCTGGTGTCCGCGTTAAAAACGCCCTCTCCCCCTCTGGGATACCGGATCGCCACCGGGCCGTCGATCTCAAACAGCGCCTGATGAAGCATGGTCCGCAGTTCCGCAAAGCTGGCGGGGCACAGGACCGTGAACCCCGGAATACTGGTGAGATAGGAAACATCCAGACAGCCGTGGTGGGTCTCACCGTCAGCGCCCACCAGACCGGCCCGGTCCACGCCAAGGACAACATGAAGCTTTTGCAGAGCCACATCGTGGACCAGCATATCGTAGCTCCGCTGCAAAAAGGTGGAGTACACTGCGAAAACAGGGATCATCCCCTGCTTGGCCATACCGGCGGCCATGGAAACGCCGTGACCCTCCGCAATGCCCACATCGAAGAATCGCTCCGGGTGGGCCTGCTCGAATACTGTCAGGCCGGTGCCTTCCTCCATGGCGGCGGTGATAGCACAGATGCGGCTGTCCTCCCCGGCGCAATCGCTGAGGGTCTTGCCGAATACGGAGGAAAAGGTCTCTCCGGGTGCTTTTTTCAAAAGTCCGGTTTCCGGATCAAAGGGCGCGATCCCATGGAACTTGCCGGGGTCCCGCTCCGCGAAGGCGTATCCCTTACCCTTCTGGGTATGGACATGGACCACCACCGGGCCGGTGAGCTCCTTGGCCCACGTCAGCATATCGCACAGGCGGGGCAGGTCATGGCCGTCGATAGGGCCAAGATAGGTGAAGCCCATATCCTCAAAGAGCGTGCTTCCCGGCCACAGTGTCTTTTTCAGGCTGGTTTTCAGCCGATGGTTAAAGCGATAGATGGCGGACTGGGAGGGAGACTCTCCAAAGAGGCCCCGATACCATTTCTTAAAGTGGTAGTAGGCAGGTTTGCTGCGCAGCTTGGAAAGATGATTCGGCAAAGCCCCCACATTGGGGTCGATGGACATGCCGTTGTCGTTCAGAAGAACGATCATATGCTCACCGGAGGCCCCAACGTTGTTCAGACCCTCGTAGGCCAGTCCGCCGGTGAGGGCGCCGTCACCGATCAGCGCCATGACCTGATAATCCTGGTGCTGCAGGGTCCTTGCCCGCGCCATGCCCAACGCCACGGAAACGGAGTTGGAGGCGTGGCCCGCGATGAAGGCGTCATGGACGCTTTCGTGGGGCTTGGGGAACCCGGAGAGGCCGTCCAGCTGCCGCAGTGTGGAAAACAGCGCCTGACGGCCGGTGAGGGCCTTGTGGACGTAGGCTTGATGCCCCACGTCGAACACAAGGCGGTCATGGGCAGTATCAAAGACCCGGTGGATCGCCACCGTCAGCTCCACAACGCCCAGATTGGAGGAAAAGTGTCCGCCTGTTTTCGACACGTTTTCCAGCAGAAACTGCCGCAACTCCTTACAAAGCTGCGGCAGTTGATTTTGATCGAGTGCCCTGATATCCTCAGGGGAATGAATGGAATCCAGAATCACAATGACCTCCTGCGGCTGTATGGATCAGCAAAGACTCAGCCGCGATGAAACAAATGCAGAAACCGGCCTGCCAGATGGACCACCCGCTTGCTCTGGTTCATGGCGAAGGGCTTTCCCAGCGCTTTTCCGCCGATGGTAGCGCCGGAGATCAGCGCCGTGACACCCACGGAGATCAGCACGCTTTCCAGGTCCAGTCCCTTTTGCAGCCGGGCCACGATCACCGCGCCGGTAGCGCCGGAGACGATGCCGCAGATATCGCCCACCACGTCATTGCAGACGCTGGACACCCGGTCCGCGTTCCGCAGGAGCTTCAGCGCCTCTTTCGCGCCCTTTTCCTTGTGGGCGGCCATGGAGTGAAAGGGGCGGGGGGCCGCCGCAGTCACCGCCACGCCGATGATGTCAAACAGGATGCCAAGTCCGATGAACAGCGCCAGGATCAGCAGCGCCAGCAGCAGACCGGCGTTCTCCAAAATGGCCTCGGAGCTCAGGCTCAGCAGCCCGGACAGGGCCACGGCCATGACAAAGGCCGTCAGCGCCCAGCGGTAGTGGTTATGTTCCTTCTTGCCGGTTTTCGGATTGGAAGGTTTTTTCAAAAAAACGCCTCCGTTATCATTCAGATATGCTAAGTCAGCGGCAGCAAACCAGGTAAATCTTGCGGCTTAGGTGCGGGTTTGTTTTCCCCACGGAACACCTCTCGTTGCCGATGGAGGCGGTTCCCCTTTCAGTTCCGAGGCGCGCCGTCGCCGATCGCGCTACCCGATTGCCACTGAGTCCGCACTGCAATCCCTGATTCGCTTCCCATGAACAGCCTAGGTGTTTTCCACCACAGTCTGTCCGTTTCTTTAGCCTCTTTTGCAAAACAGGTTTCAGCGGGCGATCACGATCGCCGTCCCGGCCAGGACGGCGCCGTGTTGATCCCACATTCACCAGCTTCACGCAAGGCAGGCTACGGCTGCACACAGCGTTACGCACCCGAAGGCACGATGCACCGCATTGCAGGTTCATCATCTGCTTCGTACATGGATCCGCTTACCACAATGGGAGTACGTCCACGCACAAGAGCAGGTCTCCACGGAAACAGGGTCGGGGTATCCATGCCATTGGAAATCGCCCTGAGTCCGCAAGCGCGAAAAGCGCGCTTCCTCCCAGCATCCACCCAAGACTGGGCGTCTCAAGCAGACACCAGAAGTTTCACAGGTGTGCCCTTTGGAGGCTTTTTAGGTCCTCCCTCGGAAACGGCAGATCTGACTAGAATACTGCGCCGCCGCTTAGCTCATATCAGTATAGCATGGCTTGCGAAAATATGCAACAGCTTCCGTATATATACAGAGCGGCTGACGGTGTGCTTCAAGGACCCGATGAGTGATTTTTGGCGGCATCTTAACAGCTTTCCAGGCCCCGGCCCATCCTGCCGACTTCGTTGTGTACGATACCTGCTGTGTGCGGGACCTATGGAGTTTTTCTAAACAAACAACCGGGAGGTCTTCCCTCCCGGCTGCTTGATGAATTATTTCGTGCGCTCAGTGAGGCTTTCCGCCAAAGCGGTCAAAAAGCCGTCCCGGTCCAAGTCGGACACGGCGGAGACCGCCCGCTCCGTCAGCTCATGGACCAGCTTGCCGCAATCGTCCAGTCCCAGCCGGTCCACATAGGTGACCTTGCCCTCGTCCTTGTCGGAGCCGATGGGCTTGCCGAATTCGTCGGCGTTTCCGATGACGTCCAGCATATCGTCCCGGATCTGGAAGGCAAGGCCCAGCTGATAACCGTAGGTCTCTGCCGCCTTCCGGGCCGCCTCGCTGCCGCCGGCTGCGCCGACGCCCAGCATACAGGCCCCGGCGATCATAGCACCGGTTTTCAGGTGGTGGACCTCCGTCAGTTCATCCTGGGCAGAGGGATGGTGCAGCGTGTCCAGCACCTGCCCTGCTACCATGCCGTCCGGGCCGGACGCGTTCGCCAGAATCAAAGCGCAATCCGCCCGCTGGGCGTCGGTCAGGCCGGGAGCCGTCAGGATCAGGCGGTAGGCCGCAGGCTGGAGAGCGTCTCCCGCCAGTACCGCCAAGGTCTCGCCATAGACCTTGTGGTTGGTGGGCTTGCCACGGCGGAGATCGTCGTCATCCATGCAGGGCAGGTCGTCGTGGATCAGGGAATAGGTGTGGACCAGTTCCAGCGCGCAGCCCACCGGCACCGCCGCATGCCAGTCCAGACCGCACAGCCGGGCAAACTCCAGCGTCATCACCGGACGCAGCCGCTTGCCGCCGGAGAGAACGCTGTACCGCATGGCCTCATAGAGGTCCGCCCAGTGGGGCTTTTCCGCAAACAAGCTGTTCAAATAGTCCTCGATGGCCGCCAGATATTCCTGATACCGGGCGTCAAACGCAGTCTTTTCCATGTCAATCCTCCGTACTTTCAAAGGGCAGCTCCACCGGCGCGCCGTCGGGACCCTTCATCAGCTTGACCACCTGCTGCTCCGCCTTGTCCAGCTCCGTGGAGCAGGCGTTGACCAACTTGGTCCCCTCCTCAAATAACCGCAGGGAATCCGCCAAGGGGGCATCCCCTTTTTCCAGCGCTGCCACGATCTCTTCCAACCGGGACAGCTTTTCCTCAAAGCTCAGTTTTTTAGCCGCCATTTCGTGCCTCCTCGATATGATCCACCACGGCGGTCAGGCCGCCGCTGCCCAATGTCACATGTATCCGCTCGCCTATATGGGTCTCCCCGCTGCTTTTCAGCACCTGCCCCGCCTCGTTCCGGGCCACGGCGTAGCCTCGGCCCAGAACCTTCAAGGGGCTCATAGCATCCAGTGACGCCGCAAGAGCTGTAAAGGTTTTTTGCTTTCGTGCGATCTCGGCATTTGCCAGATCTCCAAGGCGCTGCTGCAAGTGCAAAAGCTCCATGCGCTTGTCCTGTACATAGGCCAGCTGGTCCGTCAGAACCCGTTTGCAGCCCAGCGCATCCACCCGCTCCCGCAGGGCTTGCAGGCGGGATGTTTCGCTGCCGGTCATCCGCTCTGCCAGGCCACTGAGCTGCCGGCGCAGCTCCACCTGATCCGGCACCGCGATCTCCGCGGCGTTGGAGGGCGTGGAGGCCCGGGCATCCGCCACAAAGTCGGAAATAGTGACGTCCGGCTCATGGCCTACGGCGGAGATCACCGGGATCTCTGAGGCGTAGATGGCCCGTGCCACCCGCTCGTCGTTGAAGGCCCACAGGTCCTCCATGGAGCCGCCGCCCCGGCCGGTGATGAGCACGTCCGCCAGCTTCCAGCGGTTGGCGTAGCGGATGGCCCCTACGATCTCCGGCGGAGCCTCCACGCCCTGTACCCGCACCGGCAGCAGCAGCACCCTGGCAATGGGGTAGCGCCGCCGCAGGATGCGGATCATGTCGTGGATCGCCGCCCCGGCGGAGCTGGTGACGATGGCGATGCGCTGAGGATATCGGGGCAGAGGCTTCTTGTGACCCTCGTCGAACAGTCCCTCCCGGTACAGCTTGTCCTTCAGCTGTTCAAAGGCCACATACAGATCCCCCACGCCATCCGGCGACAGCTGGGAGCAGTAGAGCTGATAGGCCCCGTCCCGTGGGAACACGCTGATGCGGCCATAGGCGATGACCTGCATCCCGTTCTCCGGCCGGAACCGCAGCTTCATGGCGCTGCCCTTGAACATGACGCACCGCAGAGCGCCCTCCCCGTCCTTCAGGGTGAAGTAGTGATGCCCGGAGGGGTATATCTTATAGTTGGACAGCTCCCCCCGGATGTAGATGCCGGAGAGCTGAGGGATGCCGTCGATGACGTTTTTGATGAAGCCGTTGACCTCCGATACGGTATAGATCTGGCCTTCCATCGCTTCCTCCTTTCGCAGAATACAGTGCAGGCAGAGCAAGCGCACCTGCTCTGCCTGTGATGTGTCAGTCCTTGACCTCTTCCCGCAGGAAGCTGGCCAGAATGCCGTTGATGAATTTCACCACCTCGGCGGACTCGTACTTGCCGGCGATCTGCACCGCCTGACTGATGGCCACACCGTGGGGGATATCCGGCATATACAGAATCTCATACATGGCCACCCGCATGACGGCAGAGGCCATCAGCGGGATGCGCTCGAAACGCCACCCCTGTGCGTACCGGGCGATGTAGTCGTCCAGCTCCGCCGCATGGTCCGCCACACCCGCCACCAGACGGCGGATATACTGCGCCTGCTTGGCGTTGGGGGCATCGGCGTACAGCCCGCACTCCGGCGCCAGCTCCGCAAAGCACTCCGGCGCCAGCCGCCGGTCCAGAAACTCCCCCACCGGGAGGTCCGTAAAATTCCATTCATACGCCAGATGGGCGGCGATCTCCCGTGCCGTGTTGCGTGTCATACCCGTTTCGTCCTTTTCTCTCGTATCCTATGTCTGCTCAGTCGAAGCTGATGCCGCCCACATGGACGTTGACCGCCTTCACCGGGAAGCCGGTCATGCCCTCCAGCGCCGAATAAACGGCGTTCTGGACCTTCTGAGCCACCTCAGCGATGGCAAAACCGTAGCGGATCATGAGAAACAGGTTCACCACCACGCCGTCCTCGGCCATCTCCACCCGGACGCCCTTGGCGGTCATCTTCTTGCCGCCCACCAGATCCGCCATATTGGCGTTGAGCATGCAATATATCACCGATACCCGTAGCGGTCGGAAAATAGTCATTCCCGACCATGA
>OLRS01002744.1_pt1 | contig 12858 bp, 7 predicted proteins | sample 1673171 | NCBI WGS metagenome assembly OLRS01 (sample SAMEA3136762, study PRJEB25190) | human gut metagenome | biome: human gut; feature: human-associated habitat; material: faeces | place: Austria | collected 2013
GGAATTGAGATACTCTATTTACTTAATATTGGAATTATCATTTAACTCATAACCCTATAGAAAGAAATTAATTTCGCCAACGGGTTCATATATTATATAGTTTAGATTAAAATTAAAGGTAAAAGTAAGATGAAGAAGAATAACTTTTTGACAGGATTTTTTGCAACAGCAATAACCGGACTGGCGCTGACAGCGTGTACTGACAATGAGCCGAGCCTTGGTGGTGGCACCGAAGGTAGAGGTGAGTATGTGATAGCATCCTCAGTGACAGCTTCGGGAAATACTACGAACGTTCTGCTGACTTCCGAAACATTGGATAAAGGAACGGTTTCTGCCATAAACAATGGCCTTGTGAATGACGGTGCGTCACAGTGGATATTTTATAAAGATCAATATCTGTATGGTTTGACCTACAATCAAGGTAATGCCGGTACTACCCGTTCATTCGTCATGAACTCAAATTATGAAATGGTGGCACGGTCGGGCGAGTATGCAGTGAAGCGGTTCACCAGCTATGGTATTTACGAGGGATATATCATCACTTCTTCTACAGGTGACGGATATACGGGGTATGCCGATGATAACGGTTACTTGCCTAAAACATTCCTGCTTTCTTATCTGGATGTAGAGGCCGAAACTTATAAGACCAATGACACTCAAAATAAGGCCTATCTCTCAGAGAATTTCCTGGGAAATGGTGAGTTTGTGACGCTGGCAGGTATTTTGCAACACGGCAACAAGATTTATAGCGCAGCTGTTCCGATGGGGCTGAGCCAGTATGGCGCAGCATATAATAATGGCGAATGGGTGTTGCCGGGTAATCAAGACCTGATAAAAAAGGAAGACGGTGGCTCAAACAGCAGCAGCTATAAAAAAGGAGAGTTGCAATGGACGCAATATCCGAATGAATGTTGGGTGGCTATCTTCGATGATGAGACTCTTACCGGCAAGAAACTGATCAGTACAGATAAAATCAGCTATGCTTGCGGACGCAATAGATCTCAGTATTACCAGACAATCTGGGAAGCAGACAACGGTGATATCTACGTTTTCTCTCCCAGTTTTGCAAAGACGATGGATGATGTGCGCCAACAGACCACTTTGCCTGCCGGTGTAGTACGTATTCCCAACGGCACGGAAGACTTTGATGATTACTATTGTGACTTGGAAGCTCAAAGTGGCGGAAAATCTTTCCTCCGTTGCTGGCACATTACGGGTGACTACTTCCTGATGTTGATGTATGACCGTCCTTTGACTGAAGACGATTTTACTGCGAATCAACTGGCCATCTTCAAGGCAGGCGACAAGAAGCTGACTTATGTAACCGGCTTGCCTGAGACTGAGTTGATTTCCGGTTTCGGCAACGCGCCTTATACCGAAAATGGCAATGTTTATCTGACTGTAACGACAACCGAAGGTTATCCTGCCATCTACAAGATCAATCCGTCGAGTGCCACTGCAACGAAGGGAGTTACCATTGAAGCTACTCAGATCAGCGGTGTGGGCCGGTTGACACCTACTAAATAAGCGCAAAACCATTCATTGATTATAATTAGGGATAAAGGGCCTGCTGGTATGTGCCGGCCAGGCTCTTTTTTACGAACTTCATAAATTGACATAATGAGAAAGATATTCCGTAATATACACTTGTGGCTTTCCGTTCCTTTCGGAATACTGATTACGTTGATCTGCTTTTCGGGTGCAGCACTGGTATTCGAGAAAGAAGTGATGGAACTTTGCCATCGCGAGCTCTATTTTGTGAAAAAGGTTGAGGCTGCTCCGCTACCCATGGAGCAATTGATGACTAAAGTGGCGGCAACCTTGCCCGATAGCGTATCAGTGACCGGCGTTAATATTTCGTCTGATCCTGAACGGGCTTACCAAATCACGCTTTCCAAACCCCGTCGTGCATCTATGTATGTGGATCAGTATACAGGTGAGATTACGGGTAAGTATGAGCGGGCGCCCTTTTTCAACTTTATGTTCCGGATGCACCGTTGGTTGCTGGACAGCATGAAGCAGGATGGCGGCATCTTCTGGGGGAAGATGATTGTCGGCACCAGTACGTTGATGTTCGTGTTTGTACTGATATCAGGTGTAGTAGTCTGGTGGCCGCGTACGCGCAAGGCATTGAAGAACAGTCTGAAGATTGTAGCGAATAAAGGTTGGCGTCGTTTTTGGTACGACTTGCATGTGGCGGGCGGAATGTATGCACTTGTCTTCTTGCTGGCTATGGCTCTTACTGGATTGACGTGGTCTTTCCAGTGGTACAGGACAGGATTTTATAAAACCTTTGGCGTGGAAGTGCAGCCCAGTATGGGGCACGGTAACGCGGCAGCCAATGCGACCGCCAAAGGCGGTAAGCGGGAGGGGAGTTCCGAAGGCAGAGGTGGAAGACCGGAAGGCAGAAAACATTCTCCTTATGCTAATTGGCAACAGGTATACGAACAGTTAGCCGAGGCAAATCCGGACTACAAACTAATCAGCGTATCCGATGGTTCTGCCAGTGTTGCTCTCCCTCGTTTCGGCAACCAGCGGGGAACAGACCGTTATAAGTTCAATCCCCGTAATGGCGAGATTACCGAAACAACACTCTATAAGGATCTGGATAACTCCGGTAAAATCCGTGGATGGATTTACTCCGTACATGTGGGCAGTTGGGGCGGTATGCTGACGCGGATATTGACTTTCATTGCAGCATTGATAGGCGCAAGTCTTCCGCTGACCGGATATTACCTGTGGATACGTAAGAAGATAAAGCGGAGACCGGTTGGTTGATGCAGTGGGGCTGCTGGTTCGTTTTTAGATAGTTTCCGTTTTGACACTTTGTTTTTTATGCATAATGAGAATGTGATATTTCCATCTGACGGAGGGGAAGAACGAAAAGAAACGAACGGAAATCAGCATGTTGCTGATTGATAGTTTGATACAGAAATATACACAACTCTGAAAAAAGAAAAACAGATGGTCTGTTCACTGAAAATACATGGTTTGTCTCCCATCTATAGACCGTTTATGTTCGATCTATAGATCGTTTGTTCTTCATCTATAGATCTGATGCGTCCCATCTATAGATTGTTGACGTTAGATCTATAGTTCTTTCACGAAAGAATGATAGTTTCTTGCATAAGTATTGCGTATATAGTCTGTTTTATGCGGAAACATTGCATTTATATTCTATCAATTATGCATCCGGATTCTATTTGAGTGGTTTTTGAAAAAGGTTCTGTAGGGAAAAGGAGTGTTTTGATTGCCTTTTGTTCGCAGTGTGGCGGAATGAATGGCTTTTTGTTGTGTAGAGAGTGCGGTGGGAAGAAGTGGGGAGCCGTTCTCTGTCACTTTGTACAGCTAGAAAATCATTCTGCTTATTTCCTGTTTGCCTGAGAATGTCTTTCTTTGTAAAATCGAATAATAAAGCCAAATACTATGAGCAGAAAGCACTTTCTCGGAGCCATCCTTTTCTTACTGACCACTTGGGTTGTACAAGCCCAGGAAACAGAACGCCAATATCTTTCCGGCACCGGGCTGGGCAACACGGTGACCTGGCAGTTCCGCGTCTCCGAAGGCCGGAACAGCGGACGCTGGAGTAATATAGAAGTCCCCTCGCAATGGGAATTGCAAGGTTTCGGCGAATACACCTACGGCCGCTGGTATAAAAAGCCGGGTGTGAAGAACCCTTCGATGGAAGAAGGCACATACAAACGTTCTTTCCGCGTACCCCGCAACTGGCAGGGACAGAACATACGTCTCTGGTTTGACGGTGTAATGACCGATACCGAGGTTTTAGTCAACGGGCAATCGGCGGGACCGGTGCATCAGGGCGGTTTCTATCGCTTCTCTTATGACGTAACGGAATTGCTGAAATACGGAAGTTCCAACCAAATAGAAGTACGGGTGAAGAAACATTCTGATAACCGTACAGTAAATGCCGCCGAACGTAAAGCGGACTGGTGGCTGTTCGGTGGAATATACCGCCCGGTATGGCTGGAAGCAAAACCGGCAACGCATATAGAACGTCTGGCTGTGGACGCGCAGGCGGATGGCACCCTGAAACTGGATGTGTATTTGAAAGGGGTTACCGAGGAAGGGTACCTAGGAATAGAGGTAGAACCTTTGCAGAAAAAGGATACATTGTTCGAAGAAACGACAGTCGTATTTGTTCAATTTAAGGAAGGCGCATCTACGTTGCACTCCACAAGCCGTTGGGAAGATATTTGCCCGTGGACTCCGGAATCTCCCAACCTTTATCAACTTAGAGTGTATTTGTGTGATAAGAATATGAATCCACGTCACTCTGTGGATACCCGCATCGGTTTCCGCACCATTGATTTCCGTCCCCGCGACGGGCTCTACCTGAACGGTACGAAGCTGGTTATGAAGGGAATCAACCGCCACTCTTTCCATCCCGATGGTGGACGAACCACGAATAAAGAACTTAGCATACAGGACGTGAAGCTCATCAAAGAAATGAATATGAACGCTGTCCGTTCCCATTATCCGCCTGATGAGCATTTCCTGGATGCCTGCGACTCGCTGGGCTTGCTTTATATTGATGAACTGGCAGGCTGGCAGAATGCTTACGATACCCCGACGGGCACCCGGCTTGTCCGCGAAATGCTGACGCGCGATGTGAATCATCCGTGTATCGTGTTGTGGAGCAATGGCAACGAAGGCGGATGGAATACTGCCGTGGACAGCCTGTTCCGTACATACGATCCCCAGAAACGTCATGTCATCCATCCCTGGGCGGACTTTGACGAACTGGATACCCATCACTATCCCGCTTATCTCACAGGGGTGGCCCGTTTCACCAATGGCTATAAAGTCTTTATGCCTGCCGAGTTCATGCACGGCCAGTACGACCAGGGACATGGTGCCGGACTGGAAGATTTCTGGGCACGCTACACCGCTCATCCGCTCTTTGCCGGAGGTTTCATGTGGGCATATAGTGATGAGGCAGTGCGTCGTTCGGATCGCGGCGGGGCACTGGACAGTGAAGATTATAATGCACCGGATGGTATTCTGGGGCCTTTCCGGGAAAAAGAGGGCAGTTATTATTCTGTTCGTGAAGTCTGGTCGCCAATACATATAGAACCGTTGATGATTACTCCTTCGTTCCGTGGGGATTTCCGGGTATCGAACAGATATCTGTTTACAAGCCTGGGTGCATGCTCCATGCGCTGGCGCGTGCTTCATTGCACGTCACCACTGAATGGAGATGGAGAAGGGGAAGTTGTGACAGTAGCTGACGGAGATGCACAGGCATGGCGTCAGGTGCTGGACAGTGGAATGGTGCAGTTACCGTCATTGGTTCCCGGAGAAACGGGGTTTGCACGCATGAATCTGCCGGATAATTTCTTCAACGGAGATATTCTGGAACTTGAAGCTTATGGAGCAGATGGCGAGAGTGTCTGTACACGTACATTCCCGATACATTACGCGAAAGACTATCTGAAAGGTGAGTTACAGCCGAAGGGGGCAGATGCTCATCCGTCCGGTTCGCAAAGTGCGGCTGCAAGTAATTGCCGTGTTGAGGAAGCCGATACTCTGATTACGTTGCGTTCTTCTGCCGTCACTGTCTCTTTCCGAAAGAGTGATGCCACTATCACTTCTGTGACAAGGAATGCTGACGGACGAATCATCCCGTTGAAAGATGGTCCTGTTGCTGTTGGGATGAAGATGGTGCTGGCTGATCTGTCTGCTCGTATGGAAAATGGAGATGCGGTTCTTTGTGCCCGTTATCGTGGTGCGGCGGACTCTATTGTTTGGCGTCTGACACCGGATGGATTGCTCTCGATGGATGCTGTGTTGCTGAACCGAGCTTCCGGTGGTGGTGGCTTCGACGATGCTTTCACGGACACGGAAGTGCTGAATCTTGGTCTTACTTTCTCTTATCCTGAGTCCGAGTGTTCCGGTATGCGTTGGATGGGACGCGGTCCGTATCGTGTATGGAAGAATCGTATTCCGGGGGCAAATTATGGTGTCTGGCAGAAAGATTATAATAATACAATCACCGGTGAAAGTACCGAACGTCTGGTTTATCCGGAGTTCAAGGGCTATCATGCCAATCTCTACTGGGCAACTTTGCAAAGTTCTACCGCTCCATTTACGGTTTATGCGGCGAGTGACGGGATATTCCTGCGGGTATTTACTCCCGAAGAACCTCACGGACGTCAGGATGGCCTGAACACCATGCCCGACTTCCCTGCCGGAGATATTTCCTTCCTGCTCGATATACCTGCTATCCGTTGCTTCAAACCTATTAGTCAGCACGGACCACAGAGCCAACCGGGAATTATCCGTATCAAGAAGGGGGATGAGGGGTTGAGATTGAATTTGATGTTTGATTTCAGATAAATGATAATTTAGCGGTGGGAGAATGTGGAGTAACTTCATTCCCCTCCTCCAGTTGGAGGAGGGGTGCCCAAAGGGCGGGGTGGTAGGTGAGAAAGAATTCCTTTTTTATGATTAATAGGTATTTTATTGCTTACCTACCACCTCCCCCTACGGGTACTCCTCCTCCCGGGAGGAGGAGAATGAAGATACTACTGTCAATCAACTGCCACCGCTAAATTATCATTTTCCTTATCATTTCCGCCAAACCCTGCACCGCCTGCTTCACCGGGAACTGCTATTTTTGTCCCAGCTATTAATCTAACTATCTGTTATAAAGAATACCATGAAAAAAGTATTTTATTCCCTTCTCGCCGCTTTCGTGCTGACGGCTTGTGGTTCGGAGAAACAAACTCCGATAGACCGTGAAGCATTGGTGGCCCGTAACAATCCCCAAGTATCCTCATTCGATTCGTTGGCTTCGCTCAGTGTCGGCAACGGTGAATTTGCTTTCACGGTAGATGCTACCGGTTTGCAGACATTTCCGGCCATGTATAGTAAAGGTGTACCCTTGGGCACACAGAGTCAGTGGGGCTGGCATTCATTTGCCAATCCTAAAGGATATACGCATGAGGAAACACTGAAATCCTTTGATTTCGGTCGTGGGCACGAAGAACTCTATGCCTGTCAGTTCAAGGAACCGGGCCGCCAGAAAGAATCTTCCGATTGGTTTCGTGTGAATCCGCATCGCCTGCATCTGGGCATTATAGGCCTCGAACTGGGTGAGGGGGTGAAAGCTTCTGATATTACTGAGATTCAGCAGACACTGAATATGTGGAAAGGTGAAATCACCAGCCACTTCATGTTGAATGGCAATGCTTTCGATGTGCAGACAGTCTGCCATCCTAACCAGGATATGATTTCTGCTTGTGTTACCAGTCGTGCGCATGCGGGGGTTAATCTGCGTTTTCCTTATCCTACAGGCGGACATGCCGATGATGCCTGCAATTGGAATGCGAACGACAAACATTCCACAACTATCGTTCGCCAGGATGCTCAAAGTGCTTTGTTGAAGCGTGTACTTGACGAAACAACTTACTACGTAACCCTCCGTTGGGAAGGTAAGGCGAATCTGGCTGAGAAGTCGAAGAACTATTTCGTACTGACTCCTGAAGAAGATATGCTGGCCTTTTCCTGCCTGTTTACACCGAATTTTCAGGGAACCGTATTCGAAAGTGAACCAGCTGTCTACGCCGATGACAAAGCATTGCCCGCTTTCACCGAAACCGCTGCCGCCAGTGCTGCATACTGGACGGATTTCTGGAAGAATGGTGCTGCCGTTGACTTCTCTCATTGCACGGATCCGCGTGCCAAAGAATTGGAACGTCGCGTATTGTTGAGTCAGTATCTGCTTGCTATCCAGTCGGCTGGAAGTGTACCTCCGCAGGAAACTGGTTTGACTTATAACTCCTGGTTTGGTAAATTCCATCTCGAAATGATCTGGTGGCACCAGGCATGGCAACCTCTTTGGGGACATGCCAATCTGCTGGACCGTACACTGGGTTGGTACGAAACTGTAGAGCCTGTTGCTCGTGAAATAGCTCGTCGTCAAGGGTTCCCCGGTGTACGCTGGATGAAAATGACCGACCCCAGTGGTACGGAAGCTCCCTCGAATGTAGGTTCTTTCCTGATCTGGCAACAACCGCACTTTATCTATCTGGCAGAACTTGTCTACCGTGCCAATCCTTCGGATGAGGTGATTAAGAAATACAATCGTCTGGTGCAGGAAACTGCCGAGTTCATGTATGCTTTTGCAACTTATGATGAGTTTCACGGACGTTTCATTCTGAAGGGAGCTATCCCTGCACAAGAGACGTTGCGTGCAGCTACTACCATCAACCCGCCTTTCGAATTGTCTTACTGGCACTTTGCCATGCAGACCGCGCAGAAGTGGCGCGAGCGTGCCGGAGAGAAGCGTAATCTGGAGTGGGATGAGATGATTGATAAACTTTCTCCGCTTGCCTATAATGAGGATCATCTTTACCTTGCTTCCGAAGATGCTGTTGATACATACAAAGATATTCGTTTTACCAGCGATCACATGGCTGTATTGGGGTCTGTAGGTATCCTTCCGATGAATAAGCTCATTCGTGACGACTACATGAAGAATACCCTGCACTGGGTGTGGGACAACTGGAACTGGGGTAAGACTTGGGGATGGGATTATCCGATGACTGCCATGAATGCCACTCGTCTGGGCGAGCCGGAAAAAGCTGTCGGCGCCCTGCTGATGGATAAGCGCACGAATACGTATTTGCAGAACGGACATAACTACCAGGATGGTCGTCTGCGCTGTTACCTGCCCGGTAATGGAGGCTTGCTGACTGCCGTAGCACTGATGTGTGCCGGTTGGGATGGCTGTCAGGTGAAGAATCCGGGCTTCCCGCAGGATGGAACATGGGATGTCCGTTGGGAAGGTTTGAAACCGATGCCGTAACGGTACAGTAATGAACTAAATGCTGATAATGATTTAGGCGCGGATTACGCGGATTACACGGATTAATGGCTGCGCTATCGCACTATATTACAGGAAAAGAATCCGTGTAATCCGCATAATCCGCGCCTAAAATTATATTCATAACCGAAAAGTAATGAAACAACTATTTTTTTATATCCTCATCTCTTTGCTGCCTGCTTTCGCCTATGCGCAATATACCACCGGTAATAAACCGCAAAGTGCCGGCGACCGCATCGAATCCACCTCTTACAATGATCATAAGCGGGGTGCTGCCCGTACCCTGCAATATCGTCCGGACGGTGAAGATTTTGTAAGTGTCAATGGAAAGAACCGCTATACTCGTGCCCTTTATGGCAGCCATACCGCTTTCCGTCTGGAAACGAGTGACCGTCCTATTTTTGCTGTCTACGAAAAGCGCAACAGTAAGAATATACATTTCCATCTCGTACTGGCTGATAGTTCAGTGACTCCATTGGAAGAGACCGCTTGGTGTGAGTCTCGCTACACTCCCGGACGGCGCTCCTATCGTTTGAAGCACCCCTCTTGGGGAGCAGATGCTGAACTGCAAATCTCCGCTCTTGCTTTGCCGGATGAAGATGCTGCCATTTGGAAGATTACTCCCATAAATATGCCTGTAGGTGCACTCTTACGCCCTATGTTGAGTGAAATCCGTCTGAACAGATTGAGCCGTAACGGTGACATGGGGGCCGATCCTCCTGGTTGTTTTGATGCGCCCGAACAACCTCAGCAATTACAATCATTGGGTATCTCCCTTTTCGACCGACAGGATGTTTATGTACTTGTACGTGACTATTCCTTGGTAGTACCTTCACAGGAAGAAGGCATTGCCCTTTATAATAAGTCTGAACAAGCCCGTGCTGATCTTGCCTCACGCATCAGGATCACAACCCCCGATCCATACTTTAATACTTTGGGTGGTGCCCTTGCCGTGGCTGCTGATGGCATCTGGGATGGTGAAGTCTGGTTGCATGGGGCTATTGGTTGGCGCATGCCTCTTAGTGGCTGGCGTGCTGCTTATACCGGTGATGCCTTAGGTTGGCACGACCGTGCCCGTACGCACTTCAATGCTTATGCCGCCAGTCAGGTGACAGAAGTGCCGAATACGATTCCACACCCTGCACAGGATTCAGCTCTTGCTTTGGCACGCTCCGAAAAGAAGTGGGGAACACCCCAATATAGTAACGGTTATATCTGCCGTAACCCCCGTCGGAACGATCAGATGCATCATTATGATATGAATCTTTGTTATATTGATGAACTCTTGTGGCATTTCAACTGGACCGGTGATTTGGAATACGCCCGCCGTATGTGGCCTGTCCTGACCCGTCACCTTGCCTGGGAAAAACGAAACTATGATCCCGATAATGACGGACTTTATGATGCCTATGCCTGTATTTGGGCAAGTGATGCTCTTTATTATAATAGTGGTGCGGTCACTCATTCTTCTGCCTATAACTATCGTTCCAATCGCCTCGCAGCCATGATTGCCGAGAAGATTGGAGAAGACCCTGCGCCCTATCGTGAAGAAGCTGACAGAATACTGAAAGCTCTGAATGCCCGCCTCTGGATGCCCGAACGTGGACATTGGGCTGAGTTTCAGGATTTCATGGGGCATAAACGTCTGCATACCAGTCCCGGTGTATGGACTATTTATCATGCATTGGATAGTGACATCGCTGATCCTTTCCAAGCTTATCTTGCCACCAGTTATGTGGATCGCGAAATACCGCATATCCCCGTTCATGGTGATGGCCTGAAAGATGAAGGTTATGCTACTATCTCCACTACGAACTGGTTGCCTTATTCCTGGAGTATCAACAATGTTGCTTTTGCCGAAGTGATGCATACTGCTCTTGCTTATTTCCAAGCAGGACGTGCGGATGCAGGTTTTCATCTGCTCAAGAGTTCTGTCCTCGATGGCATGTATCTGGGTGAAAGCCCCGGTAACTTCGGGCAAATCAGTTTTTATGATGCTGCCCGTGGAGAATGTTACCGTGATTTTGGGGATCCTATAGGTGTAGCTTCCCGTGTATTGATACAAGGACTCTATGGTATCCTTCCTGATGCCATGAACGGACGCCTGCTGGTGAAACCCGGCTTACCCTCCGCCTGGCCTTTTGCATCTCTGCATACTCCGGATATTGATTTTGACTTTAAGCATATTAATGAAGCGGTAACATCCTATGCAATCATCCACCGATTACCCGCGGTGCGTACATTGGAACTTCAGTTTCCGGCTCAGCGCTCGGCAGTGGCGAAGCTTACAGTCAATGGAAAGCCTGCAACATGGACATTGGTAGAGAACTCCATCACCCGTCCGGTACTTTCCGTCGTTGTCCCTGCTTCCTTGGATGAAAAAGTGGAAATTAACATTGAATGGGGTGGGGAAGTGCTTGGTAGTCCGACAAAGTCTCAGATAGAAGCTATTTCTGCTGAAGCTCCTGTTTGCTTTGTTCCGATGCAACAAGGGGATATGAAATGGTGGGCTCCTGCAGATAATCCGCTGTCCGCAGATAAGGATGATTCTACTCAGTTCTCCGCCTTCGCTAAAGTCAATTCTTCTAAGTGTGAACCGGTTGTGATGGATGAACAATTCAATTCTGCCGTTACAGATATATTCCGTAATGAGTATCTTTCACCTCGGTCTCCATATACCACTTTGCAGATACCCAAGCAAGGCATCGGTGAATGGTGCCATCCTTTGCATACGGTGGATATTGATGATTCCGGGCTTCGCTCTTCCGTTCAGAAGGGAGTGTTGAATACTAAGCTGGGAGTTCCTTTCCGCACTCCTGCTGAGGGCCAAAATATAGCTTTCACATCCTTGTGGGATAATTATCCGGATAGTTTGACGGTCTCTCTCAAAGGAAAGGCATCCCGTGCCTATTTACTCATGGCAGGTAGCACCAATCACATGCAGTGCCATATTGACAATGGGCTGATCCGTGTTTATTACAAAGATGGTACTTGCGATAAGATGGCTTTGCGTAATCCCGATAACTGGGCGCCCATTGAGCATATTTTCTTTGAAGATGGTCTGGCTTTCAACCGACATGCTCCGGCACTTTATCGCCTGCGTCTTAAAACGGGCGAGATCAGCAATAACTTTGGAGAAGAATTAGGCTTTCCCGGTGCCTCCCGTGAATTGGATGGTGGTGCTGCCATATTGCTTGAAATGCCCTTGAATCCTGGTAAGAAACTTTCCCACCTCGTTCTTGAAACTCTTTCTAATGATGTGGTGATTGGGTTGATGGGAATTACATTGCAACGATAATAGTATAATCACCACAGAGTGACACTGAGTCTCACAGAGTTCTGATTTCAATTTAAACTCTATGAGACTCTGTATCACTCTGTGGTGAAATTATATCAATGCCTTTACGAAACACCACATGAAGTACCCACAAACTACTACCTTAAACACTGTCCCCACCAGAAAACCAATCAGTGCTCCAATACCTGATTTTAGGGCATCCCTTGCACTTCTGTCTCCCAAGAGTTCTCCGATGAAAGCTCCTCCAAAAGGACCGATAATAATTCCCCACGGGCCGAGAAAGATGATTCCGACGATTGAACCTATCAGGCAACCCCAACTTCCCCATTTACTTCCTCCGCTGTATTTGCTTCCAATCATGGGAGTGAAATAGTCCAATACTTGCACTATCACTACCAGAAATAACCAAATCAGTAATTGAGATGTAGAAAATTGAACCTTATCTGTAATATGGAGTAATAATAAACCGGCGTATGAAATGGGCGGTCCGGGAATTATAGGGAGGATACATCCCAATAAGCCTACTATGAGGCATAGACTTCCTAATATGATCAGTATGATGTCAAGCATAATAGAATCGGATTAGAATAATGTTGTTTGGGGGATTGAGAATGTAACAAAAAAGGTCTAACTCCTTTTGAGAATCAGACCTTCTTTGTGTCGGAATGAGGCGACTCGAACGCCCGACCCCTACGTCCCGAACGTAGTGCGC
>OLRS01002747.1_pt1 | contig 12851 bp, 12 predicted proteins | sample 1673171 | NCBI WGS metagenome assembly OLRS01 (sample SAMEA3136762, study PRJEB25190) | human gut metagenome | biome: human gut; feature: human-associated habitat; material: faeces | place: Austria | collected 2013
CCCTCATTTTCCGGGCAGAGCAGACATTTCGGATAACTGCTTGCTTTGGCATTTTTTGCTGCTGCGATCGCTTTCGGATCTTTTTCCGGTTTGGAAAGGTTGATAGTGATATCAATTTCTCCATACGGGCTGTCCACTTTCCATTTCTGGTCTTTTTTTACACGATAACGGCGAATATAGTTGCTGTCCTGGCTCAGTTTGTAAAAATAATCCGTTGCTTTCTGCGGATCATCCTGATATCTGTCCCAGAACTCTTTCTGAACCTGTGCCGGACGGGGCATCAGGCAGTTCATCAGTCTGGTGTCAAAAAGATCACGGTAGACCACACTGTCTTCGATCAGTCCCCTCTTTACTGCTTCATCCAGAAGTTCATTCAGAGTTTCTTCCAGATCCACACCGGAAAATTTCTCTTCCGGCTCGGTGTATTCATCTTCGTGAAATACATCCAGAAGAAGGTTCGTTGTGTAATTTTTCTCACACTCCGGAACCAGTCCTGACTCAACTCCATACTGTACAAGTTTTGCGATGCCTTTGCTTAACATAAGCCTGTCCCCCTGTAAAATTATTTTTGATTATCAAGATAAGAAATAAACACATTGCCCGCCTGCTGGAAAAGAGCGGTACTGTCGTTCATTCCATACGGGCTGACTTCGCCTGTCGCAGGATCCAGAAGCCATGTATTGTATGCGTCATATCCGACGATCACGACACTGGTATCTGCACCGGTTTTTGCTATAACTGCACGCTGTGCGCTGATCTCATAAAGGACATTTTCCAGACTGCATCCGGTAAGATCGATCACAGTTCCGGAATCTCCCAGACCTTCCTGTAGCTTGTCTTTATCCCATGAACCACTTCGGATGATTTCAGGAACATCCTCCGTATTCAACGTAAGCTGTGTTTTCATATTTCCACGTTCCCAGACATATTGCTGTGCCCTGTTCAAAACCACACCTGTCCGGCTGTCTGCCTGCAGTACTGCCTGTGCCGGATCAGTCCACACACTGTCCAATCCACCGCGGGCATATACATAATAAACATTTCCAAGCTGGCTCTTGTCCACTTCGACCTGAACAATATTCTCGCTGCCGTTTTTTATTTTGGCGGTAAGAATCAGCGGTTCATCTGCCTCCGGTTTGTCAGTGAATACCAGCTTGACGATAACACCCTGACGTGTCGTACTCGTCTGCTCCACAGAAACCAGATCTGCCGAAGTTTTCTTATTGTTCATGATATTGTCTTTATTCTTTACGGTGTACGCATTTCCATTCTTTTCTGACAGGTTAAATTCCATCATAGAACTTCCGACCGTCACGTCTGTAATATAATATCCATCCTGATGATACTCTTTTTTGATATTTCCGTCAAAATCTTCTATCTTTATTGATGTAATTCCGTCGACCGTATGTCCGTTTTCATCAGTAAGGCTGTCCCCGTCAAGCACATTTCCATAAATCAGGTCTTCATTCATAAAACCGAGTACCCGAAACTGCTGCGAAGCATCCGGTGTATTATTTCTTGTCTTAAGTGAGTCAAAATCAATGTATTCGATCTGTCCCGCCTGATCACCGTCCGTGATTCTCCATGCCGCATGTGCATTCGTCTCAGATACGGCAAACTGATTACTGTCGATGTTTTCTGCCAGAACTTTATATTCGCTGTCATCAATATTGATCTGGTAAAGACTTCCGGAAAGGAGCAGGAACAGCTGGTTTTTCTTGTTTACATAACTCAATGTACCGAGATCGGATTTCAAAAACTCAAACGACTCTGTCGTCGGGATAAATACTTTCTCCTCAACTACATTCTGGTCATGATTATAATGATAGATTCCGGCTCCGCAGTAGCCTTCGTGGTTTCCGCGGTTCATGTAACCATAGACCATAAAATTGACATCGCCGTCGTCTTCCACGCTCAGAAGCTTAATGTCATGTTCCGTATGTGAATCACGGAAATCTCCTTTTGCCGCCTTACGGAAATCAAACACCTGTGCAAACTTGCCGTTGTTCTGTGTATAAGTCCAGAGTGCCCCTTCCTGCACAAAAGCCGTCACACTTCCCTCTGTATTTGTAAGATAGGTCACGTTTTTGTTACGGACTCCGAGCAGCAATCCGTCATCCGTGATCACTGACTGTTTCGGGTCAAATACCTGTCCTGCGGACCGCTCAAAATCAAGCAGACGAATACGGTCTTCCGAATAACGCAGGCGGTAAAAATCTGTTACATTATAATATTCTGCACCACCGTTTTCATTTGCGGCACAGATTTCATATTCCAGTGAAATACTTGCAGTCGTCTCATTGATCTCTTTGATGACCGGTATCCCTTTCTTTGTGATCTGCGGATTTAAATTGCCCCAGCTTATCACAGAAAGTGGTGATTTAATGGAAACGGATGCAAAATTTGTCGTCGCTGAATCTGCAGATTCCAGATATGCGGCAAGATTATCTGCCGAAGTTTTGTCCATACACATCTGCGCAAAATCAGATGCAAATTTCACATAAGCCTGCGTATTTGTAGAGGATCTTGAAACGACTCTCGTATAATAATAGGCTTCTCCATCATTGGTATCGACCGTCAGCTGCATGGAATACTCCTGATTCATCAGAAGCCCGGAATTGATCTCAATCTGTGCACGGAGATAACCGTCCGATCCTGAAGAATTCAGATCTTTGATCTTACGGTTTTCGACGATCTTTGTTCCATCGGAAGTACGCACCTCATAAGAAAGGCTCTTTACTTTTTCGTCATAAGGATTGATTGCGATTGTCAGCTTCTTAGTTGTATCAAGTGGTGTCACGCTATCACGGACAAAATCTGCTTCCATCGGCTGTCGGTAACCATACATGCGGTTTGCAAGCGTTCCATTAAAATCCACCATCACTTCCGGAAGCGTCGGATTATTCATATCTGAACGGTCATCCGTCGTTTCGTTATTCATAAGAAACACCGTACCGGTCACTCCCAGTATGAAGATTACCAGAAGGATCAAAAACCTTTTCAGTACTTTTAGCATGGTTTCAGACTCCCTTCTTAAGGTGCAGCCCGTCCGGATAAAGCAGTTTTTCCAGTGTCAGATGGCTGTTCAGCGCATCGTTCATCGCAGGAAGTCCCTCCGGGAAATGAGCTTTTTCATTTTTGACCGCACGGATCAGAAGATTCTTCGGGGTATGTTCCATATCAATAAATTCAAGGATCTGTGTACTGTAACCTTTCGCTTCAAGAAGTTCTGCACGGATACCATCTGTCAGAAGCGCAGAAATACGTTCTTTCAGGATGCCATATTTCAGCACCGGCTCCAGAAGTTCATTGTGGATCTGACTGTTCAGCTCATGCTGGCAGCACGGCACAGATAAGATCACCTGCGCATCCCACTCGACAGCTTTTGCAAGCGCATAATCTGTCGCCTTGTCACAGGCATGGAGTGTCACAACCATATCGACCTTCTGTAGACCCTCATAATCTGCAATATCACCATGCAGGAAATGCAGCTTGTCATAGCCATATTTCTGAGCAAGGCCGTTACATTTCTTAATAACATCTTCTTTCAGATCAAGGCCGATGATATTGACATCGTATCCTTTGAGTTCTTTCAGATAATAATACATGGCAAAGGTCAGATAAGATTTGCCACATCCGAAATCCAGAATCGTGATCTCCCGTTCTCTGGACAACGCCGGAAGAATATCCTCGATAAATTCCAGAAAACGGTTGATCTGCTTAAATTTGTCATAAGAAGTATTGTGGATTTTGCCCTCACGGTTCATCACGCCAAGGTCCACAAGAAACGGAACTGCCGTCCCTTCTTTTAGAATATATTGTTTCACCCGGTTATGCGCCTGGATCCTGACTGTTTCCCGCGCCGGATGCTTTTTGACTTTGATTGTCTGCCTGCCTTTTTTGCTGACCAGAACCGTCCCATCCACGCATCTTCCCTGTATCTGAAACTGCGAAAAACAGCCTTCGCCAAGGTTTGCCTCCACATAGGAAATGATTTCTTCCTTTGTATAATTCGAGTGAAGTACCTTCGTTCCCACCGTCGAGGATGCCTGATAACAGACACTGCCTTTCAGTTCGATCGGGCGTATCCGCACACGGGACGGAACATCTTTTTCCTTGCTTCTCTGACCGCTTAATACTGCAAGCATCAGCTCTTCATCAAATTGTTTTTCCAAAAATTCCTGTAATGTCATCATATAAAATAAATCTTTCTTTCTGTCACACTGTACATCTGTGATACAAAGCTTCCTGTCAGAATCTCCGGCATCTGCGCCGTCTGCAGCGTTTTCTGGAAATCTCCTGATACAGAAGCACTTCGATCAGATCATCTAAAAAGCGATCCGAAATCTCCTGCAGCTCAAGTTCCCCTGCAACCTGCTCGCGTATCTGTCTGCACAGGCTGTGCATCATCAGTCTGTCGGGATATTCGTCATAAAGTCTGCTTCCTTCATAATCCAGAAGCTCACATTCTTCTTCTACTTTTTCCTGCACTTTAAGTGCTGTATCCGGAAAATAAGATTTCATCAGGGCAAATTCTCTTTCCTGCATGCGTTCTCCGCTATAAAGCGCCGGACTGGCATAAGTCAGATAAAATGGTAAAAACTTGTCGTAATACATGGACAGGCTCCTGCTTTACCATCGTCCCTATCATTTTATGCAGGACTATGCGAAATGTGCCGCAATCAGCCCTGGATGTCTTTCAGAATACGAAGTGTCAGTTTGAAGCTGTGCTCTGCTGCCATTGCCTCAAATGTCGGATAATCCATTTCTGCACTTCCGTCTGCTTTGTCGGAAATCGCACGGATCACAAGAAACGGAACATTGTTAAGGTATGCTGCCTGAGCTATTGCTGCGCCCTCCATTTCAACGGCATATGCACCGAATTCTTTTACGACGAAATCTTTTACACCCTGGTCTGCAACGAACTGATCGCCGGATGCGATACGTCCCTCAAATACTTCGATGTCCGGATTGACTTCTTTACATGCCTGCACTGCCAGCTTGCGGAGTGCATCATCACTGTGGAAAGAAAATGCATCCATCTGCGGAATCTGACCTACCGGATAGCCAAATGCTACTGCATTCATATCATGATGGATAAGGTCTGTGGAAACTACGATGTCACCGATGTTGATATCTGCATTCAGACTTCCTGCGATACCTGTATTGATCACGACTTCTGCATGGAAATCGTCGATCAGGATCTGTGTGCAAATTGCTGCATTTACTTTACCGATTCCGGAACGGACAACAACCACTTTTTTGCCCTCCAAAACACCTGCATAAAATTCCATGGAAGCTTTGTGTGTGATCTCCACATCCTGCATACGCTCTTTAAGGCTTGCAACCTCTACTTCCATCGCTCCAATAATACCGATACATCTCATGATAAAATTCTCCTGTCTTTTTTCTGTATTCTGTACTGTTCCCAAACATATAATTCTACTTTTAACATTTCACATCTGTTGTCCTGTCATGAACAGTTCTGTTAAGTTTAAATAGTTACTGTTCACTCCGTTCACAGCAACTTTAAATATACTTTTTTATTATACCAAATGTTGCGTTTATATGGAAACTTTTTTTCTTTTCTGCTATACTGTCTCAAGGAGGTTGATATTATGGTATATAAAACATCCGGCGTCTGTTCAAGCGCCATCTCATTTGAAATTGACGAACAGGGAAAAGTTCATGATGTAAAATTTCAGGGCGGATGCTCCGGCAACACACAGGGCGTAGCCAAACTGATCGAAGGCATGGATGCCAAAGAAGCAATCAGCAGACTCGAAGGGATCCGCTGCGGATTCAGACCAACATCCTGTCCGGACCAGCTTTCCAAAGCTCTGAAAGAAGCTTTAAACTAAATTCAACTGCAAAACCGGAGAACCACATCGGCTCTCCGGTTTTTGCGTTCTTGACATTGTTTTTTACTTTCAGTTCTTTATGACAGATCATCACGGTCCCATTTATCACACAGTGACTGCACTTCTCTCGTAAAGCGGTCGAGATCTTTGTTCGGAATCCCTTCACTCTTGCGGATAACAGACATAAGACGCTGTCCCATGGCAACCAGTTTCTGGAATGCACGTGCAGCCTTCGAAGTCTTCGGTGAAACAGCAGTTTTCGTGATCTTGATGCCCTGTGCTTCATAGATGCAGACGTTTTCTGCGAGGTCAAAGACAGTGCCGCTGAACGGTGCCATCGCATCCAGTCCAAGTTCTTCTTCAAGACGTCTTGCAAAAATCTCCGTCACTTCATCATCGCCATGTGTAACAAAAACTTTCGCCGGTTTCTGATTGAAAGATTTGATCCAGGTCATCAATCCGTTTACATCGGCATGACCGCTGATACCCGGCATCTGGCAGATTTCTGCACCAACATAAACAGTCTCGCCGAAAAGTTTTACCTCTGTAGCACCTTCGAGAAGTGATCTTCCGAGGGTACCGATTGCCTGATAACCGACAAACAGAATCGTGTTGTTCGGATTCCACAGATTGTGTTTCAGGTGATGTTTGATTCGTCCGGCATCGCACATACCGCTCGCGGAAATGATTACTTTGCAGTCCTCGTCAAAGTTGATGGCTTTGGAATCGTCACTTGTGATCGAGGTTTTCAGTCCCGGGAACATCAATGGGTTGATGCCCTTATTTACAAGTGCCATGGCTTCTTCATCAAAGCAGTCATAAATATGTTCATTAAAAATGGTTGTCGCTTCATTTGCCAGCGGACTGTCCACATAAACCTTGAAGTTGTCGTGTCCATGGACGCGTCCTTCTTCTTTGATCTGGCGAATGAAATAAAGCATCTCCTGTGTACGTCCTACCGCAAATGACGGAATAATGACGCTTCCTCCGCGGTCGAAGGTTCTTTGGATCACCTCACTCAGAAGTCCTACATAATCCGGACGGTCGCCATGGCTTCTGTCACCGTAGGTCGATTCCATCACAACATAATCGGCATCGTGAAGGTATACCGGGTCTTTGATCAGTGGCTGATTGAGATTTCCGATGTCACCGGAGAAAACAATTTTTTTCTCTTTGCCATCTTCGTTGATGATCACCTCAATGCTTGCAGAGCCAAGCAGGTGTCCGGCATCGACAAATCGTACACGGATGCCCTCTGCCGGTGTGATTGTCTTTTCATATGGACACGGAACAAAATTCTGCAGAACCCCCAGTGCATCCTCCATTGTATATGCCGGTATAAATTCCGGCTTGCCCTGACGACGTCCCTTACGGTTTCGCCATTCTGCCTCGAACATCTGAATATGGGCGCTGTCTCGAAGCATAATATCACAGAGATGGCAGGTCGCCTGTGTCGCATAAACCGGTCCCTGAAAACCTTTTGCATAGATTGCCGGCAGATTTCCGGAATGATCCATGTGTGCGTGAGTCAGGAGAACAAAATCAAGGTCACTTCCCTTAACCGGTATTTCCTGATTTTCATAATAATCGGGTCCCTGTTCCATACCACAGTCTACAAGAAACTTCTTACCGGCAGCTTCCAGATAATAACAGCTTCCGGTTACTTCGTGTGTTGCCCCAATAAAGGTTATCTTCATGTGCGAGCCCCCTTTGTCTGAAAAATCATGTAAATATATATTGTTGTAACCATTATACACGGTTTGCTTGTTTTTTAACAGTCTTTTTGTGTAAAATCACAGGAGAAATACAAGAGAAGATTTTGTGATGTCTGTAATTACAGAAACGGGAAAGATTTGTAAAGTGGAATTACCTGCTGGATTGACCTTACACATACTTAGTTCTCATGTAGTCTACCGATTTCGGGCGCATAATTGACTTGTATGACACTTAGTCTTCTCATAGTCCACAAATTTTCTAAAATCGAATGACTCCTGCATGAGGAAGTTCTAATCAAGTCAATTATTTCAGGTAAATCAGGTGGTTTCCACATAAGGAAGTTCTAATCAAGTCAATCACGTACGGATATTTAGATGGCTTCAAAAATAGTATCTGTCTCTCCGACCAATGAAGTCTGGATATGTCTGGAAAAATATTTTTGCTTTATTGAAACATTACGGAGTAATTTCCTGCTAAAGCAAGAAAAGGAACAGGGCGGGATCTGAAATCCCGCCCTGCCTTTACATGATTTTGGTTTGGTTTTTAAAAGTCTGCAGACAGCTCGTCCCTTCGAAAGGTAACGGATGTTTACACGGTTTATTAGTTTACATTCTCCGGTGTATGTGATGCTTGCAGTAGTTTGGTTTAAAATTTTGTTTTAGGTTTTTAAAGTTTTAATTTGTTAATTGGTTTTACATGGTTTTGGTTTTTAGTTGGTTTTTGGTTTTCTCTTAAATGTTGTTTTTGGGTTAATAGTTACTATTGAATGATTGGAATTACTTAATCATAATGCCACTTGTAAGTGTGGATGTGGACTCTTTCAGGCCACCATTGCTGGCTGCATGATATCCACGCACACGGTAGTAGGTGCCACTCGGAACGATAACATCAATGGTTTTTCCAAGACTGGTCGTATTGTTTGCTGTGAATTCCCAAATCTTGTAAGTACTGTAACTTCCATTTACTTTACGCTCCAGAAACAGTGACAGATACACTTTAGCACATTTCCTATGGCACTGTGTTACACCATAAATTGCCAGTTCTCCACTGTTCACCTTTTGAATTTTCACATTTCCAAAATTCAGGTTTGTTCCACGAAGTACACTATAACTGGTATCCTCAGCGAAATCTTCCGTAGTTTCCTCATCGGTGAACTTTTCCTCTGTAATTTCATCCAGAATACTGGTTGTTTCTGCCATCACTGGTGTTACGCTCATTCCTACTGATAATCCGACTGCCATAAGAAGACCAAGTAATTTCTTTCTTTTGCTCATTTCTCACTTCCTTTCGCTATGTAAACATACCCTTACATAATATATACGTAAGAAATCGCAAAAAATCACTCTAAAATTTCAAATAATTTATTATTTTTTTCAGCTCTCTTAATTCTATTCTCCCTGACAAGTTATACTCTATATTATCTTTTGTCCATCGAGCTTCAAAGCATGGTATCTTTTCACGATCATCCACAATCTCTTTAATTGTAACTGTAATACCATCTTTATCAAAAATAATCTTAGTATTTTCATCGCCATCTATACTTTTAATATTACTAGCTGTATTTTCATTTTGTTTATCTATCATTAAAGCCAAAATATTATCATCACATATATACTCTATTCTAGCACTGGCTGTTTCCTGACTAATCTGATAGTTCAAAAATTTCATCCCGTCTGGTCTATAATAAAACTCAGGAACTTTAACACCTATTTTATCCTCTATATCCTGTATTGCTTTATCTTCATCCACATTAGCAATTTCATTATTCTCATCATTATCAGATATTACTTTTGTATCATTCCCGGTCAGATACTTAAATCCTCTGACCCAATAATTCCTATTCGCCTCACTTGTCATGCTCGCGGCAAACACGCACAGCAGACATATTCCTGCCACACCTGCGACTTTTCCCAGCCGCAGATAACTCCGCTTCTTTCTGACCGGACGGTCATTCTTTGAACTTTTCTCTGACGATACTCCCATATCAGACACTGCTACTGTCTCTGTCTTCACGGGCGAATTGAAACCTGCTGTTGCCCTTGCTGCGCCACCAGCCTCCTTCGAGGTTCTCGCCTCCATAGAGATAATTTTTCTCCCTGGCTGTCTTTGACACAGAAGCATTTTTCTTCTTCGCCACAGCATCTCCGGCAATTTCTGTCCCGACACCTCTGACCGCTTTCTTTGAAAGCTCAGAAGTGTCATCCGGCTCATCCGCCTCCTCATACAGCCCTTCTTCTTTCAGACGCTGGTAGAATTTCTCTCTGGGGACACTCAGCTCTTCTGCAATATCAGGATTTTTCTCATACTCCTGTCCGGCAAGCAGAGATTTCTCAATCAGCTCCGCCTCATTGATGTATGTCTCCTCAAGCCACTGCCGGAATTTCTCATCGTCTTCCATATCCGGCATGTCCGGTATCAGATCCTCTATATGATTTTGCCTGTCTTTTTGTTCTTGTTCAAATTTTTCTTTCATCTTACTATCTCCTGCCGCCGTTTTTACCTCACATTACACAAACGACAGCTCTATCTCTCCTTGACAATTTTGTCCCGGTGGTTCATAGTTATGGTTAATAAAAAGATTTTTCAGGAGGAATTCCCTATGAAACATATTGTTCTTACCGGCGGTGGTACTGCCGGCCACGTTACCCCAAATATTGCCCTGATTCAGACACTCAAAGCAGCCGGATATCAGATTTCCTATATTGGTTCCTATGAAGGTATTGAGCGCAAGCTCATCGAAGAAATGGGAATTCCTTATTACGGAATCTCCTCAGGCAAACTCAGACGTTACTTTGATCCTAAGAACTTTTCCGATCCGTTCAGGGTTCTCAAAGGTTTCCACGAAGCAAAAAAACTTCTTAAGAAACTGAAACCTGACGTTGTATTTTCCAAGGGCGGTTTCGTAACCGTCCCGGTTGTTATCGCTGCAAAAAAATGCAAGATTCCAGCAATTATTCATGAATCAGATATGACTCCGGGTCTTGCCAACAAGCTCTGTATCCCTTCCGCAGTTAAAGTGTGCTGTAACTTTCCTGAGACAGTCAGCAGTCTTCCGGCAGACAAGGCAGTCCTCACCGGTACTCCGATCCGTCAGGAACTTCTGAAAGGTGACAAAGAAGCCGGCAGACAATTCTGCGGATTCACTTCCGACAAACCGGTCCTTATGGTAATCGGCGGAAGCCTCGGTGCAGCCTCGGTCAACGACCATGTCCGCAAGATCCTTTCGGAACTTCTGAAAGAATTCCAGGTCATCCATCTCTGCGGCAAAGGCAAAATGGATGAGTCTCTCAATGGTACTGAAGGTTATGTACAGTACGAATACATCAAGGAAGAACTCCCGGATCTCTTCGCACTGTCCGATGTCGTGATCTCCCGTGCAGGCGCGAATGCAATCTGTGAAATCAGCGCTCTTCACAAACCAAATCTTCTGATTCCACTCTCTGCAAATGCAAGCCGCGGTGACCAGATTCTGAATGCCCGCTCTTTTGAAAAACAGGGATTCAGCATGGTACTTGAAGAGGAGGAAATCACTGATGAAAAGCTCCTCGATACCATCCATCAGTTATACAAAAACCGCCACACATTCGAAGAAGCAATGGCAGGTAGCAAACAGATGGATTCCATTCATCATATCTTTTCTCTTATTGAGGAATGTGTATTATCCAGATAAGCAACAGAAGGCAGTTACCTGTGTGACTGCCTTCTTAGTTTCTCCAGTTCTTCTATAATCCACGCCTTTGAACGCAGATTACGATTGTTTACATTGTTCGTTGTGATTCCGTATTCCTCAGCTACTTCCGAGGCCGGGATCCTGTAAAACTTGGTTTTCATCAAAATATCGTAGTTCTGTGGATTTCTCATTCTGAGTTTCCGAAGAACAAGTCTCTGATAAGTTTCTTCTTCCATGCGCAGAAGCCGTGATTCCGGATCTCCACTTTCGTCGGGAGTCTCTTCCACACCCTCTTCGTCGAATGTACACATTTCCTGTTTTGTTGAAGATTTTCTGAAATAATCGTTGCATCTGTTTGTAGTTGCGCGAAGAACCAGTGCCTTCAGTTTCTTACGATCTGAATAGTCCAGATTTTCTTTCATCTTATAAAACGTGATGAAGATCTCCTGACTGATATCTTCTGCCAGAAGTTTATCCTTCGTGATACAATATGCAACATATGCTGAGAATCTTTGGTATTCATCATAGAACTGATTAAAATTCTCAATCGTCATTCGTATTTACGCTTTCGTTTTATTTTGTTGTTTTTTCTTACGTATTCTGTATGACTCATGCTTTTACTTTATTCAGAATCTCTTCTTTCATTTCATCAGTCAGCTCGCCCGGTTTCCATGTCAGAGCGACCTGGTCTCCCTCGTAACGCGGAATCAGATGCATATGGAAATGAAATACGGTCTGTCCTGCTGCAGTACCATTGTTCTGAACAACATTAAATCCGGCGCATCCCAGCGTCTTCTTCATCGCCTTTCCAAGTCTTCCGGCAAGCGGAAGAATTTTTGCTGCAACTGCATCATCCAGCTCACACAGATCCTTGTAATGCTGCTTAGGAAGAATCAGGGAATGGCCCCTTGAGGCAGGACCGAGATCCAGTATCACCTTGAAATCACCATCCTCATAAACCGTAGCGGACGGAATCTCTCCATTCGCTATCTTGCAAAAAATACACTCTTTCTCTACCATTGGAACCACTCCTTTTCTGACTTACTTAATAATGTCTGTATATTTTTTCCTGGAAACCCAAACATAAAATGGTATTCCCAGCAAAATTCCAACTAACAGGCCTCCCACATGAGCCGCATTGTCCACACCGGAACTGGTAAATCCCAGGTACAGTGTAAAAAAAGCCATCACTGCAAGCTGTCCGCTGCTCAAATCTCCCAGCCTTCCTCTATTCATGAAAACAATCCACATCAGTCCGCCCACAACGCCAAAAATAGCGCCCGACGCACCTGCTGACATGGTATACCAATCACCCATCTTCAGATCAAATATCAGGGAAACAATATTAGCCCCTAATCCACAGAGCAGGTAAAATAAAAGATACCTGACCCCTCCCAAAATCTGCTCCAGCCTGTCACCCAATATGAACAGGACAAGCATATTATTCAGAAGATGCCTGATACTAAAATGCAGAAATACAGAGGTAATTAAACGGTAATATTCTCCATTTTCTACCACAAGAACAGGAATTACGGCTCCATTTTCATAAATCCATTCCTTGTCTGTCAGAAAGCTAAAAACATCCGGGAGGAGAAAAATAATGA
>OLRS01002750.1_pt1 | contig 12842 bp, 9 predicted proteins | sample 1673171 | NCBI WGS metagenome assembly OLRS01 (sample SAMEA3136762, study PRJEB25190) | human gut metagenome | biome: human gut; feature: human-associated habitat; material: faeces | place: Austria | collected 2013
CTCGCACAGACTGGCAAATGTTGTAGATTCTGATCAGATTTATTTCCTGAAAGGTGGAAAAATAGCAGAAGAAGGCGACCATCAGACACTGATCAAATTAGATGGAGCCTATAAACACCTGTATAAAAGCCAGATGGCACTGGAAAACTATGGGAAGGAGGGCATGTAAGGATGGGTATGGAACAAAGTAAAATGAAAAAAGCTGAAAAAACGCAGACATCCGGGATGAAACATTCTGATACAATTGCAAAATCAGAAGGAAAACGAAGAAGTGCCCTTCAGATCATGGGAAGCCTGATCGGTCTGGTAAAACCGCTGCTTCATATTATGTTGGCAGCAATCGTTCTTGGAACGGCAGGATACTTATGTGCCATCTTCCTTACGATTCTGGCAGGTCAGGTTATCCTGCACGGACTTCAGGACGGAGTAGCAGGGATTCCGGTAGTGGTACAGCGTACATGGCTTAGCGGTATGTCTGTGAAGCATATTATAATCATTATGATTGTCATAGCAGTACTGAGAGGAATTCTGCACTATGCCGAGCAGTATTGTAATCATTTCATAGCATTTAAACTGCTGGCGATCATTCGTCATAAAGTGTTTGCTTCCTTAAGAAAGCTCTGCCCGGCGAAACTGGAAGGCAGAGACAAGGGAAATCTGATCTCTATTATTACAACAGATATTGAATTACTGGAAGTGTTCTATGCACATACCATTTCGCCGATTGCGATTGCAACATTGACTTCTATCATTATGGTGATTTTTATTGGAAGATATCACTGGTTGACAGGTCTGCTTGCACTGGCAGCTTATCTTATTGTCGGTGTAGCTATCCCAATGTGGAATGGAAAACGTGGCAGTCAGAAGGGAATGGAATTTAGAACAAACTTTGGAGAACTGAATAGTTTTGTCCTGGATTCCCTACGTGGACTGGACGAGACCATTCAGTATGGACAGGGTGAAAAGAGAAGAGAGCAGATGAGCAAGCAATCCAAAAATCTTGCAGGAATGCAGGAATCATTAAGCAAAATGGAAGGCTCACAGCGTTCATTTACGAACATGGTTATCCTGCTTGCATCTTTTGGAATGCTGGAACTGACGATCTGGTTGTACAACAAAGGTGCGATGGGATTCGAGGGAATCTTAACCTGTACCATCGCAATGATGGGTTCTTTCGGACCGGTAGTAGCATTATCAAGCCTTTCCAATAACCTGAACCAGACACTGGCAAGTGGTGAGCGTGTTCTTTCTCTTCTGGAAGAGACACCGCTTGTGGAAGAAATTCCGGGTGACGTGGAAACTTCCGGTGCAGAGAGCATGGAACATGAATTTACAGGAGCAGAGGCAGAGCATGTAACATTTGCTTATGATAATGAGGTTATTTTAGATAACTATTCACTGAAATTACAGCCGGGTAAAATCACAGGGATTCATGGTGCGAGCGGCTCCGGAAAATCTACGCTCTTAAAACTGCTGATGCGGTTCTGGGATGTGCAGGATGGAAGTGTATCGGTAGACGGTACAGATGTCCGCAAGATTCCGACCAAGCATTTGAGAGATATGGAAAGTTATGTCACACAGGAAACGCACCTGTTCCATGATTCGATTGCAAACAATATCGCAATCGCAAAGCCGGGAGCATCCAGAGAAGAGATTATGGAAGCTACAAAGAAAGCGTCTATCCACGATTTCATAATGACACTTCCGAAAGGATATGATACAGAAGTCGGAGAACTGGGTGATACGCTGTCCGGTGGTGAAAAACAGAGAATCGGAATTGCAAGAGCATTTCTCCATGAATGCCCCCTCATTCTACTCGATGAGCCTACATCGAACCTCGACTCTTTAAATGAGGGAATTATCTTAAAATCATTGAAAGAATCGGCCAAGAAGAAAACAGTTGTCTTGGTATCCCACAGAGTATCCACAATGAATGTGGCAGATGTGGTATATGAAATGGAGAATGGCAGAATTTCTTAACAGCAGGAATGCAGAAGAAATACTTTCCAAAAGGGGATAAAGTAGTATATGAAAATTGGAGAATCCAAAGAAGATTATCTGGAAGCGGCGTATGTATTGAAACGTCAGAAAGGATATGTTCGTAATTCTATGCTTAGTGATTATCTGAACTATTCCAAAGCGAGTGTTTCAGTTGCAGTACGTGGACTGCTGGCAGATGGATATGTAATAAAAGACCGATATGGCAGCATTGAACTGACAGAAGAAGGAAGAAAGATTGCAAAAAAAATCTATGCAAGGCATGTGCTTTTAGAAGAATTTTTACGACGAATAGGAGTATCTTCGGAAACTGCAAATCATGATGCGTGTCGGATGGAACATACAATCAGCGAAGAATCTTATAAAAAGATTCAAGAATTGGTACGGAAGATGAAGGAAGAGAATACGTTAAACGAAGAAATGAAATTAACGAATTAAATCAAAAACAGGAAAGGCGGTGGAGAGATTTCACTGTCTTTTCTGCTTTAAAAATGAAGTAACATAAGAAAAGGGATACAAATGAAAAAAGTATTGATTGCTGCGGATGAGGTAGATAAGTGGAGTCAACTTTGTGAAGGGTTAAAAAATGAGTGGGAATGTACGACCGTTAATCTGGATGTGTTTGAAAAATTCCATACCATAGCGGTCTATGACGCAGTATTGATGCTTGTGAGAAATGATAACGGAAAGCTGGGCAGGCTGATTTGGGAAGTCCGGCAGTACAGCAGGGCTCCGATTATTGTAGTGATACCGGGGATTCAGGCGGTAAAAAAGTATATCGAATGGGGTGCAGACCTAGTATTTCCACATCCTTCGGTCAGCTTGATCAACACGTACCTGTATGCATTACTCAGACGTTCCGATATCACATGGAACACTGGAAGAAAAAGAGAAAAGCAGGAGATCATAAGGAAAGGAAAACTTCTAATTGACTGCCGTTATCATACTGTTTACTGGGGGAAGCATGAGCTTGCAACCCTAAATGAGCGAGAAAAGGCATTCCTGTATCTGTTGGCAGATGCCTCCAGACAGGTAGTTACCCATGAGATTATCTTTGAACAGTTATGGAAAGAACCATATGGAGATGACTCTGCCAACATGATCTGGTGTTTTGTACGCAGACTCCGCAAAAAAATGGAAAAGACAGAACCGGAGGCTGCAAAGATAATTCAGAGTATACGAAAGGTGGGATATTATTTAGATATAGACAGACATTGAGCAAAATGTAGAAAAATGTCGAATTATGCGAAAAGTGACTGGCAGATGACTGTTACATTACACAGTTCTGACAGTCTTTTTCTATATACTTCTTTTTGTGGTGTTTTAGTAAGGCATGACAAGGAGAAGAGTTATATTTGCATCAATGGAAGTCCTTAAAAAAACAAAAGAGTAAGGGAAAAAGAAGTGCTGTAATCGAAGAGGTTGCAGCATTTTTTTATTCGACATTTTTCGAACATTATAACGTACATATCCGGTCACCGCCATGCTCCGATTTGATTTCTATACCAAAAATCAGATCGGAGGAAAGCTAAATGGCTTATAACAAGACAAGTGAAGAACGAAAGTGGAATTATTGGAAAGAACAGGAAGAAAAGAAACTGCGTGAACTGGGAATGGAAGAAGAGAAGATCCAAAAGTTGCGCCAGATGGACAGGGAAGATTTTCTGGAAGAGCGCAGATTCCGGGAACATCTGGATGAAATGATGCAGGATATGGATTCCATAAAACAAAGGGACAGAGGACGGTTTGCACAGGATATCCGAGAACTTTTAGACAACATTGGAGACCGACGGATCTATGAATTATTAAAGGGCACAGAACATCAGACATTAGAGATACTTTTGCTTAGTACATGGGGATATTCAGGAAGAGAGATTGCCAAAATTATGGGAATGGCAGAACAGACCGTTTATACCAAAAGAAACCGTTTAAGAAAAAAATTAAATAATTTGTCGAAAATTGAATAATAACAGCATTTTTCATCGGCTATTTAATAGGCAGGTAAATTTTGCCAGTGTACTTTGACAATCCTATACCAGCATTACAGGTACGTTCCCGTAAGTAGAAGCGTGTCAGGAAGGCGCGAGGACAGATGAAAATGACAGGAAAGAATATAAAAAATTCTTTGCTGGTGTTTTTGTTTCGAGCGAATCCACTTTAACTGAAACAGGACCGTGGCGGTCTTTTGCGAGGATCACTTACGAGGGGATAATGATACATAGGAACTGCCAGTGAGCAGAGGATGGACTTTGGGTTGTAATCAGCAAGACCTTTAGAAAATCCATGAGTGGTGCAATGCCAAGCATCCGCCTGTAATGTTCCCGTAAGGCAATGGGGGAGTCGAGGACAAATACAACGCCAAAAAACAAAAGTATAAGAAATCAAGGAAGAATGTGTCGTTGATATCAGATACATGCGGCTGTAGGGAGAAATCCTTTACAGCCGTATTGATGTGGTATCAGCACGCATATTAGGTAACAAATTATGTATTACACAAAAGAATATTTAAAAAGAGCGCATCGTGAAATTGATACAATCTTTCGTGTGCTGTTTCCAGAACATGGAATGGCAGTAAGGGAAGAACAGATTATGTTATGCCACGAAATGCTGGATAACCTGCTGGGAAGAAACATAGCACTGTGTGATGCGGGTGTCGGTATCGGCAAGACGTATGCCTATCTGGTGGCCTGTGTTCTGATGAGAAAATATTCTCTCCTTGCAGAAGGATGTTCCCCTTATGAGCAGCGTCCGATCGTGATATCTACTTCCAGCATTACACTCCAGAAAGCAATTCTTACAGAATATATCCCTTTTCTCTCCCGGATTCTTCAGGAGAACGGGACGATTCAGGCCCCTATTAAAGCTGTGATACGAAAAGGGAAAGAGCATTTTGTCTGCGATGAGAGGTTGGAGCAACGAATCGTTGCAATCGAAGAAAAAAACAAAAATGCGTTGCAGAAAGAAGCTCTGCTGTCGTTGAAAGAACATTATGATATGGACGAAGTGTCCAACTTAAGTGGGTTTGACAGAAGGATGGTGAGTGTACCGAAGTTCTGTTCGGGAGACTGCCCGAAAAGAGGCTCATGCAGGTATCAGCAGTATCTGGAGCGTTCCAGAGATCATGAAATGTTCATTCAGATCTGTAATCACAATTATCTGCTGGCTGATGGTTATCACAGGCTGCAGGATTACCGCCCGTTATTAAAAGACTACCGGGCATTGATTGTCGATGAAGCACATAAGCTGCCGGATGCGGCAAAGCAGATGTTCGGGAAGAGCCTCTGTTATGACGATATCCGGGAAATCTGCTTTTATCTTGGGAAAGAGTACCAAGGCCCGGAGATAAGAAAACTGTCTGGGACGATCCGTATGGTGCTGGACATCATAGGAGAAAACCACAGAACCAGATATGGGATAAAAGAAGAATTCCACATGACAGAAGAGTGTGCAATGTATTTATGTGAGGGGATACAGACCATGAATAAGATCATAGAAAAATTAGAAAAGAAGATTCCGAAGTGGATCAGAAACAAGCTGGAAGAAACCAGAAGTGTGTTGGAATACTTTTTCCATCAGGATAAGAAGTATGTACTGCATCTGAAGCAGGACCATGATCACAGGATTATATTGTGTGCATCCAGCAGGCGGATTCCACAGTATCTGGACCAGATGTTATGGAGCAGAGGAATGGGAGCGATTCTTACAAGCGGAACTTTAAAAACCGGACAGGGATTTTCCCACATTCGGAAAATGACAGGATTACAGAGAGTGCGGAGAGTCCGGGAATATGTGGCAGACTCCCCGTTTGAATATCAGAAGAACTGTCTTTTATATCTGCCTAAGAATTTGAAAAAATCCAGAAGAGGAAGTCAGGAAGAGGCGGAGATGATAGCAGGCCATATCCATTCACTGATCTGTTCGACTTACGGGCATACGCTGGTGCTGTTCACATCTTATCATTTGATGGGAAACGTTTACCAGATGTTAAGGGATGAAATTCCGTTCCCGATGATAGAGGTGTGGAGACATTCACCGGAAGAGATCACAAGATTTAAACAGATGGACAATGCTGTCCTTTTTGCAGCCGGCTCCTGTTGGGAAGGAGTAGACTTCCCTGGAGATATGGTATCTTCGCTGATTATAGTAAAACTGCCCTTTGCTGTTCCTGATCCCATCAGCGAAGCACAGAAGAAGGAATATGCCAGCCTGAAAGATTATATTCAGGCAGTGATTGTTCCAGACATGCAGAAAAAACTAAGACAGGGATTCGGACGGGCACTCCGCACCGAGACAGATACTTGTGTCGTGTCCATTTTAGACGAGCGTGCAGGAGAAGGCGGCAGGTATCATGAGGAAGTGATGTGTGCGCTTCCAAGCTGCAAGATGGCAAAAGACATCAAGGATATCCAGCACTTTATCCGAAACCGGAAAGGCGTGGAATACTACCTGTAACCGTTCGTGGTTCTGCTACAGAAATAGCAGATTTAGCACGAAAAGTTTGGTCGTATTTCAAGGGCGTTTTCGGTGGGATTGTTGGTATTGATGAATAGCTATTTCGGCATGAAGTGGGTATACTGTGTATAGCGTTAGAGGAAAGGAGGCAGCTTATGATATACAAGGTGGAAACGATAAAAGATGGAACAGAAAAATATTTTTTCATCAGAAATCTGGAAACAATGAGTATTGAAGAACTGCCAAGTAAATATCTAATGCATAAGATTAAATGTAAACGTTCACCAAATACAGTGAAACGCACAGCATTTTCAATCTGCTATTATATGAAATATATGGCAGAGAAAGAAATGGAACTCACAGAAGTCTATCAGTTAGATTATGAAAAACAGACAGAACACTTTGTGGAATTTTTATACTGGCTTAAAGCCGGAAACCATACAGAGCAAACGGCTGGAGAAAAGAAGTGTCCGAATGAAGGAACCTGCAACGCATACTTAAAAGATGTGTTCAGGTTCTATTTATTTATAGAGGCAGAATATGAACAGTACGGAAGTCTCAAAACCTTATCGTATAACCAGATTATAGCGGTTAATCAGGTGGGAGTAAAAAAGGTACTGCGGAATCATTCTTTTAAAGCCTATCTGAAGGAAGAGGAACATCGTGGGAGAACAGCAAAAGAAAATCAGATTATTACAATTTTACAGGCCTGTACGAACCGAAGAGATCAGCTTCTGTTACTTATGTTAGCAGAAACCGGATACAGAATTGGGGAACTACTGGGAGTAAAATATGTCAAAGATATTGATTATAGGAATCACATGATAAGGGTATGCTTCCGGGAAGATAATGAAAATGAAGCGAGAGCCAAAAATGCGGAATACAGAAGTGCCAAGATAAGTAATGATACGTTTGAATTTCTCATGGATTATCTGGCAAAATATCGGAAAATCCTGCAACATCAGGATTACCTGTTTGTGAATATCATGGGTGAGAACATTGGAAAGCCATTAAGAGTGGACAGTGTATATGATATGTTGGACCGAATGGAAAAGAAAACCGGAGTTAAAATCACACCCCACATGTTACGTCACTATTTTGCAAATATGCGAAAGCAGGCAGGATGGGAACTGGAAATGATCAGTCAGGCATTGGGGCATAAACATTTGGATACGACTATAAAGTATCTGGACTGGCTGGATGATGAACTGATAGAAGCAAGTAATGAGTTTTATGCACAACACACTGCTATTTATGGGGCGGAACGTCTGCTGGAGTAGGGAGGTGTGAGAAATACCTATATATTTATTGCAACAGGCAGAACACATAACAGAATCTGAAGTAGATATTGAGAAGAAAAAGCAGGAACTATATTCAGAAATTGATGCACTTGGAATAAAAAGCGATTCAAGAATTAACAAATTGAAAAAGTTCTTGGCGGATAGAAAAATCTGGCATCTGGAAGAAATGGATTATCCTTTGCGAAATTCGTATGAACAATATTTAAGAGGACAGATACGATCACAAATTGTATCTTTCTATTTGAAAATATATGATACGGTAAAACAACAACATATCTATCAACAAATGCAGACGCTAAATGGAAAGCGGATATATGAATGGAAATATCAAAATAAAATTTATTTTCTGAAGTATTATCCGGAAAAGGAAATAGCTGAGACCTTTGAAACTTCTTATAAAACAAACCTATTGGTGTGGGATTTTACACAAAATTGTTCAGAAGTTTTAAAGAAACAAATTTTTTATACGTTGAGTCGTATCATTGCCAATACTTCAATGTCTAAGGCTTATAGAAATGTCAGGTTAAAATCCTTAAAACTTCTTTATGATTCTTGTGTTCAGTTAAATATTACGGATATTGGATTGCTGGAAATGGAACAAGTGGAAACTATTTTAAAGAATTTTCCCGAAACGAGTCAACGAAGTATTTTAGGTGAATGCAGAAGAGATGCGTTTATGCAGCAGGAACAGATCCAATGGGAAGCAAATGTATGGTATCTGGAACGATTACATCTTGGAAAACATCGGATAGACGAAAGTAAATCCTTAATTAGCATTTCTTTTATGGAAGTCAAGGAAATACAGAATCGAGAAATTTTACAGGCATACATGAAATATGAACTGGGAATTACTGGACAGGCAGTCAGCACGATTGTACGAAGATTTGTATGTATTAGAAATTTTATTGAACTGCTGGAACAAGAAAAGATACTGGCGATTCATGCAACTGTCGCAGAAGTAAAAAAGTATGCAGACGGCTTGCGAGAACGGGGAATACAGGCAAAGGGATTTAATGAAAGAATTTTCGGTATCGGTCATTTTTATAAATTCATGGAAGTTAAACAGTATATTACAAGAATGCCATTCCGAATTGAATATTTCCAACAAAAAGAAGTAGTAGTACATCATGATCGTAGCGTTGAGGAAACAGTATATATGGAAATTTTGAAAAAATTATATCTTTTTCCAGAGCGATTACGATGTATGTTCCTACATCTGTGGTGTCTAGGATTACGGGCGAGTGAAGTGTGTACATTGAAAGGAAATGCTTATTATCAGCAGGGCGAGGATTATTGGATTCAGGTGTATCAGGTCAAAATGAAGAATTATAAAAGGATTCCAATCCCACAGGCACTTTATCAGATTATGAAAGTATACTTGAAAAAACATGAAATTCAGCCTGAAGAATTCATTTTTAAAAACAGCAGAGGTGGTGCTTGTCTATATGGTACATTCCGAACTCAGATGATAGAAGCGTGCCGGGAAAATAAGATTGCAAATGGAGAATATTTATTTCAATCACACGATTATCGACATACAGTAGCAACTATGTTTTATGACAGTCATGTATCACTGCAAAGTATCAGGGATTATCTTGGACATACTTATGAAGAGATGACAAGACAGTATATTGATTATATGCCGCAAAGGATTGCAAAAGCAAATGATGAGTTCTTTGAAATGCAAGGAAGTAGTTTAGCATCATGGCTAAAGAAAGAGGAAAAAGATGGAAAATGATATTATATACTTCAGCGATTTCCCCAATTTACAAGAAACAGGGACACGTAAGGATAATGGAAAATTTGATTTAACGTTGCTTCCAACGCAAGAATTAAAGGAAGAGTTTCGAGGTTATATTATGTATCGCTGCAAAAACGGAACGTTTAGAGCATTGATTCAGGATCGAACAGCTTATAATCATATTGCAAAGTTTTTGAACAGCAGAATAAATCGGAGAATCAAAAGCCTTGGAGATAGAAATCCAGAAAAATGGATATCACTTTTAAAAGGCTGGATGTTAGAACAGGGAATAACTATTGTAAAAGAAAAGAAGAGTGTGTATGGTACAGTAAGCTATGGCGAAGCAGTGACGATATTATATTTCAGAAACGTACTGAAATTTTTAGGGCCAGAAGATTTACGGGATGAGATAGAAAAAGATGTTTGGGAACTAAAAAATCTGGATATTAAAATCAGATCCAATCCAATTTATAATGTAAAAACACTGGATTTCAGAAAAATATATCAGCCAGATATCAGGGAAGAATGTAAGAAAGCTGTTTATATGAATCTGCAGTATGAAGCAATAGGAACTGTACAGGGAGAATTGACAATAATGAGGATATTCTCAGAATATCTCCAAAAAGAGTATTCCAAAATAAAAAGCTGCAGTGAAATAGACAGAGAAGTGTTGGAAGAATTTTTGATACATCTGTCAACAAAAGATACTTCCCATAGTGCGAATAGTTCTTATGTAATTTCATTAAGACGACAGTTAGAGACAATCGGAAAAATTTACAGCTATGAAAGATTGGAGCATTTATTTATTAATACGGATATTCCACCGGAAGTAAATGCAGAATTTAGAGTGTATTCTGATGATGAAATGAAACGACTGAATGCGGAAATTACACAGATGGATGTACAGATTGCAAGATGTCTTCTGATACATCAGATGCTTGGAACTAGGATATCAGATACCCTTACACTGAGACCAGATTGTCTGACGAGAGAAAATGGCCAAGATATGATTGAAATATATCAAGTTAAAACTAAAAGATATAAAAAACCGATCAGTAAAGAACTTGCAAAACTGTTACAGAGTTCTATTGAATATACACAGGAAAAGTTCGGTGATACAGAATACATATTTGTTAATGAAAAAGAACCTGACCGCCCGATGCAGTATATGGCTATAAAAACAAAAGTCATGTCCATGATACAGGAAAAGCAGTTGAAAGATGATCATGGCGAATTATTCGGGTTTGGAACGCACATGTTCCGGCACTACTATGGCGTCAAACTTACAGAAATGCATCTGGATGACTGGACGATAGCGAGACTATTGGGGCATAAAAGACTGAATAATGTACAGCATTACCGGAAAATGAGCAATCAAAGAATGGCAGACGAAACCAGAGAAGTAAGACAGAGGATGAGTGACATCATATATATGAGTCTGGCAAGATGGGGTGAAGAATATGAGCAAATACGACAAGATGATTGAGGAAAATCAGAGAAAAAGTAAAGAGAAAATTGAACTGGCATTGCAAGCAATACAAGATATGCTGGCAAATAAAGAACGTATCAGCGTTCCAAAGCTGATGAAGAAAACTGGATTGTCGAGAGGATTCTTTTATAAAAATCCAACCGTCCGGGATACATTGAACCAAGCAGTAGAGCAACAGGCCGGAATGATAGATCCAAGAAGAGAAATTCTGAACATGGCGATGGAAAAACAGATTGAACTGTTGAACCAGAAGGTGGCAGCTCTGAGCAGAGAAAATAAGGAACTGAAGAGAAAGAACGAAAAGTTACAGAAGGCATTACGGAAACAGGATTTGAATTTTATTAAGAACTTATAACATTGAAAATAATAAGATGGAAGAGATGTGTGCAGACACATCTTTTCATCGTTGAGGATAAAATATATAGAATGAGAATGGGATTGTTTTATGGTATACTAAAAGTGAAATGCTAACTTTGATATGAGGTATAAAACAATATGACAGAAATACAAATTAAAAATTTAATTAAAGAATATGAAAAAGAATATATTGAGTTTATGGAAATTGAGAAATTACCACAGTATAAGATAGATTTTTTTGAAATTAATGTTGAGGAAAGCGATGCAGCAGGATTCGCTTCAGCCGCCCAAGCTTACTATAATACGAAAACAGATGAACATATATTAAGGATATGCAAAAGTTCGGAAATACCAAGGTATATTGTGTTTCATGAATTTACGCATATTTTAGATACGGAAATGTATGCAAAGCAAGATTCTTGGAAATATATGGCTTTGTCTGGTTATACAGAATATCATGCAGCACAAGTTGAATTGATGATAATGTTAGGAGCAGATAGTATACAAACTCAAGATTTTTCATTTACAGTTGATGTTGAAATAGGTAATAGTACAGTTAGGAATTACCTAAACTCAAGACATCAATTAGTAGTGAATATGATGAATAGAACAGATTTTCCAAGAGATATTGAAGCATTAAAAACAACGGTAGGTGTGCTATATAATTATTTTGGAGTGCGTTCTATATGTAAAATGTATGCGAAAGATTATACTGAAGAAGTGGATAACACAATTATTATTCAGAAACTTTCAAAAGTATTATTTGAAGAGATAAATAGCTTTATGGTTGGATGGTTTAATGAAGCACAAGTAGAGCTGAGCTTTGTGTCATATATGAAAATAATGTGGCCTATGCTTCAAAGCTATTTTGGAAAAGAATGAAAGATAGTAACAGTAAACACAGTTTTGTATACAGTTAAACCCAGTAAAATCAACGCATGAGGGGAACTGGCTACATTTTACTGTTGCATCTGGAGGGGTATGGCCATGATTTTCTGTGCCAAAACCGGTTTTTCCCTCAATAGATGCAGCAGATGTAATAGATTCAGCCGCGGCGGCATGGTATTTGAGGACTCTGTTTAATACCGCACTGATCTGCTTCGGGTCATATGGTTTCAGGATGTAGCCAAAGGCACCGATATCCCAGGCATCCAGCGAATATTCCGGAAATGCCGTTACATAAATGATTTCCGGTGGCGCAGGCAGTTCCTCACTGATCTGTTTTCCAAGAGTGATGCCGTTTAACATCGGCATTTCGATGTCGAGAAATACAACGTCCACAAGTGTCCTGCGGATAAAATCCAGTGCCTCGACAGGCTGGGTAAAGGTATAAATATGGTCATTTTCTTTTGAAAATCCATCAAAGCGGGTGAGCATGATCCTTAGCAGATTTAATGCTCTTTCTTCATCGTCTACAAGTACATAATTCATATGAAAAGCCTCCAACATACAGGTCGCAAAGCGACTGCGTTCATGAGCAAGTAGCGAAAGCGGATTGCGAATG
>OLRS01002753.1_pt1 | contig 12831 bp, 9 predicted proteins | sample 1673171 | NCBI WGS metagenome assembly OLRS01 (sample SAMEA3136762, study PRJEB25190) | human gut metagenome | biome: human gut; feature: human-associated habitat; material: faeces | place: Austria | collected 2013
CCGCAGCCGCCGGAGCGGTGCTTAAGCCGTTAGGCGGGAATTGTGCGGTGTTGCCATAGAGGTACAGTGCAGGGAGAGGCTTCGGTCTCTCCCTTTTGCTTTGGTTGCTTTTTTGCCTCTGATACGGTATAATATATTCTGTATCAATATGTAAAAGGGGAATTGCGCATGTACAGGGATCTGCTGGTGGGGTCTACGGGCTTTGTGGGGGGCAACCTGCGGGCAAAACATACGTTTGCCGCGGTGTGCCATAGCAGCGATATTGCCGCCCAGTACGGCACACAGCCGGACCTTTGCGTCTATGCGGGCGTGCCGGCGGCCATGTTTTTGGCCAACGCTGACCCGGAAGCGGACATGGAAGTTATGCGCACTGCCCGGGAAAACCTGCGCAAAATTGCACCAAAATCCCTGGTGCTTATTTCCAGCATTGCCGTGTTTGCCGACAGCCGCGGCCGCTGTGAGGACGATGCCCCCGATACCGACGGCCTGCCTGCCTATGGCCGCAATCGCCTGCAGCTGGAACAGTGGGTGCGGGAGGATTTTAATGATGCCCTCATCGTGCGCCTGCCCGCCCTGTACGGCGCGGGCCTTAAGAAAAACTTCCTGTTCGACCTGCACACCATCACCCCGGCTATGCTGAAACCGGAGAAATTTAACGAACTGGCGGAAAAATTTCCCCTTGTCAAAACCGGCTACACTCTGGCAGACAACGGCTTTTATAAGCTGAACGGCACCGCCGATAAAACAGCATTAAAAGAATTTTTCGCGGGCAATGATTTCAACGCGCTGGCGTTCACCGATTCCCGCAGCCGCTACCAGTTCTACAACCTGGGCCGCCTGTGGCAGGACATCGAGGCCGCCCGCGCCGCCGGGTTGACGATGCTGCACCTTTGCACACCGCCCATCTCGGCCGCCGAGGTCTACACCGCCGTGACCGGCAAAGCCGATTGGACCAATGAACTGCCCAGGTCCCCGTTTGACTACGACCTGCGCAGCCGTTATGCTGCCGTTTTGGGCGGCAGCGGGGACTACCTGTGTACCAAAGAAGAAGAACTTGACGATGTTACGCATTTCCTGCGTGAGTGGAGGGATTGAGGATGGCAAACTATCAGCTGGCGATCTCCAACATTGCCTGGCATAAAGAGGACGACGAGGCGGTCTACACCGCCATGCAGCAGGCCGGTTTTACCGGACTGGAGATCGCGCCGACCCGCATCTTCCCGGAGATGCCCTACGAAAACCTGACCAGCGCGCTGCTGTTTGGCGGGTATCTCAAAAACCAGTGGGGCTTCTCGGTGCCCAGCATGCAAAGTATCTGGTACGGCCAGACCGGCAACATTTTTAACCCGGCGGACGCCGAGCGCTTGCTGGATTATACCGCCGAGGCATTCCAGTTTGCCCACAGCCTGAACTGCCCGTCGCTGGTGTTCGGCTGTCCCAAAAACCGCATGCGCGCCCTGGGTGACAGCGATGCCGCCGCCGAAGCCTTCTTTATGCAGGCGGGCAACCTGGCCGCGCGGTACGGCGTGCGCCTGGCCATCGAGGCTAATCCCCCGATGTATACCAACTACTTAAACGGCACCGCCGAGGCGTTCAGCCTTGTCAAGCGGCTGGATAACCCCGGCCTGGCCGTCAACCTGGACCTGTCCACCATGCTGGCCCAGGGTGAAAAGCTGCAGAATTTTGTGGATGACCTAAAGTACGTCAGCCATGTGCATATCAGCGAACCGGGCCTGGCCCCCATCCAGAAGCGCCCCGAGCATAAAGAGCTGGCCCTGCTGCTGGGCGCGGTGGGCTACCGGGGCTTTGTTTCGGTGGAGATGGCCCGCACCGACCTGGATACCGTAAAGCGGACGCTGGACTATGTGGCGGAGGTGTTCCAATGATCGAATATGAACGCAAGGCGTTGCAGGGCGTGCCTGATTACCGCGCCGCCGAGCTGCTGCCCAAGCGCAGTGAATACTGCCTGCTGATCCCCGTTATCAACGAGGGTGCGCGCATTTTGACCGAGCTGGGCCGCGCCCAGACCGCCGGGGTGGACACCCTGTGCGACATTGTCATCTGCGACGGCGGCTCCACCGACGGCAGCATGAAGCTGGACACCCTGCAGCTGTACGGCGTCAACACGCTGCTGACCAAGACCGGCCCCGGCAAGCAGGGGGCGCAGCTGCGCATGGGCATCTACTTTGCCCTGAACCGCGGCTACAAGGGCGTGCTGACCATCGATGGCAATAACAAGGATTCCATCGAGGACGTGCATAAATTCATCGAGAAATTGCAGGCGGGCTATGACTTTGTGCAGGGCAGCCGCTTCATCCGCGGCGGCCACGCCGTCAACACCCCGCCGGTGCGCTACGCCGCCGTGCGGCTGGTGCATGCGCCGCTCATCAGCCTGGGGGCGCACCAGTGGTTCACCGATACCACCAACGCCTACCGCGCTTACAGCCGCGAGTACCTGACCCATCCCGACGTGCGCCCCCTGCGGGACGTGTTTAGGGGGTACGAGCTGCTGGCGTATCTGAGCATCCGCGCCACGCAGTTGGGCATGAAGGCCTGCGAGGTCCCCGTGACCCGTGCCTACCCCGCCACCGGCAAGACCCCCACCAAGATCAGCGGCTTTAAAGGCAACAGCGACCTGATGCAGGTACTGCTGAAAGCCCTGGCGGGAAAATATAACCCGTGAAATAAAAACGGCAGAACGAAGGAAAACGCCATGACCTACGATAAAATCATCCTTGGTGCGGGCCTGTATGGGCTGTATGCGGCGCAAAAGTGCGGCGCGGCAGGGCAGCGGGTGCTGGTGCTGGAGCGTGACCCCGCGCCCTTTATGCGGGCGACCTACATCAACCAGGCGCGGGTGCATATGGGCTACCACTACCCCCGCAGCTACTCCACGGCCATCAAATCTGCCCATTATTTTGAGCGGTTCTGCCGGGATTATGGCTTTTGCCTGCATACCGAGTTTGACCAGGTCTACGCCACCAGCGCCCATTTTTCCTGGACGAATGCGGCCGAGTTCCGACAGTTCTGCCGCGCGGCGGGCATCCGCTGCGACGATGTGCCGCCGGAACGGTACTTTAACCACGGCCTGTGTGACGGCGCGTTTTTGACCACCGAATACACCTACGACGCCCAAGTGCTCAAGCGCTGGTTTTTGGAGCAGCTGGCCCGGTTGCCCAACGTGGAAGTGGCTTATAGCCACAAGCCCGACCGCATCGAGAAGGCGGGTAATGTTTGGCGCGTGACGGCGGGGGACATTACCGCCGAAGCGCCCTACCTGCTCAACGCTACCTACGCGGGCGTGAACGATGTGCACGCCATGCTGGGGCTGCCGCCTTTCGGCATTAAGTACGAAAAGTGCGAGATTATTTTGTGCACTGTGGACGAAAGCCTGAAGAACACCGGCATCACCGTGATGGACGGGCCGTTCTTCAGCCTGATGCCCTTTGGCCAGACCGGTCTGCACAGCCTGACCAGCGTGACCTTTACCCCCCACGAGACCAGCTACGACAGCGTGGCGACCTTCCCCTGCCAGCAGGCGTGCGGCGGGGTGTGCAAGCCGGGCGACCTGTACAATTGCAACGAGTGCCCGGCCAAGCCCGCCAGTGCCTGGCCCTACATGAGCCAGCTGGCCCGCAAATATTTAAAAGAGGAATATGGCTTTGCCTACCACAGCAGCCTTTTCAGCATGAAACCGATCTTAAAGGCCAGCGAGGTGGACGACTCCCGCCCCACGGTGGTGCGTGTGATGTGTGACGAGCCGAAGCTGGTCAGTGTGCTGTCCGGCAAGATCAACACAGTCTATGATTTGGACGAGGTGCTGGAACTGTGAGTAGTATCAACAATAAGGAAAAAAACTTTATCTCCGCCGTGGTCTACCTGCATAACGACGGGGCCCGCGCGGTGGAGTTCTGCCGCGCCGTGGCGGCGGAGCTGGACAGCCACTTCGCCCAGTATGAACTGGTAGTGGTGGACGACGCCTGCACCGATGACACCGTGGAGCGCCTGCGCACCTGGGGCAAAGACCAGGCCGCCCCGCTGACGATTTTGCATATGAGCCTGTACCACGGTCTGGAAAACGCCATGAACGCGGGCCTGGATGCCAGCATCGGCGACTATGTGTACGAGTTTGACTCCACCGAGCTGTGCTACCCGGCGGCCATGATCTTTGACGCGTACCGCACAGCGCTGCAGGGCAGCGACATCGTTTCGGTCTGCCCTAAGGCGACCCGCAGCGGGCTGTTTTACCGCATTTTCAACGCGAATTCCCACAGCAATTACCAGCTGCGCACCGATGCATTCCGGCTGGTCACCCGGCGGGCCATCAACCGTGTGCATGCCAGCAGCGCCCACCTGCCCTACCGCAAGGCGGCCTATGCGGCCTGTGGCTTAAAAATGACCGACCTGGAATTTGACGGCAAGGTGGGGGCCGGTGCGCCCCACCGCTTCAACCTGGCCATCGACAGCCTGGCACTGTACACCGATGCCGGGTTCAAGGCCAGCGTGGGCATTACCCTGTTTATGCTGGCACTGGCATTGGCGGAACTGGTGTATACGCTGGTCATCTTCGCCACAGGCCACCCGGTGGCGGGCTGGACTACCACCATGTTTGTGATCACCGTGGGCTTTGCCGGGCTGTTTGCCGTGCTGGCCATCGTGGTCAAGTACCTCTCACTGCTGTTGGAATTGACGTTCAAACAGCAAAAATACCTTGTGGAAAGCATCGAGAAGCTGCAAAAGTAAATGGGAGCATCTATGCAGGCATTGCAGAAAAAACAGAAAACCTGGGTCCTGCTGTTGCTGGGGGCCTTGTTGGGACTGGCGGCGTTTTTGTGTTTGTATGGCACCGCGCCGCTGGACCCCGCCAACGATGCCTGGATCTGGTACGGCTACGACGAGACCGACATCCACCAGCATTACGCCGGGTGGCTGGGGTTCCGCAACAGCAGCTGGCAGTTCCCGCTGGCCCAGGCCGATGCCCTGGCCTACCCGGCGGGGACGGGGGTAAACATCTCCTTTACCGATTCGCTGCCCTGGGTGTCGGTGCTGTTTAAGCTGCTGGCCCCGGTGCTGCCAGCGCAGTTCCAGTGGTTCGGGCTGTATGAGCTGGCCGCCTTTATTTTGCAGGGCATGGCCGCGGCGCTGGTGCTGGGGCTGTTCCTGTACGATCTGCTGCCGCTTGCGGCGGGCACGGCGCTGTTTGCGTTTTCGCCCATCATGATCGAGCGGGCGTTCCGCCATGTGGCGCTTTCCTCCCATTACATTGTACTGTTTGCGCTGTATGCCTACCTGCGCGGCCGGCGGGAGCAACGCTGCTTTATGCCGGTGTTCTGGCTGCTGGCGGCACTGGGCGTGGGCATTACGCCCTACTTTTTGCCGATGGCGGCCATCTTTGCGTTGCTGCTGGCGGTGGAAAACGCCCTGCACACCCGCAAACTGCTGGCCCCCTGCGGGCTGTTTTTTGGCACCTGCGCGGCCGGGTATGCGGCGGGCGTGGTGCTGGGTTCGCTGAACAATGGTTACTCCGCCAGCCGGGAAAATTACGGCGTGTTCTCCTTCAATTTAAACGCGCTGTTCAACCCCAGCTCCAAGGGCGGGTACACCTGGTCCCGGATTCTGCCCGCCCGGCCGCAGCTGTACGGGCAGTATGACGGCTTCAATTATCTGGGCTTTGGCATGCTGGCATTGCTGGGCGTGCTGTGCGCGGCGGCAGTGGTGTTGGCTGTGCGCAGCAAGGCAGGCCGCGCCGCGCTGGCGGGGCTGCTGCGCCGCAATCTTGTGCTTATTTTGGGCATGGCGTTTATGACGCTGTTCGCCATTACCAATGTCGTCTGCTTTGACGATGTGGAACTGCTGAATATCCCCCTGCCGGAGGGGCTGGTGAAACTTTGCGGCATCTTCCGCGCCAGTGGGCGAATGTTCTACCCTGTGTACTACGTGCTGATGACCGCCTGCATCGTGGGGCTGGCGCGGTTGCTGCGCCGTGTGGGCAAGGCTGCGCTGTATCCGGCGGTGCTGGTGCTGGTGGCGGCTGTGCAGCTGTTTGACCTGAGTGCTATGATCGCTGAAAAGCACACTGCTATGGCAGAAACCGCCGCCAAGCCGCAGCCCTACCCGCAAGAGCTGGTGGACTGCCGCGATAACTACGGCACGCTGATGCTGGCGGATGACATCATCCACGCCCGCAACGTCATCTGCGCGGCATGGCACCCCGGCATGGTAACCAACGGGTACGATGTGAACACCTACACCGGCGCGTGGAATGTGACCATCGACTGGACGGCCCAAACCAGCGCCGCCGTGGACAGCGGCACGCTGGCCCCGGACACCCTGTATGTGACCGGCGACGCCGACCGCTTTGCCAGCTGGCAGGCACAGTACGGCGACAAGGCCGACTATATCACCTGGGATATTGCCGCCACCGGCATCTACGACCGGCGGGACGAATACTACTTTATGGCACCAAAACAATAACGAACCATCGAGGTAAAATGTATGAAGCATCCCCGCCTGCAACTGAACAAGCGCGCTTTCTGGTGCGGTGTGGCCGTGCTGGTTTTGCTGCGCTGCGGCCTGACCAGCTTCCAGCAGGCATATACCTGGGTGGGCGGCGCACCGTTGGATGACGAGCTGATGTTCCGCGCGGCGCAGGCCATCACGGCGGGGGAGTGGCTGGGGGCTTACGATTATCTGACCCTCTCCAAAGCCATGTTCTTCCCGGTATGGCTGGCGCTGCTGCATGTGCTGCACCTGCCGTATCTGGTCAGCGGGGCAGCACTGTGGTGCGCAGCTTCGCTGCTGGCGGCCTTTGCCTTTGCGCCGCTGTGGCGTAACGCCGAGCCGGGCTGCGGCCGCGTGCTGACGCTGGGGCTGTTTGGGGCGCTGGCGTTTTTGCCCTCCAGTTGGGCGGCCTACACGCTGCGCGTTTACCGGGACAACATCTTCCCGGCACTGTGCCTCGTTTTCTTTGCGGGCATGGCGGGCATGGCCCTGCGGGCCGTGTTTTACACTGCGAAACAAAAGCCGCTGTGGCCCTGGCTGCTGGCGGCGGGCGTGGGGCTGGCTTGTGCCTATCTCGACCGCGAGGACGCGGGGATGTTCCTGCTGCCCTTTGCCGGGGCGGCGACCATCATCGTGCTGGTGGTGCTGGTTGGCAAGCGCCGGTGGCTCTGCTGCGCGGCGCAGGCTATCCCGTATGCCATGCTGGCGGCGGGGGTGCTGACCTTCTGCGGGCTGAATTACAGCCACTACGGCGTGTTTGCCCTGTCGGATTTTTCCGAAGGCTCCTTTGCCGCCGCTATGGGCGCGATGATGCGGGTGGATACCGACAGCGACGCGCCCTACTTGTCGGTGCCTGCCGATGCCCGCGCCAAAATTTACGAAGCCGTGCCCGAGTTGGAACCCCTGGCCTACTGGCTGGAGGAGGACGCCCAGATGGAGAACGACTTCCGCGACCCCGGCCTGAACGACTACCGCGCGGGCAGCTTCTATTGGGCCATCCGCCGCGCCGCCCAGTTTGAGGGCATCTACGACAGCGCCCAGACCGCCGATGCTTACTGGCAGAACGTGGCCGATAAGATCAACGCCGCCTGTGACGCGGGCACCCTGCCCAGCCGCACCGGCAAGCGGGCTGCCACCAGCCAGCCCATCAAGGCCGAGTACGTGGGCGCGACCCTGGCCGAGACCTGGAAGGGCTTTTGGCATGTGCTGGGCTTTAAGGATTGCCAGCCCTATGAAAACCTACGGTCCATCGGCACCACCGATGATATTGCCGCCTGGTCCGGCTACCTGCACTGCGGTTTCAACAATGCCGCCGTGGCGGGGGAGGATACCCCCTATTACAGCCCCTACCAGAAGGCTGTGTTTGCAGTGATGCAGGCATGGACTGCCGTGTACAGCGTGGTGCTGACGGTCTGCGTGCTGTGCGCGGTGCTGTTCCGGTTGATACATCTTTTTACGAATCTGCGCAAAAAACACACGGCCGAAACGGTGGTGCCGTGGCTGCTGCTGTTCGGCATCTTCGGCATTACACTGCTGCGCTGTGCTATGATCGCCTTTGTGGAGGTGTCCAGCTTCGGCATCGGCACCAGCACGATGTATCTGGCTACCGTGCACCCGCTGCTGGCGGTGTACGCATTTACCGGGCTGTTTTTGTACGGACGGCCCATTGGAAAAAAGAGAAAGGATAACGCATGACGGATCTATTGGTCATCGGCGGCGGCGCCGCAGGCCTGATGGCGGCGGGCGCGGCCTGCGCCAAGGGCCTGACAGTGACGGTGCTGGAGCACAACCCCAAAGGCCCGGGGCAGAAGCTGCTCATTACCGGCAAGGGCCGCTGCAACGTCACCAGCGACAGCGACGTGCGGGAGTTTTTGCCCTACGTGCGGCATAACGGGCGGTTCTTGTATTCCAGCCTGTACGCCTTCCCGCCGGCCTCGGCCATGCAGCTGTTTGAGGAACTGGGCGTGCCGCTGAAGACCGAGCGCGGCCGCCGGGTCTTTCCCCAAAGCGACCGCGCCGCCGATGTGCTGGCGGCCCTGCGGGACTATGGCCGGGATGCAGAATTTGTGCGCGGCAGCGCTAAAAAGCTGCTGTTAGAGGATGGTGTCTGCAAGGGCGCTGTCACCGACCGGGGCGAGACACTGCGGGCAGAGAACACCCTCATCGCCACCGGCGGCATCAGCTACCCGGCCACCGGCAGCGACGGCAGCGGCTACAAGCTGGCGCGGCAGGCGGGACATACCATCGTAACGCCGCAGCCCAGTTTGTGCAGCCTCGTCAGCCCGGACCCGGCCTGCCGCCGCATGATGGGTCTGGCCCTGCGCAACGTGCGGCTGACCCTGCTGTGCGACGGCAAGGAGCTGTTCACCGAGCAGGGCGAAGCGCTGTTTACCCATTTTGGCCTGTCCGGGCCGCTGGTGCTCTCGGCCAGTACCTATATTGAGGATATAGCGAAGCACCGTTATATCTGCGAGTTTGACTTAAAGCCCGCACTGGATGAAAAGACGCTGTACGACCGCCTGACCCGCGATTTTGCCGAGCAAGGCGCCCACAGCGTCCAGGGAGCGCTGGCCAAGCTGCTGCCCAACTCGATGCGGCCGGTGGCGGTGGAAAAGTGGGGCGTCGACCCCGCGACCCGCGCCGCGCAAATTACAAAGGAGCAGAAGCAGGCGCTGGTGCAGCTGTGCAAGCACTGGCAGGTGCCGGTCACGGCATTGGGCGACAAGGAACACGCCGTGGTCACCGCCGGCGGCGTGGACGTGAAGGAAGTGGACCCCAAGACCATGGCCAGCAAGCTGTGCGGCGGGCTGTATTTTGCCGGCGAGGTGCTGGACGTGGACGCCCGCACCGGCGGGTACAATTTGCAGATCGCCTGGTCCACCGCGCAGGCAGCGGTAAGGGCGATGTGAGGTGCGGGGTGTCGAGGACGCCGCCCCCTACAAATTGCCCTGAGGTGTATGCAGGGGCCGATGCAAGCATCGTCCCCTGCATAGGACGGTTGATAAAAAGATTTTATTTATAAAAGGTGATAAAAATGATCTCTGTAGCAATTGATGGGCCCTCCGGGGCGGGGAAATCCAGCCTGGCGAAACGGCTGGCGAAAGATCTCGGCTACGTCTATGTGGATACCGGCGCTATGTACCGTTCCATCGGCCTGTACGCCGTGCGCGCCGGGGTCGACCCCAAGGACGAAGCCGCTGTAACGGCGCTGCTGCCCCAAATCAAGCTGGCCATCCGCCTGGTGGACGGCGCCCAGCACATCTACCTCAACGGCGAGGACGTCAGCGACGCCATCCGCGCCGAGAACATCGGCATGGCGGCCTCCGCTGTGTCGGCCCATCCGCCGGTACGCGCCTTTCTGCTGGACACCCAGCGCGGGCTGGCTGCGGACCAGAACATCCTGATGGATGGCCGGGACATCGGCACCGTGGTGCTGCCCAACGCTACCGTGAAAATTTTCCTCACCGCCAGCGCCGAGGCCCGCGCCGAGCGCCGCCGCAAGGAACTGGAAGAAAAAGGCCAGCCTGCCGACTTCGCCACCGTGCTGGCCGACATCCAGCAGCGCGACTACCAGGATACCCACCGGGCCATCGCCCCGCTGAAGCAGGCCGACGATGCCATCCTGGTGGACACCAGCGACATCGGCTTTGACGAAAGCTTCGAGCTGCTCAAGCGCACGATTCTTGCACATATTTAAGGGGGACGCGCTATGCTGTTGTATTGGATCCTGCTGCCCATCGTCTGGGTGCTGGCGCACATCGTGTTCCGCATCCAGGTCATCGGCCGCGAAAACCTGAAAGCCGTCCGGGATGGCCGTGCCTACGTCATTGCGCCCAACCATATCGCCAACCTAGACCCTGTGCTCATCGCCATTACGATTTTTGACTGGAAACGCCTGCGCATCCTGGCCAAAGAGGAACTGTTCAAAAATCCGTTGGCTGGGTGGTTCCTGCGCTGCATGGGCGCGGTGTCCATCGAGCGCGGCAAGGGCGACACCGTCACGCTGGAAAAAATTACGAACGAGTGCAAAAACGGCACCGGCGTCATGATCTTCCCCGAGGGCACCCGTACCAAGACTGGTAAATTGGGCATGATCAAGAGCGGCGCGTTCGTTATTGCTGCCGCAGCCGGGGCCGATATGCTGCCGGTGCGCATCATCTACGGCACCAAGGACGGGCGGCTGCATCTCTTCTGCAAGGTGCGCATTGTCTTTGGCGAGGCTATCCCCGCCGCTGACCTGCAGATCAAGGACCAGAGCCACAAGATCGCCGAACTGCGCCGCATGAAGAACCGCCTGAAGGACGAGCTGGAAGCCCTGCTGAAAGCCAACGCTTTTGACGTGCAGGCAGCCGAGACCGTTGAGGCCGACGACCCCGCCCCCAAGGCTGCCGAAAAGGCGAAGCCTGCCGGGGAGCCAAAGCCCGCCGCACAGCCCGCCGAGGCAGCACAGTCCGCCGAAAAGCCCGCACTGACCGAAGCAGCAGAGGGAGAGACCCAGGGCGCATAACCTGAAAAACGAGGTATAACGATGAATATTATCCGTGCCAAGACCGCGGGGTTCTGCTTTGGCGTGGACCGCGCAGTCAAGCTGACCTATGACCTGCTGGCCGACGGCCACAAAGTGGCCACCCTCGGCCCGCTGATCCACAACCCCCAGGTGGTGGAGGATCTGGAGGCCAAAGGCGCCCTGACCTGCCCCGATGTGGCCAGCGTGCCCGATGGGTACGAGGTCATCATCCGCAGCCACGGCGTGCCCCAGACGGTCTACGACGAAATAAGCACACGCCGCCTGGCGTATCACGATGCCACCTGCCCGTTCGTAGCAAAAATCCATAAAATTGCTATGAGGGCAGAAGAAAATCATGCACTTTTGTTGGTTGCGGGCGATGCAAGCCACCCTGAAGTGCAGGGGATTGTCGGCCACACAAAAGGGAAAGTGAAAGTTTTCGCCAATTTGGAAGAGCTGGAGAAAATGCTCCCGGAACTTTTGCAACAAGAATCCATCTACGTGGTGGCGCAGACGACTTTCCGTGTGGAAAGCTGGGAAAAGTGCAAGGAATTTTTAAAAAAACAGTGTACAAAAGCCGAAATTTTTGATACAATATGTAATGCAACGTGGGCGAGGCAACAGGAAGCGGAAGACCTCAGCCAAAAATGCGATCACATGGTCGTCATTGGTGGTCATCATTCTTCCAATACCCAAAAGCTTTTACAGGTCGCTGCACGGCATGCTGTAGCCATCAACGTCGAGACTGCTGATGAACTCGACCCTGCATGGCTTGCTGGTGCGGCGCGTGTGGGCGTGACAGCCGGGGCTTCAACGCCTTCGTCTATAATTGAGGAGGTACTTAACAGTATGAGTGAAGAGATCCGTGACGACATGAGCTTTGAGGAGATGCTCGCTGCATCCGAAGCAAAGCCCCTGTACGCAGGTAAAATCGTAAAAGCCAAGGTCATCAGCGTTTCCCCGACGGAGTGTGTCGTCGGTATCGATGGTTCCAAGCACACCGGTGTTGTCACCCTGCGCGAGATGAGCCATGACCCCAACGCTAAGATGGAAGACCTTGTTAAGGTAGACGACGATCTGGATCTGGTCGTTATCAAGACCAACGACCAGGAAGGCGTCGATACCCTTTCCCGCGTCCGTTTCGAGGCCCAGAAGGGTATGAAGGACGTTTCCGAGGCTGCTGAGAACGGCACCGTTATGGAAGGTGACGTTATGGAAGCCAACAAGGGCGGCGTTGTTGTCAACGTCAAGGGCGTTCGCGTCTTTGTTCCCCGCTCTCAGGCTACCATGCGCCGCGACGAGGACTACACCAAGCTGGTTGGCCAGCACGTTAAGCTGGTTATCACCGAGTGCGCAGGCCGCAAGATCGTCGGCAGCATCAACAAGGTTACTGCTGAAGAAAACAAGGCAAAGCGCGATGAGTTCTGGAAGAACGTTGAAGTTGACAAGCAGTACACTGGCGTTGTCAAGAGCCTGACTTCCTACGGTGCCTTTGTTGACATCGGCGGCGTGGATGGCCTGTGCCACATCAGCGAACTGAGCTGGAACAACATCAAGCATCCCTCTGAGGTCGTCAGCGTTGGCGATACCATCGAAGTGTATGTTAAGAGCTATGACCCCGAGAACCAGAAGGTTTCCCTGGGCTACAAGAAGGAAGAGGACAACCCCTGGGAGAAGCTCAAGAACGAGTATCCCATCGGCTCTGAGTTCGAGGCTCCGGTCGTTTCCATCACCAAGTTCGGTGCATTTGTCCGCATTCTGCCGGGCATTGACGGTCTGGTCCACATCAGCGAGATCAGCAATGATCGCGTTGAGAAGGTCTC
>OLRS01002771.1_pt1 | contig 12753 bp, 9 predicted proteins | sample 1673171 | NCBI WGS metagenome assembly OLRS01 (sample SAMEA3136762, study PRJEB25190) | human gut metagenome | biome: human gut; feature: human-associated habitat; material: faeces | place: Austria | collected 2013
GCGGCCCCAACAGCAACGCCCTTTATCCGCCACTGGCGGCGGTTGTTGCTGTTGCCCCTATGAGGAGAAGTGGCATTGCGAAGCAATGACGGAGAGGTTTTGTGTTACTTTTTCGCTGTCAGATCTTCCACAGCAGCCCGGAGCGTCTGCTCAAAAGCCTCCTTGGAATAATACTGCTCGTACATTTTACGGCATTCTGTCCGCATGGAGGCCAGCTCTTCCGGGTGTTCGATGGCGTGCTCCAGCAGGACAGCCAGCTGCTGCGGGTCGTCGTCGTGGTAAACAAAGCCGTTCCGCCCCTCGGAGATGAGCCCGGCGGTGCCGGTGTGCTCCGATACGATGGACGGCTTGCCGAAGATCAGACCCTCGGTGACAAAGGTGGGCATGGGATCATCGCGGGAAGCACAGACCAAACCGGTGCACTGCTCCATCAGGCTCTTGATCTCGTCACGGGTGAGCCGCTTGCAGTAGTACACGTTTTCCGGGTAGTCTGCGGTCAGGGCGCGGACGGAGTCCATCATCTCCTTGTCAGCGGCCTGGCCCACAAAGAGGAAGGAGGCCTTCTCCCGTACCTCGGGCGGCAGCAGGCGGATGGCCTTGCAGAAGATATCGTGGCCCTTGCGGCGCTCAAAGGAGCCCACCGTGGCAAACAGCGGGCGGCCGCGGTTGTAGCCCAGATCGGTGCGGACAAAGTTCTCTGCCGCGTAATCAGGCAGGCCGTAGATGAGCGGCCGGATCTCGAACTCGGGCCGCACGGCGCGCATGGCGTTGGCGGCGTGGCTGCCCACCGAGTAGACCCGGACATTCTCTCCCAGCTGGGTGGGGATCTGGTGGGCAATGTGGGGATAGCCTGCAAAGGCATCGTGGAGCCACCACAGCACCGGCACGGCGGTGCCGCTCAGGGCACGGACGGCCCGGGCCATGACCACCGTGTTGGCGATGACGAAGTCGGCACAGAGAGCCATGCCCCAGGCATCGGAGACATTGCGGCAGGACGACCGGGTGATGACCGAGGCCCCGGCATCCAGGAAGAGATGCAGGGAGCCGCCGTCACTGGGGCCCAGCACAAGTACCTCATACCCCATGCTGCGCAGCACCGGCACGGCACTCACCAGCACGATGGGTGCGCCGGTCATATCCAGCACATGGCTCATAATAAAGGCACGTTTACCGTGAGCCGAAAACGCATCCTCGGCGCAGATGCCGCGCTCGTAGTGGAGCAGGGCCTGCGGGATGAGAGTGGGCCTGGTGCAGAGCTGCGCGGCCAGCGCCAGCAGCTCAGGCACATTTTCGGGGTCATGGGCGGCGGCGCGGCAGCGCTCCAACAGGGTGCGGCTGACCACGGCGCAGCGGTTCTGCGCCTGCAGCGGCTGGCTCTGATAGAGGGCAGTCGCCCCGCCAAAGCCGAACACAGCGTTGCAGACGGCGTAATCCGCACCGTCCTGCAGGGCTTTGGCAAAGAACATCAGGGCGGTGGACATCAGTTCCACGTCCTCAGCGGCCAGAAGCACGCCGTCCACGCTTGCGGTCAGCTCCCCGCCCAGCCGGTCCACCAGCCGGAACTTGCGGTGGAGCTGGTCGGTCAGGGTGGCTTTCAGGGCCGTGCTGCGGGCCGATGCGTAGACCAGCAGATAGGTGCTCTGGGTGTTGCTGTACTCCTGCAGGGCCAGCTGACGCTGCTGCAGGGGGGTGTAATTGTTATACATGGCTGTTCCTCCGTTCCGCTTCTCAGTTTCCACGGTGGAACAGGCGCATCAGGCTGCGGATGGGAGCAGTGAGCTTCCAGCTTTTACTGGAAAACACGCTTTCCAGCGAGGTCTCGTAGGCAGTGCTCCGGGCCTGCAGATCGGCGTTTTTCTGGTGCAGCTGTGCGATCTCCTGCTGCAGGGCGGCCACCATCTGCTGCTGGGCCGCGGCATTCTGCTCCAGCTGCTGGATATGCTGCTTTTCGCAGTCCTTGCGCAGCTGGAGCTGCTGCACGCCCTGCAGCACGGCGCAGAACAAAGGCTCGTCCGTCAGGGTCTCCAGCGGGAAGTAGCCATAGCTCACCACCAGCTTCATCCCGGCGGGGTAGTGGGTGGTGCCCTCCAGCCGGTAGTTGGGGTCATCGCCCAGGAACAGGGTGCTTCCACCGGAAAGGTTCAGGCCGTTGGTGGGCACGCAGATGATGCGGTCGTCTGAAAAGATCAGGTTGGTGATGCAGCAGGGCAGCTCACCCGGGTCGAACCGCAGGGCCTGCACGGCCACCGGCAGCTCAAAGGTCGCGGTCACAGCACCGGTCAGCTCGTCGGTGGTGCAGTCGGGCGCGGTCAGGGTGTCCTTTTCCGAAAAGCCGAAGCCTGCATCATAATAGAGCAGCGGCTGCAGCAGAGTGGGCGAGTCAGTATGCATCTCGCGCTGGGGGTGTGCCGCAAGGTAGGACTGCACCTTCTGTTCCAGGGCAAGGCAGCGCTCTGCCAGATGGGAAGCACCTTCGTCCGAAAGCTTGAGCTGCTGTTCCAGCTCGGCGATCTTTTCCTGCAGAGCCGCAGTGTTCTCAGGAGCTGCGTTGTTCATAACCGGATTCTCCTCATAATATTATTTCACTTCAGCAGAGGGAGCCCCTCCGCAAAAAATCAGTGTTTTGCCGCAAAATGACGCTCAGGCGTTTCGGTACGGGCGCTGCGCCGGCGGGGCGCTTCCGCCGCCTTCTGCTCCCGGCGGGAGGTGAGCCAGAACTTCAGGTCCCGGCGGCGCACCAGCAGCTCGCAGATGAGCAGGGTGGAGCCCAGCGAAAGGGTGAACTGCAGCACCATGCCCAGCACCGGGTGAGCCGCAAACTTCTGGGGCATCAGGTACCAGGGAATGGCCGTGAGCTCCACGGTGTGGACGCAGAAGATGAACAGCGAACGGCGGCCAATGGACTGGATGGCGTGGGTGACAACGTTCTCCACCCTGCGCTGGAACCAGATGACGATGGAAAGGATGCCCAGGCCCGTCACGGCATCCAGCAGGATGCTCACGGGGCCGAGGGTCCACTCAGCCATCGAGACGCAGTCGGTGCTCTTGGTAAGAAGCACCAGTGCGGCCACAGCCAGAGCTGCCGCGATCATCCCGCCGCGCAGACGGGGCGAGAGAGGCTGTTCAAAGATCTTATACTTCTTGGCAAGGTAGCCCACATACAGAGCCGGAACGGTGACCATGCCCTGGCCGATGCAAAAAGGAGCTTCCCAGGTGATACAGATACCCCAGCCTAACAGCATGGTACCCAGCACCGCCCAGTTTATGTACTGCTCCGGGAAGATATTCAGGATGAGATCCAGCAGGATCCATGCGATCATCAGCGAGAGCAGATACCACATGGGGCCGCAGGAGAAGAACAGCTGGCCGAAATAGGTGGCCGTGTGGGGCAGGCCCAGTGCAAAGCCGCCCAGCACCTTGTAGGTCTCGTAGGTGGCGTTGTGCAGGCTGCCGAACAGGCTGTAATGGATGATAAAATGGAACACGGTGGTGGCAATGCCTGTATAGATGTAAGGCTTGAGCAGCGTTTTGAACTGCTGGTCGATGCACTTGCCGATGGAGCGCTTGCGGAAGCCGTAGCCGCTGGCAATGTAAAAGGCCGCCATCAGGGATTCGCGGTAGGCGAACATGCAAAAGGTCAGCGGGTTGATGTGGCTGGCATCGCCCATGGGGTAAAGCTCACCGGTGTGGGCAAAGACGATGGTAAGCATGCCGACACCCTTGAGCAGGTCAAACATGCCCAGCGAATTTGCGGCACGGCGTTTGGTTCCCTCCATAAAAAGGTCCTCCTCTGCGCCGCACCCCGCCCCGGGATGGCAGAATTGCCGGATTTTTGGCGCATCATGTTAAAAATTAGAGATATTTATAATAAGTATAATGCTTTTTGCCCTTGCTGTCAATCAAACGCAGGGAGAAAGCACGGTGGGCGGATACCGGGAAAAGTGTACCACACTCACGGCCTGCCCGCAACAAAAGGCAGGATTTACATCCGGGTGCACAGATTGACTGCAAGTTTAAGTTGCATATTTGTGCAATTAAATCTTGCATTTAAGCCCTCTATGCGGTATACTCTAGGCTAGAGTGCCCAGAAGATTCCATTTGGCGGAAACAAAAGGGAATGATTTAGCAAAAATAAACAGGGAGTGTAAAATAATGGCAAACAAGGCTTGTAACGAAGTTGTGACCGTGGCAAATATGCCGATGACCGTTTTTGATATGATCTCTGCGATGCAGAATAAGTATGCTGACCGTGTGGCGTTCCGCTATGTGGAGGGCAAGGACACGGTGGTGGAAAAGACCTACGCTCAGTATGTGCAGGATATCCGCAAAGCGACCGGTTACCTGCAGCAGGAGCTGGGCGAGCCCAAGGGCAAGAAGATCGTCATCCTGAGCCGCACCAACTATGAGTATGGCGCGGTCGTTTTCGGCACCATGATGGCAGGCGCTGTCATCGTGACCCTGAACCAGGGCAAGACCTGGGCCGAGCTGGAGTATGAGCTGGGTATGGTGGAGCCGGACCTCATCTTCAATGATGGCATCGATTACGGCTACCGCGCCCAGCTGGAAGCACTCTACGACGCTCAGCTCCGCCCCATGGATGCCTGGACCGCTGCCCCTGAGGCTGAGATGGTCAACCGCATCGACCACGAGGGTCTGCTGATGCTGATGTTCACTTCCGGCACCACCGGCCGCAGCAAGGGCGTGATGCTGAGCGAGAAGAACTACTTCACCGCCTGCCAGATGTACATCGATGGCCAGAAGTCCGTCCTTGACTATGAGGAGCGGCTGGTACCCCAGTACCTCGACCAGACCTTCAGCCACTTTACGCTGGTGCCCATGTTCCATCTGGCCGGTTTCATCTGCTACTTTGTCTATGGCATACAGGGCTGGACCTTGAATCTCTGCTGTGATGCCCGCGACCTGCGCCGGGATATGAGCCTGATGCACAGCGATGCCATGTCTACCCCTCCGGTGCTGGTGGAGATGATCTGCAACGAGGTCAAGCGCGGCCATGCCGACCGCCTGAACGGGCTGTGGAACCTGAGCTGCAGCTCTGCCATCCTTGACCCCGCCATTCTGAGCAATCTGGTAAAGAATGGCTTCTACATCAATCAGTGCTACTCCATGACCGAGCTGGCCGGCTATGGTCTGCTGAATGTGACCCAGGAGGGCGACCACCTGCGTGCCCTGGGCAAGCCGGACGGCTTCTGTGAGGTCAAGGTGGACGAGACCGGCGAGATCTGCGTCCGCGGCGGCTGCGTGATGCTGGGCTACTATAAGGACCCCGAGGCCACTGCCGAGACCATCGACAAGGACGGCTGGCTCCACACCGGCGACCTGGCCCGCGTGGACGAGGAAGGCTACTACTATATGACCGGCCGCAAGAAGAACCTCATCATTCTGGACAGCGGCGAGAACGTCAGCCCCGAGGAGCTGGAAAAGCTGCTGGGTAAGTGCGATGCCATCAAGGAGTGCATCGTCAAGGAGATGGGCAAGAAGATCGGCACCGTGGTCTGCTGTGAGGATGACATGCAGCAGCAGGTGAAGGATTTTGTCACCGAGCTGAACCGCACCCTGCCCATGTACAAGCGCATCTCCGTTGTAGAATGCAGCGCCGAGCCCCTGCCCCGCAACGCGCTGGGCAAGCTGCTGCGCAGGTAAAATCAAACGGGAGAAAAAGGAGCAGACCATGGTAAACAATGTCTATGATCTTGTCACCCGGACAATGGAGCAGGAATTCCCCGGGCGGGTGGCCTTCCGCTGGGTAGAGGATGCCACCGGCACCGTGAAGGAAAAGACCTATGCCGAGTATGCACAGGATATCCGCCGCGCCGCTGCCTGGTTTGCCCAGAACATCCCGGAAGTGGAGGGCAAGCGGGTGGTTCTGCTGAGCCGGAACTGCTATGAGTACGGCGTGAATACCTTTGGTGCTGTGCTGGCCGGGGCTGTTCTGGTAACGATGAACCAGAAAAAGACCTGGGACGAACTGAGCTGGGAGCTGGAGCTGGCAGAGCCTGCACTCATCCTGAACGATGGGGTGGACTACGGCTGCCGTGACCAGCTGGAGGCTGCGTATGGGGAGCGCCTGCGGCCGATGGATGTCTGGAAGGACACCGCGCCCGGCGGACTGGAAAAGAAGATCGACCCCAATGCCCTGATGGTCATGCTGTTTACCTCCGGCACCACCGGCCGCAGCAAGGCCGTGATGCTGGCGGAGCGGAACTTCTTTACCGTGATGCAGATGCACGTTGCCATGGGCGACCACTTGCTGGACTTCAAGCACCGGCAGCTGCCCGAGGACAAAAACGATGTCCTGAGCAACTTTGCCATCCTGCCCCTGTTCCATCTGGGCACCTTTATCTGCCTGTTCTCCTGGCCCTTCAAGGGCTGGGCCCTGAACCTTTGCAGTGACCTGCGGAATTTCTACCGGGATCTGGGGCTGATGCACAGCGATTCCATTGCCGTGGCCCCGGTGCTGATGGAGAGCATCTACAAGGATGTCAAGCGCGGCCGCGCCGATAAGCTGAACGGCCTGTGGAACCCCTGCGGCAGCTCTGCCATGTTCGACAGCGAGATGCTGCTGGGTCTGGTGGAAAACGGCATGTACATCACCCAGTGCTATGGCATGACCGAGACCTGCGGCGATGGTCTGGTGAACTACGCCCAGGCAGAGCCCCATATCCGGGCGCTGGGCAAGCCGGACGGCCACTGTGAGTACAAGCTGGATGAGACCGGCGAGATCTGCATCCGGGGCGGCTGTGTGATGCTGGGCTACTATAAAGACCCCGAGGCCACTGCAGAGATCATCGACAAAGACGGCTGGCTCCACACCGGCGACCTGGCCCGTGAGGACGAGGACGGCTATTACTACATGGTGGGCCGGAAGAAGAACCTGATCATTCTGGGCACCGGCGAGAACGTCAGTCCCGAGGAGCTGGAAAGAAAGCTCAACGCCTGCCCTGAGGTGCAGGAGTGCGTGGTCAAGGAGATGGGCAAAAAGATCGGCGTGCTGATCTGCTGTGCCGAGGAAAAGCAGGCGGAGGTCCGGGCCTTTATCACCGGGTTGAACCGTACCCTGCCGCTGTACCAGCGGATCACGGCGGTGGAGTTCAGCACCGAGCCCCTGCCCCGCAACGCCATGGGTAAGCTGCTGCGCAGGTAAGCGCGGAAATTGTAAAAAAAGCGCAAAACCGGGCGGTCGGTGTGTTGCATTTCCTCCATAAAACAGGTATTATAAAACACAGGAATGCCCCGCCGGCTGGCTAAACGGGCCCGGCGCGTGGCATACTGAAACTGCGCCCTTGCAGGCGATAAAAAATCCCTCACGGAAAGGAAGATTTTTTGATGGAAAGAGCAGAAATCATGTCTCAGATCCTGGCAATTCTGGAGGATGTGGCAGAGATCTCGCCCGAGGATGTCAACGAAAACAGCGTGATGATGGATGATCTGGATCTGTCCTCTATGGAGATCCTGACCATCGTGGCCGATCTGGAAGAGACCTTTGGTCTGCGCATTCCCGAAAAGGAGCTGCGCAACTTTGTGACCATCGGCGATCTGGCCGATTATCTGGCCGAGAACGCGGGGTAAATTCCGGATGAATGCAGAGCAGCGTGCGGTGTTTCAGGGCATCGTCTACTACTACCGTGAAAATCAGGTCCTCTGCCGCTATCAGGCCACGCTGAAGGAGGTCGTTGACCCGGCTCTTCTGCAGCAGGCACTGGATGCGGCCCGCCCGCTGGCAGAGTATTATTTCTGCCATGTGGTGTGGGAAAAGCGGGAGGCCCGTCTGGAGCCCAACACTGCCCCCTGCCGTGTGCGGCAGGGCAGCACCCAGCCAAAGATCCCCGAGGAGACGAACGATTATCTCTTCTCGCTGGGCTATGAGGGGAACACGGTCTATCTGGACTGGTTCCACTTCCTGGCCGATGGCCGGGGCAGCGCGCCCTTTTTCACCCTGCTGCTCAAGCTCTACTGCAACCTGCGCTCCAACGCTGGTTTTGTGTGCGAGGCCCTTGCCTCTGACCCGCCCTACGATGTGGAACAGCTGCTGGCCCGCTACCCGGAGAGCCAGGTGGCCAACGACATGCAGAAGGACGTGCTGCAGATCCACGAGGGCACGCCCCATTTTCAGCGGCTGCGGCTGGACAGGCAGAGCCTTGTGGATCTGGCGCAGAAGGAGGGCGTGAAGCCCTTCAGCGCCCTCATGGGGCTGACCTGCCAGGCAGCGCAGCGGTATCTGGAAAAGAATGACCTTGTGTACAGCTATGCCGCCGACACCCGCGCGGCGCTTGGGGTGCCGCATGCCCTGTACAACTGCATTGCGTCCTTTCAGCTGTCCCTACGGCTGGAACCGCAGGCCCGGCTCCACAGCTTTGCAAAGCGGCTCGACCATGAGATCCGGGAAAGCCTGACCCCGGAGCGCCGCCTGTTCCGCATGGCCGAACAGATGGGCTGGGTGTATCAGGTGTTCCGGCAGAAGGCCGCGCTCAAGATCAAGAAGCGTGTGTTCCAGATGGGCGAGTACATCAGCGGCTTCCCAGCAGATTTCTGGGTCAGCTACATCGGCAGCCCGCTGCTGCCGCACAGCCCGGAGCTGGAAGCGTACCTGACCGATTTCCAGACCTGGGTGCTGCCGGACGGTGCGTCCCTTGCAATGGAGGTCACCAGCCTGCACGGCGTGCTGACCTGCTGCATTGAGAACAAGGTGGACAAGCCCGGCTACCTCGAGGCCCTGCGCGACGTGATGGAGCAGGAGGGCATCAGGGTGCTGGAAGCGGTACATATTTCCTGAAGCAACAATAACAGCGAACCCCCCAGTGCAGATCGCACCGGGGGGTTCGCTGTTTAGTTAGCATCCTCACCCTCTCCGTCATTGCTTGCGCAATGCCACCTCTCCCGAAGGGAGAGGTAAGACATCACAGAGGGCAGATGCTGCTAAATCTGGGATTGCCCTTGGCTCCCCCTTTGGGGGAGATGGCAAAGCCGAAGGCTTTGACTGAGAGGGTTCGCCACTTACCCCTTCATCTGATTCCAGCTCCGAATAACCTCCCAGCGGCTGACGGAATCCTCCGCAGACGCATCCGGGGCGAGGAGCTGGTTCTCGATGGCCCATGCAAGGGCCTGCTGGACCGGGGCAGCATCGGCAGGGAGAAGAGCAGCGGGGGCCGGGGTCCCGGCGGCTTCCCACAGCAGTAGGGCCAGCTCCCCGGCGTTGTTGGGGATGGCCGCACCGGCAGGCAGGACGGTGTTCAGGTACAGCTCGGTGCCGATCATGTAGCCGGTGTAGCCCAGCACGGCAGCGCCAGTACCGGCAACGCCGATCATGGCAGCCGTTTCCAGAATGCCGGGGCCATCATCTTCGATGCTGGCCTCCCGGTACTGGGCTTCCACGGTAACGGTCTTGCCGTTTTCCACCGCATTGGCCGGGATGGTAAAGCTTTCGGCGTTGTAGGCCACATTGGGGTTGCCCAGCAGGCTTTCCTCACTGATGGTCCACTGGTCGAACACCATGCCCTCCGGCACGGCATCCGGGTTCAGGGTCACTTTTGCTTCTGCATCCACCGGCACGGTGCCGCTGGTCAGCGCATCACTGCCGCCGGTCGTAAAGCTGCCGCCCACCACTTTCAGGGTGTAGGTCTCCGGTTCCGGTTCGGGTTTGGGTGCCGGGTCGTTCAATTGCAGCTCAAGGTCAGCCGTAAGGGGCAACTGTACTTCCCGTACCTTGCCGCTGCTCAGCGTCACATACAGGGTGCCGGTGGGCTGGCCGACCACATAAAGTTCATTGGCGGCGCTGTCCAGCGCAGTGGTATCACCGCTCATTTTCAGCGCAGTGATTTTTCCGTTATCAGAAACGGTAATTTTCTTGGCGCTGTTCTCGTAGCCATTGGGAACTTTCAGGAACACGCCGTTCAGGGCGCTGCCGGTAACTTCTTTCAGGAAAATGCCGTTGGTGATGGTGGCGTTGCTGTTCACCGCAACCGAGCAGTTCACCGCCACCCTATGGGGGTTCAGGTCGGGGCTGGTAAAGTCATAGCTTTTCTCGGCGGTAGGCTCCAAAATCAGGCTGTTGTTTTCAAACTTCCAACCATCGCCGGTATAATTCGCCCGGTTGCCGTTCCAATCCTGTGCCACGGCAGGGTAACCGCTTTTCTCAATCACCAGCCGGGTCAGCGGGCTGATGGTTACGGTTGAGCCGTTTGCAGGCGGTGCGGTGAAGGTGACTTCATAAACTCCGCGGATATCCTCGAACTCAATCTTGAGATCACTCACACACCAGTCGGAAAGAAGCATGTGCTGCGCACTATCAATGGTTACAACAAGTGGTGGGAGTGATGAACTACCACTAGTATGGTCAAAAACATAAACAATTCTGACAGAAGCATGATATGTTTGATTCGGGATGATATAGCATGAATTGCGATACCCATTGACCGAAACATCGATAAAATCGATGGGGTTTATTGCTGTGAGGGTATAACCCGGTTCTATGCCACTTCCGGTTAGCTCATCTTTGAAAGTGCCGCCGTTGATCGTGCCGCCATTGTTTGTAACGGTGCGCGAAGAAGCCCAATCACCAAACTGACCATTTTCAATGATGCCATCCGATTCATTGGTGACCGAAGAGAAAAAACGGCCACCGATTATTGTGCCATGGTTTGTAACAGCATCCTTAAAAATGCCGCCTTTGATAGTGCCATTGTTCGTAACAGAGGCCATAAAATTTCCATCCGTAACGGTTGCATTTTCGCCAATTACCAGGTTACAGTCGGTTGTGATGGAGTGCCCTACGTGAATGGCAAAAAAATCATAGTTTGTTGGCGCACTGGGGCACAGGGTCAGAATTTTACAATTTTCATCGGCATCGTAAGTCCAGCCATCACCAGTGTAGATATCATGCCCGTTGACTGTTTGATGAGGGATATTATCCAGAACAGGATAACAGTTTTGTCCGATTTTAAGTTCGCCGTTGCTGCTATCCTCCGCTGCTGCTGCGGTCAGGGCCGACACGGGCAGGAACGTCAGCATCATACTGATTGCCACCAACAGGCTGAGTAGTCGTTTCTTCATAGGAGATTCCTCACTTTCCTTGCGCCGGTCTCCCGGCTGGGTGGTATGGGGGCTTATACTCTTCTACTTCCTATAATGCAAAAAATGAGGAATCCTTTCACCTGACTGGGAATTTTTTTCGTGTTCTTTGTTAGAAATTTTCCGGCCAGCATCAAATGCGGCTTTGACAACGGTGACCATCAACGTCAGCAAACCGATGATGACGGTCAGCAGTGCGCAAACTTCTGTTAAAGACATCCGATCGATAAAATACAATCGGAAAAATGACTCACCCTGTCCTTGTCGGCCGGATGCTGACCTCGCCGTGCTGCAGGGCAATCTGCCTGCCGCCCTCGCGCTCCACCACTAGACGGCCCGCATCGTCAATGGAAAGGGCCTTTGCGGCATAGGTCTCGGCCCCGGTGCAGACGGTGACCCAGTGGCCCGGCACAAAACAGCGGGCCCGGTACTCGTCCAGACAGTCGAAGGCCGGGCAGAGGGAGAGCAGCTCCCGGGCAATGGCCCCGGCCAGCACCGCCCGGCTCACGGGTGCGGGGCCGCCGGGGTAAAGGCTGCCTGCCGTGCGGGCCAGCTCCTCGGGCCAGTCGGCAGGGGAGGTGGTCAGGTTGAGGCCGATGCCCACCACCAGCCATTCCAGCTGGCCGCTCTCCATGTCGGTCCCGGCTTCGGTCAGGATGCCGCAGACCTTGCGGCCCTGATAGTAAAGGTCGTTCACCCATTTGATGCCCAGTTCCAGTCCGCACAGGGCCTTGACAGCCCGGGCCACGGCCACCGCTGCACTGATGGTCGCGCTCTGGGCATCGGCAGCAGAAAGGGTGGGCCGCAGGATGAGGGAGAGGTAGACCCCCTTCCCGGCGGGGCTCTCAAACCGCCGCCCCAGCCGCCCGCGCCCCGCCTGCTGGTGGGCCGTGAGCACCAGCGTGCCGTGGGGCGCGCCGCCCAGTGCCAGCTGCTTGGCCGTCAGGTTGGAGCTTTGCAGCGTGTCGTAGATGTGAATGGGGGCGGGGTAGGGGCCCACTGCTTCGGCGCAGAAGGGGTCACCGCCTGCCAGCCGGTAGCCCCGGCGCGGGGCGGAATCCAGCGCGTATCCCTGGGCCGAAAGCGCCTGTGCCGCCTTGTGGACAGCCGCGCGGCTCACGCCCAGCGCTTCGGCCAGCTGCTGGCCTGAGATATAGGCTCCCTCTGCCGCCGAAAGCGCCTGCAGCAGGGCCTGTTTGGTGCTTCCCCCCATGGAAAACGCCTCCTTCTTATAGTATAATAACAGTATAGCATAACTTGAAGTTTTGCAAAAGAGACTTGCCCATTATGCTAAGGGCTCCCCTACTAGGAGCAACAGCAACAACCGCCGCCAGTGGCGGATGAAGGGCGTTGCTGTTGGGGCCGCGGCCAGCAAGATACGAGTGCTGTTTACAGCACGAAGTGGATGCTGGGAGACGCAACCCGTACTGGCGCGAAGCGCCTGAGAGGTTTGATCCATTTTTTTTATTTTTCAAAATTTTTGCAGGAAAACCGCGCTCTGTTTCGTATTCATTTACAGAGCGGCAGGAAAGGAGGGATGCGGACCGTTGACAACACTGGAATTCAATGCGCTGGTGCGGCAGTATCAGGGGCTGGTCTACACGGTCTGCCAACAGCTGGTGCCGGACGAGGGCGATGCCCAGGATCTGGCACAGGAGACTTTTCTGG
>OLRS01002773.1_pt1 | contig 12752 bp, 10 predicted proteins | sample 1673171 | NCBI WGS metagenome assembly OLRS01 (sample SAMEA3136762, study PRJEB25190) | human gut metagenome | biome: human gut; feature: human-associated habitat; material: faeces | place: Austria | collected 2013
GAAACATCTTCTACTTTTACAATTACTTTTTTCTCCATCCTTACTCCTACAAATCAAAGATAAAACCATCCTGATGCTTATAAAAAAACCAGCATCCCACTCCAAGACACAGTACAGCTTCTGCTGCTGTCACCAGAAGCATCACCAGACCTGGAAGTCTGCCATAGATCACAACATTCCGGAACATGATCAGAATACTGGTCAGAGGGTTTATCATTACCAGATGGTATAACCATTCCGGCAGAATCGACATTGGATAGATAACCGGTGTCAGATACATCAGCACTGCCATCAGCAGCGCCAGACCCCGCCCAAACAGACGGTGTGTGGATTTGGTCATGTGTGAGGTTCCTCCTTTTCTTTTTCGCCCGGCTGGCGGGCGTTTTCGATGGTTTGTCCCCGCTGCGGGGGATTGCTGCGGAAGAGGGAAGACGGTGCGGGAGATCTCCGACACGCGGTTAGCGATAGCTAACACTGCACCAAAAAAAGAAGCCGCCCGCGGCCAGCTGCCCAGTTCCTTTTTTACAGCGGCAGTATAGCATGCGCGCGGGCGGTCTGCAAACCCCGGCTTGTCACGCCTGTGTGACAAAATTTCCGCGAAAAACGTTGCCGCAGTCACTTTGCGGCGAAAAGCCCCGGAAATCCTGTCACGCCCCCGTGACAAACGCGGAAATTTTGTGGAAATTGCCAAGCGTCAGATCATGATGGTGAAGATGGCGGTTGATTCCGGCATGTGCATCGTCCCCACGGAGCACTGCATCCGCATGCAGACGCTCCCGTGCAGGATCTGACCCATGCCCTCGCCAATGTTGAGAAAGTGCAGCACGTCCGCGGAGAAGGCGAGGTTCTCACCGTCCTCCTCCGCGCGCATAAACACGCCGTCCGGCTGGAGGATCGTGAGCTTGCGCACGCGGCCGTTCATCTTCCGCCCCGTGAGCGGTGACTTCGCGGACAGGTCAACCGGCTGCAGCACAATCTGCCCGCGTCCGTCCGCTACGCGCAGCACGCACGGGTGGCGGAAGCCCTCGTTCGCCATGGAGAGGTTCGTTCCGCCGCGTACCGTCTCGCGGTAGATGAGGAAGGGGAAGCTGTACTCCCCGTCAGCCAGATGGCGGCAGAGTTCCTCGCCGCCGAACTCCTTCTGCCGCCGCAGCTCGTACTTCGCGCGGTAGCGCTGCTCGGAGCTTTTGATGATCTCCATGCCGCGCTCGGAGCTGAACCGCGCCCACGCGTAGGCGTCGTGCTCGGCGTCGTTGAGATCCAGCCCCTCATAGAGCAGGTGGTTGAGCACGATGTTCGTCCGCTTCTCGTAGTAGGCGGCCTGTTCGCGCCCGGCCTGCGTCAGCCGCGGCCGCCGCAGGTCGCTGCGGTCGAGCAGCCCCTCTTTTTCCAGCGACATGAGCAGGCGGCTGATCTTCTGCTTGCCCTCGCCGAGAATGTCTGCCAGCCCCGTGACCGTACACAGCGCGGGGTCCTCGTTGAGAAAGCAGATCAGCGCCCGCATCTTCAGAATTTCCAGGGATTCCGGCATCACATTTCCCGCCCTTTCTGAAAAAGAATAGCACGGGTTAGTGTTGGCTAACCCGTGCTATTCTACCACATGCGCCTATTTTTGTCAATGTCGCCCGCCGCGCCGCGTTCCGTCAAATCGACAAAACGGGGAAGTGCGGAAGGCATGCGGGGTGCTTATTCTACATAGAAGCAGGTTTTCCCGCTCCCGGCGAGTACGCTGTTGGCCTTGGCGACCAGCTCGCGCATCCGCTCGAGACTGGGCGGCTCCGTCCCCTCCGCCACCGGGTAGGTACGCCCCAGTGCGTGGTACTTGGATTCGCCCAGCTTATGATAAGCCAGAAGCTCATAGCTCTCCACACGGCCGATCGAACGGAGCATCTCGGCGATGCCCATGATGTTCTCGTCCGAGTCGTTGTAGCCGGGGATCACCGGCGTGCGCACGATGATCGGCACGCCGAACGCCGCGATCTTATGCAGGTTCTCCAGAATCAGACGGTTGTCCGCACCGGTGAGCTGTCTGTGGATCTCGGGGTCGATGTGCTTGACGTCGAAATACATAGCATCAATGTAGGGCAGGGCGGGCGCGAACATCTCATAGTTCGCGTGGCCGCAGCTCTCGAGCATCACATGGATGCCGCCCTCGTGACAGCGCTTGGCGATGTCGTGCAGCAGCTCCGGCTGCGCCAGCGGTTCGCCGCCCGAGAATGTCACGCCGCCGCCGGACTTCGTGAAGAACACGCGGTCCTTCTCGATCTCGCGGAACAGGTCGTCGACCGACGGCTCGCGCCCCACGATGTATTTCGACCCCGCGTAGCAGATCTCCGTGCAGTGAAAGCACTTCTGACATGCCGTGCGGTCGATGCGCGGATAGCCCTCCCCGTCGGGGTGGATGGCCCCGGCGGGACATTCGTCCCGGCAGACCATGCACCCGACGCAGCGGTTCTTCGCCTCCATGATCTCCTTCCGGAACGACTGGGATTCCGGGTTGGCGCACCACTTGCATGAAAGGGGGCAGCCCTTCATGAACACAGTGGTGCGCAGCCCGTAGCCGTCGTGGTTGGAGCATCTTTGAACGTTAAAAATCATGCTTGCTCACCTGGGCTATCTCATCAGGCGTGGGTCTGCAGCGTGCGGCTGATAATGTCGTCCTGAATCTTGCGCTCGAGCTCGACGAAGTAGGCAGAGTAGCCCGCGACACGGACCAGAATATTCTGGTAATCCTTCGGGTTCTCCTGTGCGGCGCGCAGCGTCTCGGTGTCGACGACGTTGATCTGCACATGCTCGCCGTACTGCTCGAAGTAACCGCGGAGGATGGACTCCAGAATTTCCAGACCCTTCTCACCCTTGAGCAGGGCCGGGTCGAAGCGTTGGTTGACCAGAGCGCCGGTCTGGTACATGAACAGGTCGGAGTGTGCGATGGAAGAGAGGGCGGCGGTGGGGCCGTTCGTGTCTCTGCCGCTCATCGGGGAGGCGTTGTCGGCCTGCGGGGTGAAGGCATGGCGGCCGTCGGGCATGGCACCAATTTGCTCGCCGAGGGTGACGTTGTAGGACTGCGTGGACACGACGATTGTGTAGCGTGCTCCGTGGCCGTCATCGAGGCCGTTATACTGCAGCTCGTCGCTGAGCCAGTCGGCCAGCTCGCGGGCGTAATCGTCGACGAGCGGATCGTTATTGCCGTACTTGGGTGCGCGGTTGAGCAGCAGCTGACGCATATTCTCGTGGCCCTCGAAGTCGCAGGCCAGCAGATCCATCAGCTCACGCATGGTCATGTACTTGTCGCGGAAGACACATACGTCGATCGCGGCGAGGGAGTCGGCAACGTTGGCGGGGCTGGTGACGGCGCAGACGGAGAAGCTGTGCGGCGCGGCGCCCTGCTGCAGGTACTTGCCCTTATCGATGCAGCCCTGCGTGAAGCAGGAGGCCGTCAACGTCGGCAGCAGGTAGGCGTGGCAGGAGACGACGCGGGAGAAGACCTTCAGCCAGGCCTGCGCAAAGTAGTGCAGCTGGGCGCGGAAGGCTCCGGTAAGCTGATCCATGGAGGTGAAGGTCCGCACGTCGCCGGTCTGCAGGCCAATCTGCTTCTTGGAGACGGGATCGACGCCGTTGTTGAGCGTGATCTCGAGGATCTTGTAGGGGTTGAAGAAACCGACGTTCGCATTTTCATCCGTGATGCCGGGTACCATGTTCTCCACGCAGCCGCAGACGCAGTACTCGCGCGCTTCCTTGACCGAGTAGCCCATGGACAGCAGATTGGGAATGCAGATGTTGTCGTTGAAGAACGCGGGGTGGCTGTTCCCCTTGCGGATGCACTCGAGTGCGAGACGCAGGGTGCTGCGGTTGATGTTGTTGTGGTAGCGGAAGGACATGGCCGGCTCCTTGGTGGGCATCTCGATGATGGAGTGCAGCACCAGATCGGTCAGGCCGTTGCAGGCGTCCTTGCCATTTTGCAGCTGACCGCCGAGGAACATGTGCATCCACAGCGGGCAGCCGGCGTAGGACTGGGCCTCCATCGCGGGACGGTAGATCTTCAGCTCGGAGACCTTCAGCTTCAGCTCATTGACGAGGTCGGACATGAAGTCCTCGCTCACGCCGCGTGCGAGATCCGCCTGATACAGCGGGTACATGTACTGGTCGAAGCGGCCGAGGCAGTGGTTGTGGCCGTTGCCTTCGAGCATAAAGGCGAGGTGGGTGAACCAGACGAGCTGGACGCCTTGATGGAAGGTCTTGGGTGCGAACTCGGGCACAACGCGGCAGTTCTCGGCCATCGTCCGCAGCTCCTGACGGCGCTCCTCATTGTCGCACTCGGCGGCCATCTTCTCGGCGAGGTCTGCGTAGCGGTGCGCGTGGTCGATCAGGGCCTCCATGACGATGATGAAGCTCTCCCAGTTGTTCTTCCGGTTCAGGGCCTCAATGTCCGTCTCGGTCTGCGCGGCGATCTTGGCCTTGCACTCGTCGATGTACCAGCGGTAGCCGCGGTTGATGAGGTTGTAGTAGTCGGGGGCATTGGAACCGGTGTCCTTCTCACGGCTGCCGATCGTGAAGACGCCCAGTTCCTCCATGAGGGCGGACTCCTCGTCGATCTGTGCTTTCGTGAAGTCGCCGAAGGTGTGGCCCTTCCACTGGGCGGCCAGAGCTTTCAGCTCATCTTTCTCACCGGGCAGGAACTGGTAGGGGTCATAGGGACGGGTATCGGCGGTGTCAATCTCGTCGGAGAGCCAGGACAGCACGTCGACGAACACCGGGCATCCGACGAGACGGGAGGCCATGTGGCCGGCCAGGATGGAATCCGGGTCGATGAAAATGGAGCGGTTCTCCAGAAAGTACTTGAAGAACTTCGCGCGGCGCAGAGTGTTCGGCTCCGTGGCGACACCCTGATAGTACTTCGTGACCAGACGAGCACGATCCAGGCAGATGGTGGGGGTGGTGGAACGCTGGCGATCTCTCAACCGCTTGATTCTCTCAGAAAGCATACTTTATAACTCCTCCTTGTTTATATCGGCAAAACCCGCCCGGTACCGATGGAACGGGTGATGTCTATGTGTTCGGGGCGTCTGCGCGGCAGAAGCAGGAATGCGGTGATTCCGCTATGTGGAATCACGGGAATGGATATTTACACGATTCCACGCAGCGTATGCGTTGAATATAAAAAAGAAACGCTACACGGACAAGCCGTACAGCGATAGTTCCCTTGGGAATGGCTTCGGTGACGGCAAAGTCAAGGTTTGGTGCTGACGTATCTGACTTATCCCGACAACCCGGGCATCACAGTGACCCACTCGCGGGGCTTCTCACCCCATTCCGTTCCGGTACAGTGACCGGACGCACCCTTTATGCGATTGTGAAAAACGTTACAAGTTCTCGTGTCAGTGTAATACAGCTATAAAAGCATGTAATACTGACTATGGACAGAACATAGCACATGAAAAGAAAAATTGCAATAGCTTTTGTCAAATTTTTCAAAAATTTCAATATTTAAATTCCAACATGTGAAAAATAGACGATATATCGCGGCGATGCTCAGGCGAGGTACGCTTTAACCACAAAAGAAACTCGAAGCTGAAAACTTTTATTGAAATTCGGGTTGTCAGATGCTATACTGATGTTTGGAACACGCGAAAGCAGGAGGAAGTACGATGGAAAACGAAAGTCTCACACATTACATGCGCGTAGCCGTCTCGCTCGCCGAGCGGATCGCCGCGGGGGAGCTGCGGGAGGGGGAGAAGCTCTCCGGCCGCTCCAAGCTCTCGCCGGAGTATAACGTCTCGCCGGAGACGGTGCGCCGCGCGCTGCGTCTGCTGGCCGACATGAAGGTCGTGGAGGTGAAGGAGCAGAGCGGTGTCTACATCCTCTCCGCCGACAACGCCCGGCGCTACCTGCACCTGTGCGCGGGCAGAAACGACCTGCAGGAAAAGCAGCGCCGCCTGCGCCGCCTGCTCGCCCAGCAGGAGCAGCTGCACCGGCAGGTGACGGAGCTGTGCACCGCCATCCTCGACGAGACGGGCCGCACGCCGGAGAGCCTGCCGAACTACAGCTGCCGCATCCCGGAAACCTGGGCGGGGAGCGGCAAAACGGTCGGCGAGCTCCAGTTCTGGCAGCAGACCGGCGCGACGATCGTCGCCATCCACCGCAACCTCGACTGCATCGTTTCCCCCGGCCCCTGTGCCGAGCTGTACGCGGGCGACAGCATCGTCTACGTCGGCGACGGGCAGGCCCGCGAGGCGGTCAGCCGCTTCTTCGAGTAAAGCAACCCTCGATTGACAAGGGCAGACACGCTTTCCGGCGGCCCTGATGGGCGCTGGACGTCGTCCTCGTCCTCGGTGGGCGTCAGCCCACCGTCGTCCTCTTCCTCGCCGGAGCCCATCATTGCTCGCCGGAAAGTCCTTCGGAGTTTTTCGGGAGCGGAAACGATGGTCAGCGAGGCTGACGAGGCAGCCGGGCTGTCGCCCGGCAACGAGGAAAACGAAGCTGACCGTTGTTTCAGCCCCGAAAAACCGCGTTTGCCTTTGTCAATCGAGGGTATCGCCGCCCGCGGGATTTTCCGGCGCGGTCGGTTCCGTCGGCTCCGTCGGCGCGGGATCCGGATCGGGGGTGGGATCGGGCGTCGGGTCCGGGTCAGGCTCGGGGTCCGGCGTGGGGTTCGGATCCGGCGTGGGATCGGGATTCTCCGGTTCCGTCGGCTCTGTCGGCTCCGCCGGCTTGGCCGGCTCGGCCGGGGTCGGATCCGGCGCGGGCGTGGGATCGGACTTCACCGGGGCCGAGGGCCGCGCGGGCGTGCCTGGCTCGGGGTTCGGGAGCCAGAGGTTGTGCGGGTCGGGATCCGTCGGATCCCAGCCGCGGCGCACCGTGTCGCCGCTAATCTTCTTGATCGCCGGCGTCCCGAGCGGACCGGGATAGTCGCTGTCGTAGAGCTCCACCTCCTCGATCTCGCGCATGTGGTCGTAGATCCACTTCGCGTCGATCAGCTGCAGGCGGATGCAGCCGTGGGAGCAGACGGTGCCGAGCCGGTCATACTCCTCCCACTGGAGGGAATTCTTGTCGTATTTCTCCGTGTACGGCACGGAGTGGAACAGGTAGTTGCCCTTGATCTGCGTGCAGTAGTGCCCGTAGACGTCGCCGACGAGACCGAGCCACTCCTGCCGCCAGTTTGTGAGCTTGAAGTGCCCGCGCGGGGTGGACTCGCCGCCGGAGCAGATCATTGCCTTATAGGGGACGCTGTAATAGCCGCTCTCGTCGCGGGAATAGACGGTCACCGTCCCCGCCTGCAGGTTGACGCGCACATAATAGGGCTTGTCGCCCTTCGTAGGCTCATAATCGTCGACCGGTTCGGGGGCGGTCTGGGTGGGCTGGGTGGGCTGGTCGATGGGTGCGGCGGTGTCCGTCTGCTTTTTGCCGCAGCCGGTGAGCGCCGCCGTCAGGCAGCACAGCGCCAGCAGCAGCGCCGCGATACGGCTTTTCCAGGTCATGCGTGTCCTCCTTGGTAGTAAGCTGTGGTTGGGTGTCGTACCCTCGATTGACAAGGGTACCGTTTATTATACGTCCGCGGCGCGTAAAGCGCAAGGGCGGTTTTCCGGCGCTTGCGGCGCGGGCGGCGGCGTGGTATACTGAAAGCCAATCTTTTATCCGGAGGTGAGCGCCATGACGCGCGACGAGCTGCGGGAAAAGGCGAATGATCTGCCGCTGCTGCCGGGGGTCTATCTGATGATGGACAAGACCGGCAAGGTGATCTACGTCGGCAAGGCCAAGAAGCTGAAAAACCGCGTGAGCCAATACTTTCAGGACACCGCGTCCCACAACGAGAAAACGCGCGCCATGGTCGCGCAGGTCGACCGGTTCGACACGATCTTCGTCTCCACGGAGTTCGAGGCTCTCATCCTTGAAAACTCCCTCATCAAGCGCCACATGCCGCGCTACAACATCCTGCTCAAGGACGACAAGGGCTATCCCTTCGTGCGGCTGCAGCAGGGGGTGGACTATCCGCGCTTTTCGCTCGTGGGGCGCACGGCGGACGACGGGGCGAAGTACTTCGGCCCGTTCGGCGGGCGGCGTGAGACGCGTCTCGCCATCGAGGCCGTCTGCTCGGCGCTGAAGCTCCCGACCTGCTCGCGCCAGTTTCCGCGCGACATCGGGCGCGAGCGCCCGTGCCTGAACCACCACATCGGCCGGTGCGACGGGTTCTGTCTGCCGGACGGGCCGAGCCGCGCGGAGTATCAGGCCCGCATCCGACAGGCCGAGCGCATCTTCAGCGGTCACTACCGCCAGCTGACGGCGGAGCTGCAGACGGAGATGGAGCAAGCCGCCGAAGCGCTGGAGTTCGAACGCGCGGCCGCCCTGCGCGACCGCATCCGCGCCATCTCCGTCCTCGGCAAGACGCAGCAGGTCATCGCGGGCGTCTGCGCCGACACGGACGTGTGGGGCGTGTACCCCGGCGCGGTGCGCTGCGGGTGGAGCGTGTTGCACATCGAGGACGGCAATCTCCTCGGCCGCGAGGTCGACGTCTTCCCCGCTCAGAGCGAGGAGGACGAGGCGTCCATCCTCGCGGCGGTGCTGAGCCAGTACTACCTCGGCCGCGGCACCGTCCCGGCGGAGATCCTGCTGCCGGTGCTGCCGGAGGAGGGCGAAGCGCTCGGGACGCTTCTCACGGAGCAGGCGGGGCACAAGGTCACGCTCCGCGTACCGCAGCGCGGCGAGCGGGCGGAGCTGCTGCGCCTTGCGCGGCGCAACGCGCGCGAGGAGGTCGAGCGCATCACCTCCGACGCCGAGCGCACAAATCATACGCTCGAGCAGCTCGGCGCGCTCGCAGGGATCAATCACGCGCCGCACCGCATCGAGTCCTACGATATCTCCAACACGGGCGCGTCCGACATGGTCGCCTCTATGGTCGTGTTCTGCGACGGGCGGCCCCTCAAGCGCGACTACCGGCGCTTCCAGATCAAGACGCTCGACCACCCCGACGACTACCGCGCCATGCAGGAGGTGCTGACGCGGCGCTTCCGGCGCTATCTCGACGGGGACGAGAAGTTCAGCGAGCTGCCCGACCTCCTGCTGATCGACGGCGGCGAGGGCCATGCCCGTGCCGCGCAGACGGCGCTCGCCGCGCTGGGGCTGGAGGTGCCGATCCTCGGCATGGTCAAGGACGACCGCCACCGCACCCGCGCGCTGATGACGCCGCAGGGGCAGGAGATCGGCATCCAGCACAGCCCGCCCCTCTTCGCCCTCGTCGGGCGGATTCAGGAGGAGGTGCACCGCTTCGCCATCACCTATCACCACGAGAAGCACTCGCGCAGCGCGCTTGTCTCGCGGCTCGACGGGATCCCCGGTATCGGCCCCGTGCGCAGGGACGCACTGCGAAAGCGCTTCCAGACCGTGCGCGCCATCGAGGCGGCGGAGCTTCACGAGCTGGAGGACGTGCTGCCGCAGCAGGCGGCGCGTGCCGTCTACGACCACTTCCACAAGGGCGCGGACACGCCCGAAAAGCAAAAATAGGCAAAGCAAAACGGAGGTTCTCCGCCTGATGGCGGAAACCTCCGTTCCTGTTTCGCGTTTGCTTTATTCGCCGAAGTTGCTCTCGATCAGGCTCGTCAGAGCGTCGACAGCTTCCTTCTCGTCCACGCCGTCGGCGATCAGCGTGATGGTCGTACCCTTCACGATGCCCAGCGACAGCACGCCCAGAAGGCTCTTGGCGTTGACACGGCGCTCTTCCTTCTCCACCCAGATGCCGCTCTTGAATTCGTTGGCCTTCTGAATAAAGTAGGTGGCAGGTCTGGCGTGCAGACCGACCTCATTTTTAACGGTGATTTCCTGCGTATACATCAACCCAGCTCCTTTTTTCATGCAGCTAATCTCTCTTGCGGGCCAAAACGGCCAGAAATACGTACTATGATTATACTGAATTTCGGCGGACAATGCAATATCGAATCCGCCAATTTTTCGCGCGGGCGGCTCTGCCGCCGCTGTGGATTTTAGCGCTTTCCACAAAAAAACCGCTTATTTCAGCTCCACGATCGTCACGCCGGCCTCGCCCTCGCCGTAGCGGCCGAGCCGGAAGCTCTTGACGGCCTTGTTGCGCCGCAGGATCTCATGGACGGCCTTGCGCAGGGCGCCGGTGCCCTTACCGTGGATGATCGTGACGGAGCCGAGCTTGGCCATGACGGCGGAGTCGATGTAGTTGTCGACCACGCTCTCGGCCTCGAGCGTCTCATAACCGCGGATGTCAAGCTCCGAGGCCGCGCGGCTCGCGAGCTGAATCTTCGGCGAGGAGGACTGCGCCCGGCTCTGCTGCTTTTTCTTCTTCTGGATCTCCTCGGCCGTCTCGAGCAGGCGCACCTGCCCGCGCTTCACGGTCATCTTCATCTTGCCGGCCTGCAGCACGAGCGAGCCGTCGGCGTTCACCGTCAGCACCTCCGCCGCGCGGTTCACGCCGGGCAGCTCCACCTGATCGCCCACGCGGATCGGGCGGCTGGGCGCGGGGATCGGCTCGGTGTCGGATTCGCGGCTGCGTACAAGGGCCTCGGCCTCGTTCAGGCCGCGGCGGACGTTCGCGCGGGCGTCGTTCATCTGCTGGAAGTCTGCGCGCTTTTGCTGCTGGCGGCGCAGCTCGTCGAGCTCGGCGAAGATGGCGTCGACCTTCGCCTGCGCCTCGCGGACGATGCGCTTGGCCTCGGCTTCGCCCTTGCTGCGGGCGTTCTCCTTGGCCTTTTCCATCTGCTCGCGGAAGGTGCGCGCCTTGCGCGCGTCCTCCTCGCGCTGCTGCCAGAGACGGTCGGCCTCGCTCTGCGCGCGCTCAAGCCGCTGGCGCTTCTCCTCGAGCTGCGTCAGCACGTCCTCGAAGCGGACGGACTCGCTGTCCATCTGCGCGCGGGCGGCCTCGATCACGTGCTCATCAAGACCGAGGCGGCGCGAGATGGCGAAGGCGTTGGACTTGCCGGGGATACCGATGAGCAGGCGGTACGTCGGGCGGAGCGTCTGGACATCGAACTCGCAGGACGCGTTCTCCACGCCCGCCGTCGTCATGGCGAAGGTCTTGAGCTCGGCATAGTGCGTCGTGGCGGCGGTCAGCGCCCCGCGTGAGCGCACCTCCTGAATGACGGCGATGGCGAGCGCCGCGCCCTCGACGGGGTCGGTGCCCGCGCCCAGTTCGTCGAACAGGAGCAGGCTCTGCTCGTCCGCCTGCTGCAGGATCTGGACGATGTTCGCCATGTGCGCCGAGAACGTCGACAGGCTCTGCTCGATGGACTGCTCGTCGCCGACGTCGGCGAGCACCCGGTCAAACACGCGCACGACGCTCCCGTCGTCGGCGGGGATGTGCAGGCCGCACTGCGCCATCAGGCACAGCAGCCCCAGCGTCTTGAGCGTGACGGTCTTGCCGCCGGTGTTCGGGCCGGTGATGACGAGGGTGTCGAACTGCTGGCCGAGCTCCACGCTGATGGGCACGGCCTTCGCCGGGTCGAGCGGGTGGCGCGCGCGGCGCAGGACGATCCCGCCGCGGCGGCGCACCTCCGGCCGGGCAGCGCTCATCTGATAGCTCAGCTGCGCCCGGGCAAAGATCACGTCGAGGTGGACGAGGATGTCATAGTCATAGAGAATGTTCTCCATCTGGTCGCCGCAGTCGGCGGAGAGCTGCCGCAGGATGCGCTCGATCTCGCGCTCCTCGCGCGCCTGCAGCTCCTTGAGCTCGTTGTTGGCCTGCACCACGCCCATCGGCTCGACGAACAGCGTCGCGCCGGAGGAAGAGATGTCGTGGACAAGGCCCGGCAGGCTCCCCTTGCACTCGGCCTTGACGGGCACGACGAAGCGCCCGTCGCGCTGGGTGATGAGCGCCTCCTGCAGCACCTTGGCATACGACGGCGAGGAGATGATGCGCTGGAGAATCTGGCGGCCCTTCGTCGCCGCGACGCGCATCTTGCGGCGGATGTCGGCAAGCTCCGGGCTGGCCGTGTCGGCGATCGTCTCCTCGTCGAGGATGGCGCCGCGGATGCGGTCCTCGAGATACTTGTTCGTGTGCAGGGCGGAGAAATAGTGGTCGAGCACCGTGGCCTCGCCCTGCCGGTCGCGGTCATATTCGCTGACGCGGCGCGAAGCCGTGAGCAGCCCCGCAATATCGAGCAGCTCGCGCGTGTTGAGCATGCCGCCGTGGTCGGCGCGCGTCAGCGCCGCGGAAACGTCCTTCACGCCGGAAAAGGCGGGGCTCCCGTAAAGCCCGAGACGCGTACGGGCGGCGTCCGTCTCGTCGAGCAGGCGGCGCACCTCGTCCAAGTCGCTGCTCGGATAGAGCTTTCGGCAGCGCTCGCGCGCCGCCTCGCTGACGGCCTTCTGCGCCAACACCTCCAGCACGGCGGGCAGCTCGAGCGTGCGGATGGATTTGTCGTATAGTTCACTCATATGTAGATACCTCTGTGGGAAAGATGGATTTATAGTAGTCCAGCGTGCGGAAGCTGCGCTCGAGCTGGGCAGCGGTCAGCGCCTCGGCCGCGTGGTCGAGCTGACGCAGAGCGGGACACTCGAGCGTGAAGCTGTAGAGCTTCTTATCCGGACAGTACAGGATATGCCGCAGCGCCGCGAGCGCGCCCTGCGTCAGCGGCAGCGACAGGCTGCTCTGCGCGATGAGCACGCCGATGCACGGCATGATGACGCCCGCCGGAAAGCCGGGCAGATTCATGTATTCACAGAAGATCACGCCGCAGACCAGGAGCAGTCCGTACTGATGAAAAAGTTCAAAAAATGCAGCAGCTGTCATAGCGCCT
>OLRS01002776.1_pt1 | contig 12737 bp, 16 predicted proteins | sample 1673171 | NCBI WGS metagenome assembly OLRS01 (sample SAMEA3136762, study PRJEB25190) | human gut metagenome | biome: human gut; feature: human-associated habitat; material: faeces | place: Austria | collected 2013
CAAGTGCTTTACAATACTGCTGAATCTCCTGCTGTTCTTTCCAATGCCTGTTATCAGAATCCGGCTTTTTATCAAATAAATACGTATATCTTTCATGGAGTCTGACCCCAATGTAATCTCTTTTACGGAAGTCCAAACCTTCTTCCGTCATCAGAATGTCACACGCCGTTCCTCCAATGATGGTATATTGTTCTTCACTGCTCTTGAACCATTCCTTAAAACTCTCAATCCCTGTAACCATCTATCTTCCTCCACAGTTCATTCAGCATTTCTTCTACTGCTTCTTCAACCCGTTCATCCGCATCTTCTCTCAATGCCAATGCCAGCGAAAATTCGTCCACAGTATTTCGTGTGGACAATTTTCGGGGATTATATCTCCACATTTCTACAGCCACTTGCACCTGTGAATCTTGCAAACGGTTTGTCATAACATCTTTCCATTGAGAGATTCTTTCTGTTGCATAGTATTTGACGTTCGGTGCATTCAGCATGGAACACTCTGCCAATGCCGAATATCCACTTTCTAACAAAGCTGTCCCCACAAATTCTTTCGGAATATAAACCGTTCGTTTTATTGGATTCAGCAACTTATCTCCTGCTTTTTGGAACAGTATTTTCGGAGAATCCTCGGATTTTAAAATCCGCTGTACACCTCTTTTCTTTATATGCAGCAATCCCATTTCTTCAAGCTGTTTCGATGCTCTCGATATAGAAGTAGGTGTTAATTCCAAGTCTTTCGCAGCCTGACTTGTGGACAATTCTTGTGCGCCTCCATAAATAAAATGCAACAGAAGCATCTGCGCCGATGGACGCATTTCTTCTCGTTGCTCCCTTTCGGCATTGCACCACTCCTGCAAATACAACGCCATAAAAGGCAAATAAATCTGCCTTCCTTCTACAACAAATGGAATTTTCTCACGAATCAAATATTCTTTCTGCCGAGAAATAATCTCTTTCAGCACTAGAACAACAGGCAAATTTTCATTTTTCTGTATCCGGGCAATGTGCTTTTTCAGCACTCCAATCTGCTCCAATTCAGTTTTCGGATAAAGGAAAATCGCCTTTTTCCCATTCATAGATGCCATCCGCAGGCGATACCGCATGACAATAAAATTTGGCAAATGCTTGAACTCCACATCCTCATAAGTTACTTTAATTCCAAGGACTTTATTGAGATACTCCATGTGTTCACCTCCATTTCTAACTCTTTTTAAGTTAAGATGCAATATTAGAGTTAAGATAAACCACAAAGCGCTGCATGGTAAGGTATTTAACGCCTATTCCAACAAAACCTCCTTGTCTCTGCATCTGAATATTCCCTCTCCGCTATAACAGCTATCTTACCTCATACTTTTCGTTTACTTATTTCATTATTTCTTCGTTTATGCGTATTATATAGGTAAATTTTTTATGAAAGTTCTTTGAGTGCTTCCAAATATCCAATCAATCTTTTCTGTGCATTTGTATCTAATTTTTGATATGTTTCTACCAGCATTCCAATTTCTGTCTCTTTACTAATCACATAAGTATTATTATCCCTGCTTCTGTTTCCTGCATGCTCTGCTCCTGATAACAGCTCATATGGTGTCACATCCAATACTTCACAAATGATCAAAATCTTATCACTTACCGGATTTGTTCTTTTTTTCTTCCAGTCACTTATTGAACTCTCTGCAATTCCTGTTCTTTGGGCAAATTCTTTCTGACTCATTCCCTTTTCTTTTAATAATTCAAAAATCTTATCACTGATTGTTTTCATTCCTTTTTTTTCGCCTCTTTTCTCTTACCAGTACCTACACATATAGCAGGTACTGGACACTTAATTGCTTTTCTTATTTTCATAAGTCTATCACTTTATATGTGATTTGTAAATACGAATTTATTTGTTCATAAAAATTATTAGGGTTAAACCATAATAACATGTCGTAAATGTTGTGTTTCTGTTTTCACTACGTGTGGCCAGTAGCGTACCTTCCGCGTCAATCCGCAAGCAGACTGAAGTGTCAGAATATCTCAAGACTATTCCAGCACTTCTTCTACTTCTTTACTGTACTTACAATACTTTATTCAACATCCGTTCCTTGACAATTTTGATTAATATGAAACCATTAAATACTAACCACAAAAATAAGCTTACATTTTCCATAGTGATAATGGGAACATTGTAAGGCCAAAAAGCAAATACTTCTCGTATAACAGCTATTGTATCATTTATTGCTGGAAGACCAATAGCAATGTTTAGCATCAGTCCTCCTATGGCAATAAAATCTTGAAATTCCTCTCTTTTTTTCTTTTCTTCATCTCTTAAAATACTATCTATAGCAATTAATTTTCGCTCCATTATCTCTTGTTTAAAATAATGACACATTCTTTTTTCAAAAAATTCTGTTTGTTCACTAACACTTCCATAACAGTCTTCTTGTAATTCACTTATAAACAATATGTTTCTGTTATATTCCTTTTGTATTTTAGACAAGTCCCCTAACTCATTAACTTTTTCGTAATAACAATTACAATCATTCATTTTCTTTAATAGAATAATTAACAGTGCAAATTCCACATTTATAAAGACATTTGTTGCAATATTATTACATAAATTTAAATAATCAACCCTATCTAGACAATTAATACTATTTTGTTCTTTATACTCTTCAGATATTGTATCAATAAGTGCTTGATCAATATATGATAGACACCCTCCTGTAGATTTCACAATATAATTTATATTATGACCACCCCAACTATTTTCTTTCAAATACTCTTGAGCATCTTTGACATATGATGTACTTTTTCTATTCGGAACTGGTGCAGCAATAATACGGAATAAATCTTCCTGCACTTCTTTAGGTAAATTATATATTTGTTTGGGCATTCCTTCAAAATCAACGAAAGAAATATAATTAATATCGTTCCCATATAAATTAAACTCTATTCCTGTATCTTCCTCAAGCGATTTTATGTAACAATCTGCGATACTTGACAATGTAGCTTCTGGCACATAATTTTTGTCTTCCCATTTATTTATAACTTTTGAAATCAATGAATCTATATCATTTTGCTTAAAAGCTTCAATTCCTATATTAATTATTGGAAATTTCAACTTTAAAACTCCCATGCCATTTGCAAAAACATATAGTCTAGCATCTAACCACGTATTTTCTCTATTATTTAACTCTAATTTAAATGGCAACAACACAAATCTATTTTGAAAAGAAACAAATTTTTTTCCATATATTTTTGAAGATCGATCCTCTTCTCTCTGTATTTGCAATATCTGCTTTTGTAATTCTTCCAATTCCATATGAACAAAATTAATCTTTATCGAGGATCCAGTATCTTCAAACTCTACCCTTATATTATCACTGTTAGTAACCGTTGGAGCCGACTCCAATGCGTTATATTTATCAAAATCTTGCATCTTGATTACCATACTATTCTCTGGAAAGTCCTTTTTCATTTCTTTTACAATCTGAGAAAGAGAATATCCTAAAGCATCCATAACTTTATTTTGATACTCGTCTGAAAAAATAACTTTACTGTTTTGTATTAAATCGCACAACTCTTCAAATGATTTTTCACTTTTAAACTTAAGCGGATAAAAGCGATGCACTTCCCCATACTTTATTTTTTGAATTCCATTAACCTTTGTCTGCATATAATCCATCCTTTTCTTTTTTACTTTATTGCAAACTTTTCAGATAAAATACCGTTCCCCAAAAAGCTCTTGGTCTGGAAATTTTACATCTTTTTAATTCCCTGAATCTGCTCTTCAGTCATACACATATCATGTTCTTTCACAAATTTAAGAGCTGCCTTTAACCCTTTAGTTTTTTCACCTTTCAAACCTTCGAATGCTACTTTCACATCTATCATATAGCAGTATTCTAAAAATCTTTTCAATAACTTTTCTCTCTGACTAGTATTGAATAATAAATCAACAACAGACTGTATATCTTCATGATAAAGAAAAACAATAACGCCTCCATATCTAACCGCAAAATAGTGTTCTAATAACATGTGATCACTCCTCTTCAGATTTACTTTGCAAATATTGCATGATCTCTCCGGCTCGATAAGTAATGTTTCCTTCATTCATCCCAAAAGCTTTTAAGATTTTTTTCTGCTTTGCTATCACAGCATGGTCCAGCTGGTATATATTATCCGTCTGACGTGTTATTTCAATCTTCTCAAGTCCCTTGATTGCTGCCGGAACTGTCATGCAATAAGGAATGATTTATCAGAAACAAAAAGTTTCTCAGATACATCACGGCTCTTATAAAGATACAGTGCTTCCTTTGCGGTCATCCTTTCAGATGTAATAATAACAAAGTACCCGCATAATGATGTTTCCCGTCCATCAGCATCTTTTGAAATACTGTGATAAATATGAATGTATCTCTTTTTTCATCACCTTCAAATAAAGTCTAATGAAACCGATTTTTTATAGCCATACCCAGTGATTTCACCAAGCATGGCTCTAAACTGTGATACGTCATTAATACTTCCAGGATACGCTTCGTAAAAGAGTGGTTCTTTATTCTTAAGATCATATCCAACTGAATAGTTGATGATAGCTGAACCGATATCTGTCTTAGCATGACCGAATTCAGCCAGTTCAATCTCTCCGGCCTGGCAGTTCTTATTCGTAGAATCATAGGAAATATAAATACGTTCCCTTCGATTCCTCTTTACATTCCATTCATTCAGAAAGCCTGTACTCTTATCCTTAGTAATGCTCTTAAAGAAATCACTTACTGACGCATCACTATAGATTTTCATACCTAAACTATACAGTGGATGATTGTATGCGTAATCCAGATAATGCTGTGCTACATTGCTTTCTTCTATAATAAAGTAAGATACAAGGTCGAGCAGTAATGCCATATCCCACTCAGAGAAGAACTGTCCAAGCAGCTTGTCTAACAAATAATCCGATACTATCTTATGCATTACAGCATATGTACCAACCCGCAGACAACTGCTACGTTCTGTCCGGTCTTCCATCCCTGATAAAATTGCATCTAGAAAGTATTTCAGAAAAGCTTCGTTAGGAATCATCATCGTGTCATCATCTGCACATTTTTTTAATGAAATCAGACCCTCAAAACATATTCATATAGTTAAAGCGGGAATTTTCCCGCTTTTGATTTGTCTGCTATTTAATTGTTCCCAACTTTCTTAATCTTTCTCTCGCCTTATTTACCGCTCTAGTATGGTTTGCAATAGGTGTTTCCGCTTTTTTCAATATTTCTTTTGCCTTTTTTCCTGATACCACCATAATTGGGCTTTGAGAATTATTATACATACTAATCACTCCTCTCTACCTCACGTAATATTGTTTCAACATCTTTAAACATAAATTTACAATTACCAGCATATTCCGAATGAAGTGCTTTTACGTCAGATAATACCGGAACTATAGATTCTGCATCGTCCTCTATCGTTTCAAATCCCATTCTTTTATACGAATCTATTACTTTTGAATCATTAAATGCATGCAAAATCAAATATGTAAAATTAATTTCTGCTGAAAGTGAAGCTATAATATCTGCAATATACTTATTATATATGAAATTACCAATTCCTTTGTTATTGTATTGGTGTTCCTCTAACCATCTTAAGTAAATGTCATTGAGTGCAAAATGTTCCAATTCCACACAGGGAATTATTTTTTCAACATCTTTTTCCTGGATATGTTCAGGATTCGTTTCTTCATTCATCTTAACAATCATACACGTTGTAATTAACGTAAAATATCCAACTATTATTTGGTTTTCATTATCCCATATTATATAGGGTTTTATTCGTCCATTATAATCTTTTGCAATAAAATTTTCTAATGCTGGAAGCCTTTTGCATTCAAACAGACTCATCATTTCATATCCTTTTTCTCTTCCAAGCTCTTCAAAAAATTCATCTGCAAATCTTAATTGGAACCGATCTTTTATAGTATCTATATTTATCACTTCCTCATATGTGCAAAATTAGTATAATCACGCCCCTTAACTTTCAGTTTCAGTATAATCACTACTTCTTGATTTCATTATAACTGAGGGGGCATTGTAGAATCAAGCTCTTCTATAATATTTTAATGTACTTTATATACTCTCTTTTATTAACACAGCTCCTTATGTTTTCTTTTGTAATACTATCATTTATGATTGTTATAGAAGATAGTAGCGTGAAATCTCGCTACTATTTATCGGGTAATCAAAGTTTTTGAGGGGCTGGCTTTTTGAGGGTTTAGATTGAGGGGCAAACTTGAGGGGCAAACCAGCCCCTCAAACCAGCCCCTCAAACCAAACCCTCAAAAACTGCCATTCTAAAAGGGCCAGCCCCTCACGACTGACCCTCAATTAGTTCGGCAAACCCTCAAGAACTTTGATTATCCCAGATTCACTGCTATTTTGCACTACGCCTTGTTTTGAGGCACTTACGATTTTTCGTCAAAAAAGACAACGTATTTTATTGAAGTTAAATAATCACATATTTGCCTTGCTGTTTCTAATGACTCCTTTACACGATATGAAATAAATATCTGGTTCTTCATTTGTGTTCTTAATCCCCTTTAAGTTGTTAGTCTATTATTTAGTGTCTGCTGATTAAACCGCTTCCAGCTCAAAATCAGCAGATTGATGTGTTAATAGTTCCAACAGCCATAAAAGTGTAAAAAGTAATGGTATTGTTTCAAAATTCTTTACTAATCTTCTCTATTAAAAAGTGCTTTCCACTTCTTTCCTCGCACATCCCCACTCTGCCAAAATGCTGTAATTGTATATGTTGGAATATTATATTCAAAAACAACTATTTGTTGCGAATTATTATACCCCAATGCAGATCTGCGAATTCTTTTTGGATTCCATCTTTCTTTGTAATGTCCTATATCAAGAGCTTTATTGGATTGTAATAATTTCAATCCAATTTCTTCAAAAAACTCAATGATCTGATTCGCTTGTCTTTCATCATTAAACAAAGTTATATTATTTTTCAGTTTCGGTTGAAATTTATTATTATATATAATCCTTATCTTTACTAAGCCCATCTTCTGGAATTCTTTATAAATATACTTTTCTACTTGTTCATTGAATATTATAAATCCAATAACAATATTCGTTTCCTTTAATCTTTTCTTTTCAAAATCACTTAATTCCTTTACATGATGTTCTTTTGTTGCACGCTTGTTAAGCTCAACACCCATAAACTCTTGAAAAATTGAAATAATCTGATGTCCGGAATTCACTCCATCATCAATAAATATAAGTTCTTTATTCTCATACAAAGCTGTATTAATATCTTGAATCAAATATCCTTTTTCTAAATAATTAAGCAGTCTATAACTGCTATCATCTACATTTCCATATTTAATAATCACACTTTCATCATCAATATATATCTTTCTTAATAATTCTTTTAACTCAGAAGCAATTTCGTTTTCTCCCCAATATCTCATATTTTTCAATAGCATATATATACCACACTGTACACTGTTCTTTTTATTTTCTTTGCAGCAAAATTCTCCAACTTGTTCTATAAATTCTAAAATTGCTTTGTCATCAATATCATTATTTTTATATCCCTCAAATTTATTGACTAATTTGGCTATTTCTGCTTTTTTTATCTCCCATTCCATATTGTATAAAATTCTCCATCACTTTCTCTATTTCCGAAGGATTTTCCACTATTTCGTCACAATACTTCCAGGATTTATTAGATAATTCACTAGAATATTTTGCATGTGCATAATGTATTCCACTTTTTCTAGCTACCATATAATCTACATCTGTATCCCCAATAAATAAAATATCTGTCCGGTGTATATTATATCTTCTAAGTAAATATTCAATAAATTCTGTTGATGGCTTCGGTTTCATCATATCACGTCCACATACTATACAAAAGCAATCTATTAAATTTATTCTGGTTATCAACGAAACAAGATTGGCAGTTTTCCTATCACTATATATTGCTAATATAACCTCTTTGCTATCTTTAAATTTCTTTATTGCACCAACAATTGCCGCATTCGCTCCAGCCACAGACTCTTCATGCACTAGATGTTTCTTATAAGAAATCAGGAGCTGTTTTTCCTCTTGCAAAGACAATTTTTTTTCTATTCCTATCGTTCGGATTAACAATTCCGGATAAAATAGCGGTTTATTATATAAATTAATATTTAATTTTTTCATATTCAGCTCTTGCACAGACATTGTCATTGCTTTTTGAGCAATTTCTTTTGAGTTAAAAATAGTTCCATCAAAATCAAATACTATACACTTCATATAATTCCTTCTTAAAATATATTAATTCTTAATTGTATAATTAAAATAGTAATCCATTATATCTACAATATTATTTGCGCACTGCACTGGATCGTTGCCCAATTGTTCAAGTTGCTCGTATTTTTTATATATGCTTTTTTCCAAACAATTTTTCCAATTTTCTGCTTCTTCTTTATAGGTTCTCATTGATATTTCTCCAGTAGTTGGAACAGCTAAAATACTACATTTCTTTTCACGTGCAATACCTACTTCTTCTTTTAATCCATCTCTTCCTTCGCCATCATCACCTAATAATAAACATAACTTCTCTGGTGAGATAAACCTCTTACGCATATCTGTATATGTTGCACCTGCATAAATAATTTTCCCTTTTTGCGGATTTGTACTGCCACCATTTTCTCTATAGAAAAACACAATCCTGTCCAAATCCTCTTTTATCTCTGGACATTTATTCCACATGCCTTCAGCAATAAAATTGGATATATTCATACCGCCACCACTATTATAGTTATAACCTCTCTCGGCCAATAATGCTCCTATTCTTCTGCACAATTCTTTATGAGTATCATCTTTATAAATTCCCAAACCCGCTATCGTCTTTCCTTGTTTACTAATATATATTCTATTAAGGAATTCACTTATCTCTTTATAGGAATTTAACTCAATAACTTCTATTCCGTAACGCGAAAGACCTTTCTTCCAATACCAATATATTTTATACCTGTCTTCATCTTCCTGCTTAGGTGGCACAGTAAATAGAAAACTAGGATGTCCTGCTTTTTTATAATTCCAGATAGATGCCCAAATACGTCTCATATTAATATCGTTAAAACTCACTCCAAAGAAAAGAAAGCTTTTATTAGAAATATCATTTTTTAATAAATTATAAATATCTTTTCTTGATTCCTCATAATTTTCATACTGACTCTCTAACAAGACTATATCATCGTAATTATCTGAAATTTTTGACAGACTTCCATGCATTTTAATTAATTGAGGCTTTGACAAATCCACATTATTTAACTGTTGATCATTCGTAACAACTTCTAAATCATAGTTTCCTTCCTGAAAAGCCTTTTCTATTAAGTCATCATAATTCGTTGTCCAAATTCTTCCAACACCTAATTTCGATATTAGATAATGCACCTCTGCCGGTTTTGCTTTTTGAATACTTCTTTTCAAACTATATATGAGCATAGAATATTTGCTTTTACTTTCTCCACAAATATATTCTAAAACACGTTCCAGTGGAATTCCCACCATCGGAATGTCCAATTCTTTTGCCAATGGCTCTACTAGTTCATTCCAACTTGGTAATTTGGCATCAATAGATAATCCTGCTCCTATAAACACACTCAAATTTGGCATTAAATTTTTTACACAATATTCAGCAGCCTCTTTATAATCCATAATTTTTATTCCAACAATTGACTATTTCGTCTTTTGTTCCTTTCTTTTTCTCTAGTAGATATGGGGATTGTTCCCCATACCCCTACACAAAACCGTACGTGCCCTATTAAGGCATACGGCTTTTCACTTTATATTCATACTACCTGTAAAACAGGCTTACCTTGATACTTGGCTCAAGTAACGGAAATTGAATCGAGTAATTCATAATAATCTCTCCATTCATTCCAACTGATTCTAATTGTTTGATTCTACCACCAAATCGTGAACCTATTCCTTCTGCCATGATTACTAATGTGGTCAACATCCTAAGTTACTCTAAATGATTTCTATCTTCTGTATTTCAAAAGTGCCTGCGGTTTCAACAACATCTTCTGGATGAATCACAAAACAGACTTCAGAAATTTTATATAGTGCCTTGCTACGCAGTTTTGCAAGCGGTATGCTCAATTTATTTTCACCTTGAACAACAGGAAGCTCAAATGCCTCTAAAATCCTATTACTATCTGAATATTTGAATTCCACCGTTATCTTTTTCAACGAACCGGTAAGATTCAACAAAGTAAATTGAAATGCTGCTAAAGAATTGAATTCCAAATATTGTCCAAGATTTAATTTATCTGCATACCCTAATACCATGCTTATAAAATTAGGATACTTAATTATCGCTTTTCCATATGGATTCATATTAAAATTAACAGTTATTAAATCATTCTTTACTATGTGATTCACAACATCTTCTTTATTTCTAAAAAAAATACTGTCATCAAAATATGTTCCAATTTTAGCTTGTTCCGAAATATTTACTTTTTTCAAACCTCTTGTATTGATTTCTGATTCAAAAAGATGCAGTTTTTTGTTTATTCCAGACCCAAAGCTTATTCTCCGTTCTTTAGATAAATATTCAAGAAAAGCCTTTACATCTACTTCTGAATTGATATCTCCCACCTGAATATCAGACAGTGGTGTACCTGATAATGCCTGACCTTTATTTATCGGATATAGTGCAAATGGAAATATGTATTCTCCATTCTTTTTATGTTTACTATACATGTATGAATACGCAACACCTAACTCAATCATACAGAATTTACTCTCATAGTATTCTTGGCTAAGCACCGGAACAAATAAATCTGATGTATTCAATTCTTCAAAAATAGTTTCAATAAAGTTTTTCCCGGCTGCAATGCAACCTTTCTCTGAAGTACAAAACACTTCTATTTCTGTACTGATTGATTCTAAAAAATCTGCAAATTTTAAAAATAAATTTTATATCTAATTTTCGATTATCCGCATAAACACTATACTTTCAAGTATTTTGAAGTATAGAAAAAACTCATTTTACCACGAATTTACCACGATTGAATGAGCCTTGATATGACCTATAAAATAACACCCAAAAGACATCATTACACCTAAATGGTGTCTTTTTAAAAAGCAGTCAATCCTAAAACTAACTGCTTTGTGTATATGGATATGAAATTGTAAACTAGAAGCTGTTTATTTTTTCTTTTTAGGTTTTGGCGTTGGTAGTTCATCATACATCACATCAAATAACCCCGTCAGAAAATCTTTATTATCAACTTCTTCCACCAATAACATTTCTTTGGCGTTTTCGTATGGAATTTCATAAGTAACTGTTGGCATATAAGAAATTGCAGACTTTGTTGGTTTTACCAGTAACCTATCATCATATATACCGCCAACGATTTTTCCACGATAATAGATAATAAATTCTCCCATCATTGCACGATATGTTATTTCTTGTAATTCTGATAATTGTTCTAAAACAAATTGTAAATAATCTTTACTTGAAGCCATTTCCAACCCTCCAATCTTGAATTTTATTATTCCAATGCTTTCTTTAAGTCCAGAACAAATTGCTTTTGTTGTTTTTTCAAATAGGTTTTTACAAAAGGTTTCATAAACCACTTTTTAGGTATCACATTTTCTGTAAAGTCTATTTGTGTTTCATTCCCTTTGTCTGTAAAAATACCAATCCAGTGACCTTTCATGTTGCTATTATCCATATCAAATTCCCAGCGTTTATATGGTTCTACAACGGTAACGGTAAATGTAGTAGCATATCCATTTTTTGTGTATTCAATAAATTGTTTGTCATTTATTATTTCTGTTTTGCTCAAATCACTTCGCCATGAGTTATATTTATCAACAGCTAAAACAATGTTCCAAACTTTTTGAATATCATTACTAATAATTGTATTTATATTTGAAATTGCCACTTTTTCATTTCCCCTTTTTAAATTACCGTTTATCGTTTTTTCATATCCACATTATAACATTCTCATATCAGCACTACAATAAAATTTTATGCTCCGATAATCTTATTGAACAGCTCTAACAGACACCATGTCATCACTCCGATCTGAAATTTTGGCAAGAAAAAAGCAGTCAATCATAAGACTAACTGCTTTGTGTAGATATGAACTTATAAAATATTTAGTTTATGATATTGCAACATCATTTAATGTCCTCTGTGTTTTGCTTTTTTCTTTTGTTGCTTCAACTTAAACTTTTGTTCTGCGTCCATTTGCTTTTTATGTTTGGAATTAGATTTATATTCTTCTTTTTTTAATTCATGTTGTAATTTTAAAGCTTGTTGCGATTTTGTCCCAATTCCATTGTTCTGTAATTGTTTCTTTACATCTCTAAGAACTCTTTTAGGATTTTTCTTATCCTTTTTTACAATCGTTTCAACTGCTGGACTAAATTGTAAATCATAATAATGTTTCAACACAAATTCTTGAATATCGTAATCTTTTGGCTCTGCACCAAATGTTACCTTTGCTACGGAAAGTTTTCCATCACAAATTCTTTCAAAAACTCCAACCCAAAAAGGTTCTGCAAAATACACAGTCAATTTACATTTTATTGTCTTCATATCAATCCCTCCTTGTTTATTTCCAAACAAAGAACGGACAACCCGGAGGGGCAGGTTACTTACCCTATAAACATAGGACGGCTGGGCTACCTACCAGCTCTCACATAATAAAATGCTTTGCGTTTTTATCTTTGTCATTTTAGATAATC
>OLRS01002781.1_pt1 | contig 12710 bp, 10 predicted proteins | sample 1673171 | NCBI WGS metagenome assembly OLRS01 (sample SAMEA3136762, study PRJEB25190) | human gut metagenome | biome: human gut; feature: human-associated habitat; material: faeces | place: Austria | collected 2013
CCCCAACGCCGCCCGGCGCGGGCTCCCCTGCCGTCTGCGCGGGCTGCAGCTCCTTGATCCAGCAGCGGCGGCGCTTGTGCTGCTCCACCGGGAAGTCATACCACTGGCTCTGGATGGCCTCGTTCGTCTCGAGCATGGGTCCCGTCTCCGCGTGCTTGATGCCCATTTTGACGCTCGCCTTCATGACCTTGTTGATGATGACGGCGTTCACGCCCTTTTTCTGCAGATCCGGCCGCACGGCGATGAGCAGCAGGTCGAGCGTGTCGTTCACGCGGAACGCATGCAGCAACCCCGCCCAGCCGGTCGGGAAGATACGGCCGCGGCTCTTTTTCAGCGCCTCGGCGATGCTCGGCGCCGCGACGCCGAAGGCGACCAGCTCGTTATTCTCGTCCATGACGAAGCACGTCAGCTTCGGATTGATGAGCGGGGCGAACTTCATCGAATACTTGCGGATCTGCTCTTCGGAGAGCTCCACCGTGCCGTAAAGCGGCGCGTAGGCGATGTTCACGAGCTTGAAGAATCTCTTCAGCAGCGGCAGATAGCCCAGCCGGTTATGTACCTCGTAGACATGCAGGTGGTGGTGGCGCAAGACATAGTTCGCGATTTTTTCCCAGCGCTGGAATATCCGCTCGTCCGTCGGAACAGAGATGAGATTTTCGATCCAGTCCACGTCCTTGACGTAGCCGAGCGCGGCCATGTGCTCCTTGTAATACGGGAAATTGTAGTAGGTGAAAAAGCAGCCGCGTCGGTCAAAGCCATCGATCAGCATGCCCTCGCGGTCCATGTCCGTGAAGCCCAGCGGCCCGTGTACGGCGGCGCAGCCGAGCTCACGCGCCCAGTTTTCGACCGTGGCGAAGAGCTCGCGCGACACCTCCGGATCGTCGATAAAATCCACCTGCGTAAAGCGCAGTCGGTTGGTGCCCCATTTTTCGTTAGCCTTGCGGCTGAGAATGGCGCCGATGCGCCCGACGACCTCGCCGTCGCGATAGGCCAGCCAGCAGCGCGCGTCGCAGTAGGCAAAGGCCGGGTTCTTGCTGCGGTCCCAATCCTCCAGATCGTCGCCGTACGTCGCGGGGACAAACTGCTCGACGTCGCGGTAGAGCTGATTGGGGTAATCAACAAAGCAGCGCAGCTGCTTTTTCGTTTTGACTTCGATGATAGAAACCATTTTTTCTCCTCCGTTCAGGATTCGCCTTATTGTATTCCATAATTCATTAAATTGCAAGGAAAATACACCCGGTATTTTCCACTCGGCGAAAATCCGCTCTTTTCCGTTGCAAATTCCGGCCCGATGGGATATGATAGGCATCAAGAGAACTCTATGCTGAAGGAGAAGCATCCCATGCCCGCTGTTATCATTCTGATCGTTTTAATCGCCGCCGACCAACTGCTCAAGTGGTGGACGGTTTCACATCTGGCACTGGGGGAGTCGGCCCCGCTGATCCCCGGCGTGATCCAGCTCACCCGCCTGCACAACACCGGCGCCGCGTGGTCGAGCTTTTCGGGCGAGACCGCCCTGCTCACGGCCGTGACGCTTGTGCTCATGGCCGCCGTCGCCGTGCTGCTCGTGAAGAAGATCGTGCGCCACCGTCTCGGCGTCGCGGCGTGCCTGCTGATTCTCGGCGGCGGGCTCGGCAACATGATCGACCGCGTCGCGCGCGGCTACGTCGTCGACATGTTTGACCTGCAGCTGTTCCGCTACCCGATCTTCAACCTCGCCGACTGCTTCGTCGTGGTCGGTGCGATCCTCGGCGCGGTGTACTACCTCTTCCTCTACGAGAAATACGACGCGAAAAAGAAGGAGAACGGCCATGACGCTGGAGCTGACGGTAAAAACTGAGGACGCCGGCACCCGGCTCGACGCGTTCATCGCGGCCCACGCGCCGGAGCTGACGCGCTCACAGGCCGCGCGGCTCATCGAGGAGGGGGCGGTCACGGTCGGCAGCGCGCGCCCGGCCAAGAGCGCCCGCGTCACCCCCGGCGAGACGGTTGCCGTCCGCGTCCCCGCGCCGCAGGAGACGGTGCTCACCGCACAGGACATCCCGCTCGACGTCGTGTATGAGGATGAGGACGTGATCGTTGTGAACAAGCCGACGGGCATGGTCGTCCACCCCGCCCCCGGTCACCCGGACGGGACGCTCGTGAACGCGCTGCTGCACCACTGCGGCGACAGTCTCTCCGGCGTCGGCGGCGAAAAGCGCCCCGGCATCGTCCACCGCATCGACCGCGACACCAGCGGCTTGATCATCGCGGCGAAGAACGACACTGCGCACCTCGCCCTCTCGGCGCAGCTCGCGGATCACACGCTCGCGCGGACATATGAGTGCCTTGCCGTGGGAAACTTCCGCGAGGACAGCGGTACCGTCGACGCGCCCATCGGACGCCACCCGACCGACCGCAAGAAGATGGCCGTCACGCAGAAAAACAGCCGCCGAGCCGTCACGCACTGGGAGGTCATCGCCCGCTATCCGGGCGTGACGCACCTGCGCTGCCGCCTGGAGACGGGGCGCACGCACCAGATCCGCGTCCACCTCGCGCACATCGGGCACCCGATCCTCGGCGACACCGTCTACGGCAATAAAAAGCCCGTCCCCGGCCTGACGGGGCAGTGCCTGCACGCGACGGGGCTGCGCTTTATCCACCCCCGCACGGGGCAGCCTGTAGAGCTGACCTGCCCGCGGCCGGAGGAGTTTGAGCGGATGCTGGAGAAGCTGCGGCATAGGGCGTAAGTGTATAAGTGAAACAGAGCAGCATCGGCGGTGCTGCTCTGTTTTTTGCGTGGGACGGGTGGGTGAATCGGCGTGTCTATGCCTCGTGGTGCTACTCGCCTTACCTCTGGATCAGCTGATACCCCTCCCGGTGCAGGGCATCAAAAAGCTCGTCAACATGGGCGCGGTTGCGCGTTTCGACCAGCAGGTGCACCACTGTCGAGCCGAGGTCGGCCTTCAAACTGCTGCGCTCGTGGCTGACCTCGAGGACATTCGCCCCCAGCTCCGACACGATCCCCAGCAGCCCCGCGAGGGCACGCGGCCGGTCGGGCAGCACCGTGGAAAAGCCCACCGTGCGCCCCTCGCGCGCAAGACCGCGCGTGATGATCCGCTCGAGCATTGTCACGTCGAGGTTGCCGCCGGAGAGCAGCGCGCAGACGGTCTTGCCCTGCAGATCCAGCTCCCCGTACATCGCCGCGGCTACGCCGACCGCGCCTGCGCCCTCGACCATGAGCTTCTGCCGCTCGAGCACGGTGAGAATCGCGCTGGCGATCTCCGCCTCGCCGACGGTCACGACCTCGTCAACGGCTTCGCGGCAGATGGCGAACGTCTTTTCGCCGGGCGTCTTGACCTGAATGCCGTCGGCGACCGTGTGCACCTCCGGAAGCGTCAGGATATGCCCCGCACGGAGGGAGTCGGCCATGCTCGCCGCCCCGGCGGCCTGCACGCCGATGATGCGGCAGGCGGGTTTCAGCTGCCGCAGGGCGCTCGCGACACCCGCGATCAGCCCTCCGCCGCCGATCGGGACGAGGACAGCATCCACATCCGGCAGCTGCTCGGCGATCTCGAGCCCGATCGTCCCCTGTCCCGCCATGACGCGCTCGTCGTCGAAGGGGTGGATAAATGTCAGCCCCTGCTCGTCCCGCAGGCGCACCGCCTCGGCGTGCGCGTCGTCGTATACACCCGGCACGAGCACGACGTTCGCGCCGTAGCTGCGCGTGGCCTCGATCTTCGACAGCGGCGCGCCCGCGGGGATGCAGATCGTCGCGGGGATGCCCATGTCGCGCGCGGCGAAGGCGACGCCCTGCGCGTGGTTCCCAGCGGAGCAGGCGATGACGCCGCGCGCCTTCTCCTCGTCGGTGAGCGTGGAGAGCTTGTAGTACGCCCCGCGCAGCTTGAACGCGCCCGTCTTCTGCAGGCAGTCGGCCTTGAGGTAGAAGCGGCAGTCCGGCACGAAGCCCTTCGCCGGGATCATCGGCGTCAGGTTGATGACGGGGGAGAGGACGCATCGCGCGTCCCGGAGCAGTTCCATCGAGATCATAGGCGGCCTCCTTGTGTTTTTCATATGCACATTTTGTGCATATTTTGTTTTCGTACCGTGTACAGCTTGAGCATAGCGTGTTTTTCAGCCGCTGTCAATCAAAAAAAGCGGACGGACGGAAAAATTTCCCGTCCGTCCGCTTTGCAGTTTCTTTTCGATATGGCCGCGTTATTTCCGGCACGTCCGCCCGATCAGGCAGCACGCCAGAAACGCCGCGAGATCGACGAGTACGACCGTCGCGCCGACGGGGGTGCTCAACAGGTACGAGCCCGTCAGCCCCACGCAGAAGCAGACGACCGAGAGGATCCCCGCCGTGATGACCACGCCGCGGAAGCTCTTGCGCACGCGCATCGCAGAGAGCGCGGGGAAGATAATCAGGCTCGAGATGAGCATCGCGCCCATCATGCGCATACCCAGCACGATCGTGAGCGCCGTCAGCACGGAGAGCACCGTGTTGTAGCGTCCGACCTTCACGCCCGTCGCGCGTGAGAAGCTCTCGTCGAACGTGATGGCGAACAGCCGGTGGTAAAACATCACGAACAGTACCAGCACCGCAATCGACAGCCCCACGCTCAGCGCAACATCCGCCCGGTCCATCGCGAGGATCGAGCCGAACATATAGCTGTCGACGTCCGTGGTCATGCCGGTGGTCAGGCTCGTGACGATGATGCCGAGCGCGAGCGCCGAGGCCGAGGTAACGGCGATGGCGGCGTCTGCGCCGATGCGGCTGTTTTCCGTCAGGCGCAGCAGCCCCAGCGCGGCCAGAATGACAACCGGGATCGAAACCGGCAGCGGCGACCACCCGCACGCAAGCGCGATGGCCAGCGCGCCGAACGAGACGTGGCTCAGCCCGTCGCCGATCATCGAATACCGCTTGAGCACCAGCGGCACACCCAGCAGCGCCGCGCACAGCGAGACAAGGACGCCCACGACGAAGGCGCGGACGATGAATGGGTAGGTAAACATCTCCAGCAGCAGGCTCATGCCGTCTCACCTCCGAATCGCTTGCCGTAGGGCGAAGCGAGATATTCCGCCACGCTCCCGCTGAACCACTGGCCCTGTCCCGCGTGGAGAATGCGCGCGGCATAGCGCAGGGCGCTGCGGATGTCGTGGGTCACCATGACGATGGCGATGCCCTCGGTCTTGTTGAGGTAGGCGAGCGTGCGGTACAGGTCCTGCGCGGCGGCCGGATCGAGCCCCGTGACCGGCTCGTCGAGGATCAGCAGCTCCCCCGCCGCGCACAGGGCGCGCGCGAGCAGCACGCGCTGCTGCTGCCCGCCGGAGAGCTCGCGGTAGCAGCGGTCCTTCAACTCAAGAATCCCGAGCTTGCCGAGATTCATGAGCGCCCGCGACTTCTCGGCGGGGGTATAGAAGAAGCGGCGGCCGCGCGCGCTCAGAAAGCCCGAGAGCACGACCTCGCTCACCGTCGCGGGGAAGTCCTTCTGCGCGCGCGTCTGCTGCGGCAGATAGCCGATGGCGCCGCTGCGCAGGGACGGGTCGAGCTCGATGCTGCCCCGCAGGGGCTTGATCAGTCCCAGCAGGCTCTTGAGCAGCGTCGACTTGCCCGAGCCGTTTTCGCCGACGATGCAGAGGTATTCGCCGCTGCGGATCTCCAGATTCAGGTGCTCCCAGACGGCGCGCCCCTCATAGCCCAGCGAGACGTCCCGGCAGGCGAGTAATGTTTTCTGTTCCATCAGGATAGTCCCTCCTTCAAGGCTTCCACGTTTTTCTGCATCAGGCTCAGGTACGTCTCGCCGCGGTCGAAGTCCGCGCGGCTGACCGTCTGGCACGAGTAGAAGGTGCGCACCTGCGCGCCCGTCGTCTCGGCGATGGCATCCGCGATTTTCTGACTGCTCAGCTCGATCGTATAGACGACGGGGATCTGTTCGCTCTCTACGCGGTCGATGAGATATTTGAGCGTTGCGAGCGACGGCTCCGTGTCCCCGGCGCAGCCGTGGAACGCCGCGCGGTAATTCAGCCCGTAGGTGCGGCAGAAGTAGAGCAGCGGGAACCGGTCGCCGAAAACGAGCAGATTCCTCTGCCCGTTCGCGGCAACCTCGCGGAAGGATGCGTCAAGCGCCTGCAGCTGCGCGAGGTACTGCGTGAGCCTCGCCTGATAGTCCGCCGCGTGCGCCGGATCGGCGGCGCAGAGCGTGTCGGCGATGGCGCGGCAGAGCGTCTGCGCCTGCACGGGCGAGGTCCAGATGTGCTCGTCGTAGGAGATTTCGTCGCTGTCGTCCTCGTCGTGGTCGTGACCGCTCTGCTGCATCCCCTCGGTGAACTCCTCCTCCAGCGCGTCGGCGTAGTCCATCATGCGCAGAACGTGGGGAATCTTCTCCCCGGCGGCGCCAAGGATGTTCTCCACCCACACCTCGCTCTCGCCGCCGTTGTAGACGAACACGTCCGCCTCACTCACGCGGATTACGTCGAGCGGCGTCGGCTCGAAGCTGTGCGTCTCCCGCCCGGCGGGAACCAGCAGCGAGACGTCCACGTCCTCGCCACCGATCTGACGCACAAAGTCATAGTACGGAAAGAGCGAGCAGACGACTCGCAGCCGCCCGTCCGCGCTTTCCTGCGGTCGCTGCGAGCAGCCGCTGAGCGAGAGCGCCGCAGGCAGCAAAAGCGCCAGAAAAAGCGCCGTGATGCGTTGTTTCATGACTGCTGCGCCTCCCGGCACTTGGCGCAAAGGCCGTAAAACAGCGTGCGGCGCGGGTTGATGGCAAAGCCGTGCTCTGTGAGCAGGTGGTCATAGAGCTGCGAGAGATGGCCGCAGTCCATGTGGAAAATCGCCCCGCAGCCCTCGCACTTGAGCAGGAAGCACGCGTTCTTGTCCGCGTGGCTGCAGTACTGGTAGCAGGCGCCCTCATCCGTCACGAGCTTGTGGACAAGCCCCTGGCGGCTGAGCTTTTCGAGCTGGCGGTACACCGTGGTCAGGCCAATGGATTGCCCCTCCCGGTGCAGCTCCTCCGTCAGCTCCGCCGCCGTCGCGCAGCCGCCGCCGAAGCGCTCGATGCAGGCGAGCACCGCCTGCTGCTGGCGCGTCATATAGGTCATGGATGTCACTCCTCCGAATTTGAAATTGAAATTCATTTTCAGATTATAGCTGATTTTCGGAATTTGTCAAGCAAAAAGATAGCCCGGTGCCGCTGTATGTGGTAAAATAAAGGCAAATCACATCGGGAGGGACGCACCATGCAGCATGAAATCACCAGCCGCGCGCCGCTGCTCGACGCGGCGGGCAATCTCCGCGAGGCGGGCTACGCCAAGCGGCTCCTGCCGGTCTATGACCGCGCCGCCATCCGCGCCGGGGCCGCGCGCATCAAGGAGTGGGACTACTACCTCGTCGCGAACGACCACTACGCTGTCGCCCTGACGATCGACGACAACGGGTACATGGGGCTCGACTCCATCTCGTTTCTGCACTTCGACGAGCGCTGGGAAAAGACGAAAAGTCCCATGCGCGCCTTCCCCATGGGGCGCACAGGGCTGCCCGCCTCGTCCGCCGCGGGCAACACGGTCATCAACCGGAAGCACTACGCCCTCTCCTTCCGCCACGAGGGGGGCGCGCGTGTGCTGACGTTCCACATGGAGGACTTTCTGGACGGGCTCCCCGTCTCCGGGCGCATCCGCCTGACGGACGAGCCGGAGGAGTCGATGGTCATCTGCACGCCGTTTGAAAAGCCGGGGCACTTCTACTATAACCAAAAAATCAACTGTATGCGCGCGAGCGGCTCGGTGCTCGTCGGCGGGCGGGAGTACGTTTTCGACCCGGCGGACTCCTTCGGCGTGCTCGACTGGGGGCGCGGCGTCTGGACGTATCACAACACCTGGTACTGGGGCAGCGCCTCCGGGCAGGTGGACGGTATCCCGTTCGGCTGGAACATCGGCTATGGCTTCGGCAACACCTCCGCCGCGAGCGAGAACATGCTATTCTACGGTGGCCGGGCACACAAGCTCAGTCAGGTGCAGTTCCACATCCCCATGCGGGACGGGCGCGAGGACTATCTCCGCCCGTGGACATTCACGTCGGACGACGGGCGGTTTGAGATGGACTTCGTGCCGATTCTCGACCGCGCCGCCTGCACGGATGTGAAGCTGATCAAGTCTGACCAGCATCAGGTGTTCGGCCGCTTCACGGGGACGGCGGTTCTCGACGACGGCACAGCGGTGCGGGTGAAGGATTTCCTCGGGTTTGCGGAAAAGGTGGAGAATAAGTGGTGATATACGGCAGACCGGAGAAACCCTCTCCGGTCTGCTTTTGCGTTTGGCGGGGGAGTGGTGGTTGAATCGGTTGGTCCATGTCTCCGACGGGGTACTTTTTGCCGCTGCTGGCAAAAAGTATCTCGCCGAAGGCATCCCCGCCCCCAAAACAAAACGAGCGCCGGAGACACTGTCTCCGTCGCTCATGGCTCACATATTCCGAATATCGTTCAGCAGATCATCCAGTGAGATGTCGCCGAGATCCGCTAGCGTGTCATCGGGGGACGGTTCCGCGGGCATCTCCTCCGTCTGCTCCGGCTGAACGGACGGCTCTTCCGCCGCAGGCTCCTCCTGCGCGGCGGGTGCTTCCGTCGGTGCCGCTTCTACCGGCTGCGGGACCGGCTCGTTCTCCGCGGACGGCTCCTCTTCAACGGGCTGCGGCCCGTCCTCCGGCTGCGGCTCGTCAGGGTGCGTCTCGTCGGACGCAGACGGCTCGTCCGCGGGCAGGATGACGCCGATGGCATCGGGCGTCTGCTCCAGCTGGCGCAGGGCCTTGCGGCGGCCGCGCCTGCGCCCGATCAGGTGCCCCAGCAGGAACAGGAGCAGCAGAAGCAGCACCATCGCCGCCGCGGCCACGGCATAGAGCGGCACCGTCCAGCCGCCAAACGGCAGCACAAACGGCGCGCACAGGCTCGCCCACAGCGCGGAGAGCGCCGAGGCATCCTCCTGCGCGGGCTGGTCGGGTTCGACGGTGTCCGTCGGGACGATGATCTGCGGCAGCGTCCCGGCGTAGGCGGGCATGCGCCAGACATGCACCGTGTAGGTCATGACGGTCACGCCGTCCTCGGCGGTGCAGGTGACGACATTTTCGCCCTCGTCGAGCGAGGCGTCCGCGCCGGTGACCTGCACGGCCTTCCCGTCGCGGGCGGTGCCGCTGAGGGTAATGTGCTCCGTCTCATGGGGGACGTAGAGGACATAGTCCGTCACGTCCGAGGTGAAGGCCGGGCTGATCTCCCCGTAGCTCGCGGTGAGCGCGGAGAGCGCCGCGTCGGTCGATGCGGTGTAGTTCGGATCCGGCTGGCGGATGACGGAGATGGTATAGCGCTTCACGGCGCCGCTCGGCGCGGTGACGGTGATGGTCACGGTGTTCGCGCCGACGGAGAGGTCGTTGCCAGCGGTGGAGACCTTCGCGCCGCTGTCCTCCGCTGCGGCGGACAGGCGCAGACTCGTCACGTCATACGGGACGGTCACGCTGTACTGCGTCGTCCCGGCGGAAAACGTCGGGGAGAGCTCTGCGTTGGCGCAGGAAAGGGACGCGAGGTTCGCGTTGGCGGACAGCGGCGCGGAGACGGACGCGCTCCAGCGCGCAGAGCCTGCGTCAACGGTCACGGCGTTGCCGTCGCTGCTGCGGATATAGGAGACGGAGACGTCACTCACCGCGGCAGAAAGGCTGCTCCCTGCGGAAGCGCCGCTCTTGACGCGGAAGGTGAAGGCCATCACCTGCTTTGAGCCGTTGATGGGATTGCTCTGCTCGCTGTCATAGCCGACGATGCGGCTGCCGTTCATCTTGACCGTCCAGCTGCTGCCGAGGAGGGACTTTGATCCCTCCAGACTGAGCTGGCTGCTGTCATAGGAGAGGTCGGCCTCGAAGCCGAGAATATCGCCGCCGCTGATGCTGAACGTCACAGTGACGGTATTGCCCGCGCGCACGCTGCCTGCGCCGCTGAGGCCGCAGCTTGCGGCCTCAGCCCGCTGCGGCACGAGGGTCAGGAGCACCGCGAGCGCTGCGAGCAGGGAGAAAATCTGCTTTTTCCAAAATTTCATGGGGTACCTGCTTTCTCGTCAGTTGGGTTTGACGCTGCTGCGCCCGAGCAGCGCGGCGGTCATCTGTACCATGTCGCTGATATCGATGCGGCCGTCGCCGTTGACGTCCGCCGCCTGTGCTGCGGCGTCGCTGAGTGTCACGCGGTTGAGCAGACTGCCCTGCAGCTGCACGACATCGCTGATATCCAAGCGGCCGTCGCCGTTGAGGTCGCCCGTGACAACCATCGTCAAGGTCTGCACGACCTCGCCCCCGCGCGTATACTCCACGGTCATGCCCGTTCCGGCAAGGCCGGTGGCCGGGGCGCTGCCCTTGTGGATGGTGATGCCGGAGGAGGGCGTGAGCGCGCTCTGCACCTCCGCCGTCGTGGTGCCGAGCGGGATGCGGCGCAGCCAGCCGTCGCGGATGACATAGGCCGAGGTGATGATCTGATCCGGCTCGCCGACGATCTCGTGCGCCTCATACGCCGCGGTGAAGGAGACGTTGTCGGAGATGGTCATGCCCGCGCTGTAGCCGCTCCAGCCGGTGAAGACATAGTAATACGTGCCGTCGGACGGGCGGGACGGGGTCTGGTCTGGTGCGGGGATCTCCTCCCCGGCGGCCAGGCGGCCGGAGGAGACGGCGGTGCCGTCGTAGTTATAGAACACATAGCTGTATTCGCGGGAATAGTGCGCGTAGAGCGTGTGGTCACCGGCAGTGACGATGTCCGCCCCGTCGATGCGGCTGCCGCCCTCGGGCGCGGTATACCAGCCGTCAAACGTCCAGCCGTCCTTCGCCGCGGTGGGAAGGTCGCCGTAGCACTGACCGGCATAGACGGCGCGCTTGGCCTCGCCGCAGGTGCCGCCGCAGGGATCGAACGTGACAGTGAAGCCGTCGCCGGAGACGTAGAAGGGAGACTCCAAACGGAACGTGCCGTCGGTCGGTGCGCCGCTCTCGGCGGTGATGACGAGGGTATAGCCGCCCGCGCGCAGACGGCTGAAGGCGACGGAGTTGTCAAGGCTCGAGAGATCGAAGCTCTTGCTGCCGGGGGAAGCGGCGGCCGGGGTGATGGCGTCGCCGCCCGCAGCGTTCAGGATTCTGACCTCCACGCGGGAGATGGGGTACGAGCAGCGCAGCGTCCCGCGGAAGGGGTAGGACGACGCACCCTCGGTCAGGCCGCTGGCATAGGTCGGGTAGCTCGCGCCGGCGAGCGACCAGCCGCCCGCGGCGAGCGTGACCTGCCACTGGTAGGCACTCTGCGCGGTCTGGAGCCTGCCGCCCGCGGCATAGCTCGAAGCCGCGAGATACTGCCCCGTGGCGCGGTTCTGGATGGAGAAGCCGCTGTTATAGCACGCGAGGCGCCACATCTGGCTCTCTGACGCGGCGGGCTTTTCCATCGTGACACTGCCGTCACTCGCAGCTGCGAGCCGCAGGCCGCTGTCGCGGCAGGTGATGGCATAGTAGCCGCTCGCGTAATACGTCAGCTGGAAGCGCTGGGCATCGCTGTCGGCCACGCCGTTGAGCGAGACGGACGTACTGCCCGCGACGGCGCTGAGGTTCGTGTTGGAGGAGGGCTGGATGCGATAGACGCCCTCGTCGATGACGGCATCGGCATAGCCGTACTGCGCGAGCATGGCCTGCGCCTTGGCGGGCTCGTTGACGCGCAGGCGCAGGTAGACGCCGAGCTGCACCTCGCCCGAGCAGCCCGTGTAGTACGCCAGTGCCTGTCCGCTGACGCCGTAGCGCTCGGCGGTCACGCCGCTCATGGTGGTGGCGGCGTCCGTCGTCAGGCGGCCGCTCTCGGCGTAAATCGCGTCGATCAGCTCGGCCTCGGGCTGGTTTTTAAAGCCGCCCAGCGCCGCGAAGGCGCGCGTGACAACGCTGTAGGCCCCGCCCGTCCCGTGCTGCGCCGCGCGCGACCAGAGGACGTTGCGCAGGGCGATGCTGTAATCGTCCGCGGAGAAGCCGGGGACGTTTGCCTCCAGTTTCGCGACGATCGGCTCATAGTAGCTCAGGCGGACATAGTTGCGCTGGACGCGCAGAAAGCCCGCGCTGTCCTCGTTGTTGAGCGCGCGCCACGTGTTGTCGAAATTCGTGCCGTAGCCCGCACCGCCGCTGTAGTATGCATCCTGCAGGCGCTCGCCCACGGAGCGGTAATATGTATCGTCCTGCTGCAGGCACCACTCGAAAAACGCCTTGGGCGTGTCATAGCGGCTGGCAAACTGATAGGCGCCGTAGGACTTTCCGCCGAGGTCGCCCGTCCCGGACGAGACCATGCCCGGGCTGCTCGCCTCGAACTGGGCGCTGAGCGTGCCGAGCAGGGATTCCTCCTGATCGTCCGCCGCCGTCGCCCCGGCAAACAGGAACACCAGGCCCGGCAGCAGCACCGTGACCGCCAGAAGGCAGCACAGCGCGATGGAATAGGCCCGTTTTCTGGATTTCATCGTATCACCCCATCTGATAGATCTCTCTCAAACGCTTCCCGGTTTTCCGGGAATACACATACTGATAGATAGTATCAGTATAGCACGCGAAACAGGCGGGTGTCTACCGGTTTTTGGAAGATTGTGCCGTTAAAAGCAAATTCCTGTAAAAAAACTCGCAGAGTTTGCGCCGCCGCAGCGGTGTGAATCCTTTGAAATCCGTTTTTTTGCGGCGGCGTGTACGTCGCAAAAAACAC
>OLRS01002787.1_pt1 | contig 12685 bp, 3 predicted proteins | sample 1673171 | NCBI WGS metagenome assembly OLRS01 (sample SAMEA3136762, study PRJEB25190) | human gut metagenome | biome: human gut; feature: human-associated habitat; material: faeces | place: Austria | collected 2013
GGGCATTTAAAAACAATGCAGCAGCTGACGGAGTGGAATCGCTGCTTCTGGCAGAGCAGGCACCTGAAATTCAGATTTAGGATATGCAAAAATAAATATATAAATTATTCAAAAATATCAGGGGGAATGCAGATGAATTACAAAGAGAAAAAACGTTCTATGTTTTTTGGTCTGCCGTGGACTTTTACGTCTTATACGGTGACAGAGGAAATTATCACAGTGGATACAGGGCTGTTCAAGAAAGAAGAAAATGACTGTTATTTATACAAAGTCATTGATGTACGTCTGGAAAGTACCTTGTTGGAGCGTATGTTGGGGCTTGGAACGATCCATTGTTTTACGGGTGATGTGACGGATCCGGATCTGAAACTGCTCCACATCAAACACGCAAAAGAGATCAAAGACTACATTTTAAAACAGTCCGAGCAGGAAAGAATGAAAAGAAGAACCGTAAATATGCAGCATCTGGATGGCAATCCGGGGATGAGCCAGATGGCAGAAAAAGACAGCTGCAGATAGCAAGGAAGGTAAAGGCAGTGTTGATAAAAACAGCACTGCCTTTTTGGTGGTTGTTCTTATCAACAGCCTGAGAGTTGCACTGATGCTTCATTCCGGATTCGGTACACGTAAGGTTTGTAAGTGTGATGTCTTAAGAAACAGAAAAAGTACAGAACCAATATTCGATTTTGTTCTGTACTTTTTTCTTTATGAATGATATAATGATTGGGTAACAATACTAAGCAAGGAAAAACGTGACAGCGTGCAGACTTATGTTTTGTTTCGCGTGCGTTTAACTTAAATTGTATAGAAAAGGAGAAAAATTAAAATGAGAAAGAGAACAAGAATTCTGGCAGCCCGGCTGGCTGCATGCAGCCTGTCCGCGGCGATGGTTTTTACGGCACTGCCGCCGACTGCTGTGACATCATATGCTTCGGTGCTCGAAGTCGATCTTGATGTTGAAGCAAGTAAGGAAATCATCGGAAAGGTCGGCGTCACCGGTACAGTGCCGTATAAGGCATCTGTTGGCAAAGGAGATGTCACTGCACGTACTACAGTAGTCTATTCTAGCAGCGATGAGAGTATAGTAACAGTAGACACTAACGGCAGCAAGTACACCTTGAAGAAAAAAGGAACAGCGACGATAACGGCTGTATATTCGTGTAAATTGCAAGATGGGAGTGAAGCAAAAACAACCAAGTATATCAGCGTTAAGGTCAAAGATCACGATTTCGCAATCCAGATCCCAGAGGATGTAACAAATCGCGAGATCGAGGTCGACGATATCGGCATCATCGCACCGGATTGTCTGCTGGATGAGGGTTCGGTATCTCCGACAAAACTTACATTCGCATCTACCAATAATGAGGTAGTAAGTGTTGAGTCAGTTGAAAACACCAATACTGCTAAATATACAGCAAAAAAAGCAGGTACAGCCACCGTTACGGTAACTGCTGAGTATCAGCCGGTTGAGGGGGGGTACAACCTACACCAGCACCAGGCAGATTGTTTTCACGGTTACAGACAAGAAAAAGCCTGAGTTTACAACAAAGAACGCTGAGTTCAGCATCACGGATACCGACACGACAGCAAGCGGCCTTCTGAGCAACTACGTCGAGGGTGTGGATCCTGCAGCGGCAGTGAAGTACGAGATCGTATCCGACACGACAAGCAGCGTTGAAGATGAAAAAGCAAAGGTCACAGACGATGGTGTTCTGAAAGCAACCAAAGCCGGCAAGGTTTACGTAAAGGTAACCGTTACCAAAGACGGTGTGTCTGCTGAAGGCTACATAACAGTCAGAGTAGTAGACAAGAGAACCGATGCCTCAACAGTAGCTTTTAATGCTCCTGCTGATAAACTGATAGAGATCTATGCTGGCAAAAGCTGTAAGATTGATACAACCGTTACATCGGGAACAGGCAAATACACTGCAGCTGATCTTACATGGGAAAGCTCTGATCCGAATGTTATTCGGGTAGATAAATCTGGTAATGTCTATGGAGTAAGCGCTGGTTCTGCTGAGGTGACAGCTACCCTGCCAAACGGCAACGCTGCAAGCACCATCGTTACTGTAGCGGAGGTTCCGGAAGCTCCGACGATCAGCGCATCTCAGGAAAGGATCGAAGAGCTGGATATCAACGGCGCAGAGGCAGGCATCGATTTCAACATGCTCTCCGTACTGGATATCAAGAATGCTCCGACTGATTATAAAGTAAGCTACAGCGCATCATCCCCGACAGATGTTGCATTTGACGATAATAATAAGGGCGCTAACATCGCAACCTTCAAGAAGGCGGGCGTTTACTATGTGACAGCTACCCTTCGGGATAAAAACGACAACGATCTGGCTTCCACCAGAATTATCTTCGCAGTGAAGAACACCCAGGTAGCACCGGAGGCTGAGATTACAAAAAATACTACACTGGATGCAGTCATCACCCTGACGAAAATCGGCGAAACCGTTGATTACAACACGGGAGTGGATCTGAAGAATGCTGATGTTTCTGACATCACATGGAAGAGCAGCAACACAGGTGCAGTCAAGATCGTTGACGGCGTTGCAGTTGCATGCGGCGAGGGAACATCCGTGATCACCGCTTCTCTGCCGAACGGCGACTATGTGACCTGGACAGCTAAGGTTGAGATCGCAGGAGCAGCAGTTGTCTTTGCAGAACAGAAAGAGTTCACCCTGGATATGGGAACAGAGACCTCTGTAGTATACAACCTGGCTACCGCAATCGAGGTAAGCAATGCTTCTATTGACGATGTAGTTTATCAGACCTCATCCCCGAACGCAACCGTTAATGCTGGAAATGTGACCTTCACAAAACCGGGAACCTACTATGTAACGGCAGCGATCAAGGATAATAATATCACAGTATCATCCGTTATTCTGACCTTCAACGTGCGCAAGACCGTTGGAGCAGAGGATAAGACAATTTCTCTGAAAGCTGGAGCTGCCGGAAAGGTAGAATTTACAGAAATCGAAGCTGCCGAGGATGTTAACTCTCAGATCGACTATGGCAATGCGACGAGCGCAGATGTCACCTGGACCAGCAGCGATGAGAACGTAGCTGTTGTTGAGAACGGCGTGATCGTTTCTAAGGGCGAGGGCGCAGCAGTTGTAAGCGCAACACTTTCCAACGGAAACCGCGTAGCATTTGCTGTAACCGTAAAACCGGTTAGCCTGACGGCTGAAGAGACTGAGTTCTACATCGATCTGAAGGACGTAGACAGTCTTAATACAAAATATAAACTGGGTACTCTGCTGACCCTGAAAAATCCAGGCACATACAATAAGAAGAATATTAAGTATACTGTTTATAACAGAGATATCCTGAGCGTTGATAAGAACAGCAACAACGGCGAAGTAGAGCTGAAGGGCGGCCTTGGAACAACCTATGTACGTGCAGAAGTCGGCGGTGCATATGTGATCTTCACTTTCCATGTAGTTGATACTACAGCACCGGATCCGGTTAAGATCAAATACAATGACACGAAGACAAACAAGGTTGACAGAGCATTCACGATCAAGACTGGTGAAGTATATGGTTCCAATCTGAAGAATCTGGTTAAGGTTATTGACGGCAATGTAGCTACCGACGTTGAGTGGAAGGTAGACGACACCTCCGTTGTATCTGTGACAGATGGCGTTGTGAAGGGGCTTTCCGCAGGTAAGGCAGTGATCACCGCTGTTACGAAGAATGGCTATTATGTGACCTTCGTTGTTACCGTTGCAGATGGCATGAAGCTGTCCGCTACCCAGACAAATTTTGAAATCGATAAGAAAGAGCTGAAGTCTCTGGATCTGAACGCATTCCTGAATCTGGATAATCCGGATGACAAGACACCTGCAACAGGTACAACAGCGGCAGTGAAGTATTCTCTGAGTGATGTCACCCTGACTTCATCTGCAAACAGCATCGTAGAGACGACAGCAGGTTCAAATACTGTAAGCTTTCAATCTACCGGAACAGCCGTTGTGAAAGCAGAGGTTGGCGGCCAGGTTGTTACCCTTACCTTCCATGTAACAGATACAACTGCACCGGATCCGGTTAAGATCGACTATACAGCAGGCGCAAAGAGGACGATCACAGTAGAAGAAGGCTCTGTATACGAGACAAGTCTGAAAGATTACGTGACCGTAGGCGATAAGGCAGATCTGAAAGATGTAAAATGGGATGTTAAGGACAGCACAGTCGCAACCGTGACCAATGGCATTGTCAAAGGCATTTCCAAGGGAACGACCGTCGTAACAGCTACTACGGTGGACGGCTACTATGTAACCTTTGTTGTAACTGTGTCAGGTAAGGTAGAGCTGACTGCAACCGAGACCGATATCGATCTGGATATGGGAACCGCTGATAGCGTAGATTTCGACCTGAAGTCCGTTATGGATGCAGAAAATGCAAAACTTGGAGAACTCGGCATCGTATATCAGACATCGGATCCGACAAATGCAGCGATTACTTCAGAAGGCAAACTGACTTTCAAGAAGGCCGGATGCTATTATGTAACCGCTACGTACAACGGTACAGCGAACCAGTCCGTACTGAAGTTTACCTTCCATGTAAAGAAGACGATCAGCGACAGCGATATCAACGTTGTACTGAAGGAAGGTCAGGAAAAGACGGTTGCACTGACAAAGATCGATGAGACAGTGGACCTCAACGAGAGAGTAACGCTGACACCGGCAGGAACGACCAACGCAGTACTGACCTGGACTACCAGCGATGAGAGCGTTGCAGCAGTTAAGGACGGTGTAGTCGTGGCAAAATCCGAGGGTGCAGCAGTTGTTACGGCAACTCTGAAGAACGGAAGCTATATCGCGTTTGCAGTTACGGTGAAACCGGTTACGATGACAGCAGAGAAGACCTCCTTCGATGTTGACTTAAAGGATGATAAGGATCACACCTATGATCTGTCAACCATGCTGACACTTGCAAATGCTCCGGCAGGAAGCACGATCAAGTACTCCGACTTCGATGAGAAGATCCTGACAGTCAGTGATAAAGGCGTAGTTACCTTCAAAGGCGGCACGGGCGTGACCTATGTACGTGCAGAGTGCAATGGCGCATATGTGATCTTTGCATTCCATGTAGTAAATACAACCGCACCGGATCCGGTTAAGGTAGAATATGCAGATAACGCTGTAAAATCAATCAGTATCCTGGAGGGTCAGGCATATGAAAACAATCTTGCCAACTATGTTAAGGTGACAGGCGGCAAGGCAGAGGATGCAAACAACTCAGATGTTATGTGGAGCGTAGATGATGCGTCCGTAGCAACTGTGACAAACGGTGTTGTTACCGGAGTTTCCGCAGGCAACGCAGTTGTGACAGCTTACACAGCAGACGGCTATCATGTCACCTTCACGGTAACGGTTAAGAAGAAGGTTGAGCTGACAGCAAGCAGGACAGAGTTTGATATCGACCTGAAGGAGCAGAAATCGGTTGATCTGGATGCTTACCTGAAGCTTGCAAATGCAGATAACGCTACGACACTGGCAAGTGTTGCATGCACATCCTCCAGCACGGATATCGCTACCGTTGCGGATCGTAAGGTATCGTTTGCAAAGACTGGAACCGTATATGTGAAGGCAGCCCTGAATGATCAGGTAGTAACCTTTACCTTCCATGTAGTGGATACAACGGCTCCGAAGCCAATCAAGGTAACTCATAAAACAACGGCTGAGAAGTCTATTGAGATCTTCGAGGGTCAGACCTATGAGACAAATCTGTATGATTATATTGAGGTTAAAAACGGAGACATCGCAGATGTGATCTGGACAGTAGATGATGCATCCACAGCAACCATCACAAACGGCGTTGTAAAAGGCGTTTCCGCAGGAAACGCAGTGATTACAGCAGCTACAAAAGACGGCTATTATGTAACCTTTGCAGTAAAGGTTAAGAAGAACTTCAAGCTGACAACAGATCAGGAAGTATTCGACATCGACCTGAAGGAACAGAAGCAGATCGATCTGGATGCATACCTGCACGTAGAGGATGCAGCAGACAAGACGCTTGCTGATGTTATATGCACATCCAGCAGCACGATCGCAACCGTAAATGGTCATGTGGTAACCTTCAACGGTACCGGAACTGCTTACGTGAAAGCGGAGCTGGACGGCAAGAAAGTGAACCTCACCTTCCATATCGTTGATACAACCGCACCGGCACCGATCAAGATCAAATATGTTGACAGCATTCTGGATACACAGAAGAAGATGACGATCCGCAAGGGTGCACTTGCTTCGAAGAACCTGCGTGAATTCGTTGAGGTAGTGGGCGGCGATATCTCTGATATCATCTGGAGCTCTTCCGATGAGAGCGTAGCAACCATCTCCGATGGTGTTGTGAAGGGTATTTCTGCAGGAACTGCAGTGATCACAGCAGCTACTAAGGACGGCTACTATGTAACCTTCGATGTAACAGTTCAGGATGTTATGGAACTGAGCGCATACAAGACAGAGTTCGACATTGACCTGAGAGAGCAGAAGGCAGTTGATCTGGATGCATACCTGAAGCTGACAAATGCGGATGCTGATGTGACACTTGCAAGTGTTGTATGCACATCCTCAAGCACAGATATTGCTACGGTTGCAGATCATAAGGTAAGCTTTGCTAAGACCGGAACGGTATATGTGAAGGCAGCCCTGAATGATCAGGTAGTAACCTTTACCTTCCATGTTGTTGATACGACGCTTCCGGATCCTGTAAAATTAAATTATAAGGAAAATGCTGAGAAGAATATTACTCTGACGGTTGGCGAAGCCTACGCTACAAACCTGCGTGAATACTTCGAAGTGCAGGGCGGCGATATTTCCGATATCAAGTGGAGTGTAGACGATGATTCTGTTGTTACGGTAACAGATGGTGTTGTAAAGGCACTTTCAGTTGGAACAGCAGTAGTTACCGCTTCCAGCAAGGATGGCTACTATGTAACCTTCACCTTCAAGGTAAATCCGGTTGTAAAGGCTAATGTAGTTCTGGATACAGGCAAGAGCAATGTTGTAAATCTGACACTGGACAGCAAGGATGCAGCAACAGCAGTTCTGGCAGATAATGTAAAATCTACCACGGTTGCAGGAGCAGACGTAAAAGGCTTTACATGGACCAGCAGCGACGAATCCGTTGCTACGGTTGCCAGCGGAACTGTGAGAGCACAGAAGGCAGGACAGACGGTTGTTACCGTAACTGCTCCGGACGGCTCAAGCGTATCTTTCATCGTAGCTGTTTCCGCAGGAGCCTTCACAGGTGAGGATCAGTTTGATGCAAGTCAGATCGTTCTTCAGCTGGAAGTAACCGATAAGGAAAGCAAGAAGCTGCCGACAGTAACAGTAGACGGCGGCAAGGCAACATGGTCTGTACTGGATGAAACGGTTGCTAAGATTGCCGGAGATAATCTGGTTCAGGCAGTAGGCGAGGGACTGACAGCAGCAGTTGCAACTGCTCCGGACGGAAGCAAGTTTGCAGTATCTGTAAAGGTTCTCGGACAGCCGAAGGCATCCATCGCTCTGAATGATGAGAATACAGAAACCAATATCGCTCTGCAGCTTGGCAAGGATGAGACAAGAGATCTGTGGAATTATGTAAAACTGTCCATGACAGGCGAATATAAGACCAACAGCGGCAATCAGGGAACGACAGATACTGCTATGAGCAAGAACAGTGCAGTTCTGATGAGCAAGATCACATGGACCAGCTCAGATGAGAGTGTTGCAGAGGTGATCGACGGTGTTGTGGCTGCGAAGGCAGTTGGCAAGACGATCGTAACCGGAACGGCTCCGGACGGAAGCATGGTAGTATTTACCGTAACAGTTTCCGCAGCAGACATTTCCGGTGTTGCTCTGAAGGATAATGAGAGCAGAATCGTAAACCTGACACTGAACGATGCAGCAAACAACTATAAGGATCTTGCAGCGATGGTAGAGGATACCTGCGATAAGATCAATGCAGATCCTGCAACCTTTAACTGGACAACAGCAGATCCGACGGTAGCAACCGTTTCTGACGGTGTTGTTTATGCACAGGGCAAGGGTGATACAACCGTAACCGTAACCGCTCCGGATGGTTCAAGCGTAACCTTCATCGTAGCAGTTGCAGAGGGCGGATTTGCAGCAGATGACACGTACTCAGAGGATGACCTCAACGCGATCAAGAACTGGAAAGCAGAGCTTCAGATCGGCGGAGTTGAATCAAAGGAGCTGCCTCCAATCAAGGCAACAGCAGGAACTATAACCTGGAGAACCGACGACGAGAGCATCGCTAAGATCTCCGGCAACAGTGTAACAGCTGTTTCTGAGGGTGTTACCTATGCGATCGCAACCGCACCGAACGGATCCGAACGTGCATTCCTTGTAACGGTATACGCAAATCCGACACTTGCATTTGAGAAATCATCTGCAGAGGTTGTGACAGGCGAGACTGTTCTGACAAATGTTACCGTAAATCCGAAGAATACAGAGGTTGTTTATACAGTAACCTGCAATGGCGAGGACGTTGTTTCCAATGATGATTATGTTCTGGTAAGCAATAACGGAAGCTTCAGCTTCGTACCGCTGAAAGCCGGCAAATTCATCATCACAGGAACGGCTACGATCAAGTCTAAGTCAGTAAGCGCTCAGCTGATCGTAAATGCACTTCAGGATGTAGAATCCGTAGGATTCACAGAGGCATCCAAGACACTGTACACAGGACGTACCGATGATCTGGCAAGCCTGATCAAGTGGAATGACGGCAAATCCGATCCTTACAACAAGGAGCTGACCTGGACGAGCGGAGATGAGTCCGTGGCAACTGTAAGCTCCACAGGTATCGTGAAGGCTGTTGCTCCTGGAAAGACTTACATTTATGCAACTGCATACAATGGACTGAAGGCTAAGATCGAGATCGTTGTAAAACAGACTGTAACAGGAATTGAACTTTCTCAGACCAGCTATGAGCTGTGGGAAGGCCAGACAGACTTCATTTCTGCAACACCGAAGCCTGCAACAGCAAACATCAAGTCCATCACTTACTCATCAGATGATGAGAAGATCGCAACGGTTGACACCGAAGGTAAGATCAAAGCGGTTAAGGGCGGATCAACCTACATCAAGGCTACGATCACATGGACAGATGAGGACGGCAAGACAGAGAAGACTGTAACGGCAAGAGCAAGCATCCTGGTAAAAGCACCGGTAACGGATGTTGTGGTTAAGAGAGTTGATACGAATTCCAGCGATACGATTTACTCGAACAGAGTTGGCGAGTCTATCCAGCTGAAGGCTGTTCTGACACCGCAGAATGCATACGATAAGACAATCCTGTGGACGAGTGAGAACAAGGATATCGCAACGGTTGATGAGAATGGTATGATCACAACGGTTGGCAAGGGTACCACATATATCTACGCAAAATGCCTGAGCGGCGGATATGGTCGGGACGGAGCAGGCACACCTGCAGTCGGCATGATCAAGGTAGTCGTTGGAGGAGATACACTTTCCCTTTCCATGACACCGGAGAGATCCGAAGTATATCCGGGCGAGTCTGTAACCTACAAGGCAACGCTGGCTCCAGATACTGCATTCGAGGGCAACGTAACCTATGAGTCTGACAACGCATTTGTAACCATCGATAAGACAGGTGTTGCTACGGTAGCAGAAAATGCAACCGCTGGACTTGCAACGATCACCGCAACGATGACCATGGCTGACGGAAAGACAACATACACCGCACAGTCTCTGCTCTACATCAAGACTCCGGTTAATTCTGTGAAGTTTGAGAAGGAAAAGATGACCATCTATCTGGATGAGGACTACAACTTAGCTCCGATCTTCAATAAGGGACTGAGTATTCCGTCCGATACATCGATCACATGGTCCATCAAGGATCCTTCCATCGTGACGGTTGACAGCTATGGCAAGATGCATGCTGCAAAACTTGGAACAACCTGGGTTTACGCTACGACCTACAACGGAAAGAGAGCAGAAATCCTTGTGAAGGTTATTGCAGCGCCGAAGGAGATCAAGCTGAACAAAGAAGAGATTACCTGCTACACAGGCAATGTACAGGATATCAGCTACACCTTCAACCCGACCTACACCACGGAAACTGGTGTAACATGGACAACAAGTGATTCGAAGGTTGCTTACTATGATACTTATACCAATAAGATCATTCCGGTTGGAGGCGGAACCTGCTACATCACAGTAACCGCAAACGACAAACACTTCGGTGTAGTAAGCGACAAGGTTAAAGTAACCGTAAGACAGAAACCGACCGGAATCGTTATGAAGGATTCCAAGCTGTCGAAGAAGGTCGGCAATATGTTCAAGATGAATGCAACCGTACTTCCGGCTAATGCTTTCAACACAGCAGTTTACTGGACCAGCACAAATCCGGCTGTAGCCAGTGTAGATGAGTTCGGTGTTGTTACCTGCCATAAGAAGGGTAGAGCTACCATCATCGCGATCACAGGAAATGGCTACACAGCGAAGTGCAAGGTGAAGGTAACCGGAAAAGCTAAGAAGAAAGGCGTTATGTACGGTATTGCCAATGTAGATGGTCTGTTCATCCGCAACAGTGCGAGCCTGCAGGGACTGCAGCTTGGTCAGTACAACTGCGGTGTATCCGTTACCATCGTTGACACGATCGGTGAGTGGTACAAGATCAAGTACAATGGCGGATATGCATATGTAAGATCTGCATATGTAACCATCACATCTGACCAGCGTTCAGGCAAGGTTGTAAATGCCTCCAACGGTAAGATCAGCACCGAGACCTGGGTTTACACAGGTGTCGGATACGGAGCAAACACCGTAGCACCGGTTGGTACGAGAGTACTGGTAACCGGAGCAAGCGGAGATTACTATCAGGTACGTTACGGTACAGGTTCTCTTGGAAACGGTTATGTACCGAAGAGCTGTGTAACCCTGGATAAGGGCTTCCGTTACGGCGTATCTACCAAGAAGTATAAGATTGGTGAGAAGGTAAGCTCCACACCTCAGGTAACACTGTTCCGTACAGCAAAGACAAAGAAGAGAGCATATATCTACAACAATGCTACTTCATCCGCTAAACGTATCGGACGTCTGATGAAGAACACGAGAGTCGTTCTGAACAGCCAGAAGATCAACGGATACTATCAGCTGATCTTTACAAACGGCAGGATCGGTTATGTAAAGAGATCTCAGCTGAAGCTGCTGAAGACAAAGGTTAAAACAAACAAAAATACAGCAAACACCTATGTGAAAGCATATCGCTAAGATCAGGGAAAGATACTACGGTATCGAACCGTGATGGCTGATATGAGATCATAAGGGAAACAATGGAGGACTGCGAAAGCAGTCCTCCATTGTTTCCCAAAATTTTCCGTTTAGAATGACGAAAATTTTGATTGACAACTACGGTAAAAAGTATTACTATTTAACACATAAGAAAAACCGATGAGAAAGAGAAGTAAGTTTTCCATAAAGATACAGAGAGCTGCAGATGGTGGAATTGCAGCACGGCATGGTTTACTGAATGGACTTTCGAGGGCAGCCTGAAATCCGGATCTGGAGAGTAGGCGTTGTCGGGAACCGAACCCGTTATCAATCAGGAGTGTATAGCATGTACATGCAAAGTGGACAGTAGGTCAATTTGAGTGGTACTGCGTTGATAAGATATCAGCGTCTCAGGCAGGATAGCCTGGGACGTTTTTTTTGTCTCGCAGGCGATGCACTGCGAGACAAAAAAACGCTCCGCGAGGATGCACACTCGCACGAAGGGGAAAAAGTCTTAGGCGACCGCGCTCGGCGCTAGAATGCGCTGCTGCGCATTCTATTTATCTCGCAGGCGATGAACTGCGAGACAAAAAAACGCTCCGCGTGCATGGATGACCGCAATCCACGGCAGAAAAGGAGAAAGCATAAGTAACTAAAAACATAATTAAATGTGAGTCAACGTACTCAAAGATACATAATGCTAAGCCACAGGTTAAAACCTATGACTTAGCATTTGGTTTATGTCCTTATTTTCAAAAAAAACGAACATTTGTACTTTTTTGCTGCGTATCCTATATACTTTTGAAATGATTTTTGCTATAATGTGCGAAAGGACAGAGCCGAAGGTTTTTCGAAGTGCTCTGCCCGTTTGTGATGTTTAGTGATATTGAGCCCTCGAAAAGAGTAGCAGCGATTTTGCCTTTTCGAATTCGTAAAAGGATCCTATGAGGCGATTATCTTGAGAATTTCATTGCGAATCAAATGGTCTCAGATCAAATGAGTTTGTACAGGAATCTATAAAAAAGGTTATTATATAACTGTAATGAAATATTGTTATGAATATAAAAAGGTTTTGATTTTAAAGTATAATTTGAAATAAAATGTTAAAAATGATGTAATTATTCAGCACCCCATTCGCAAAATCGCTGCGATGCAGCTTTCCTTTTGCTCATGTGGTTATCTCGCCATATAAATTTAGCCATAATCGCTCATGCAGGCATGGCATTATGTCTAAATTTGCATGGCTCTGAATAGTTACGATTATTCTAATATAGAAGAGATAGAGAGTATTGCAGACGAATATTTGCAAGCCGCCTGACAAAACTTATGAATATGGAAGCAGGGAAAGTACAAATGAAAAATCGGTTTTGTGACTTTTGAAGTCACACCTTATTGAAATAAGGCTACCGCAATCCCACTGGCTTTAGACGGTGGGT
>OLRS01002791.1_pt1 | contig 12673 bp, 14 predicted proteins | sample 1673171 | NCBI WGS metagenome assembly OLRS01 (sample SAMEA3136762, study PRJEB25190) | human gut metagenome | biome: human gut; feature: human-associated habitat; material: faeces | place: Austria | collected 2013
CCACACCGACGAAATGCGTAGCATTTTGGAGGTTGGCTCTGAACAGTTACATCAATATTATAAACAAAATGCGTTGACCTCAAATTCACAAAAATGAAAATCAGTCAACGCACCATCATTATCTATTCATCAAATCTTTATTTCAGCTCCCCATCAAATACAACGGTTGCCGGTCCTGTCATATAAACTTTGTTCTTCTCCTGATCCCACTGAATCTCCAAATCTCCGCCAAGAAGCTTTACAGTTACTTCATCTTCTGTCAATCCATTCAGAATACAGGAAACAGCTACAGCACATGCTCCTGTTCCACAGGCAAGTGTCTCCGCAGATCCTCTCTCCCAAACACGCATCTGTACAGTATGTCTGTCCAGTACTTTTACAAACTCTGTGTTCACACGTCTTGGAAATCTCTCATGGCTTTCGAATTTTGGTCCGATTTCTTCAATCGGAAGATTATCAACATCATCTACATAAACAACTGCGTGCGGATTTCCCATAGATACGCAAGTCATATGATATTCTTTTCCATCCACAAGAATCGGTTCATCTACAGCTTTATCTCCCTCGGCCACAACCGGAATTTCTGCCGGTGTCAAGATTGGGCTTCCCATATCAACTCGAACCTTCGCAACTTTTCCATTTTCTACGAAAAGCTGAAGTGTTTTGATTCCTGCTAAAGTCTCAACTGTAATCTCTGTTTTGTCAGTCAGGCCGTAATCATACATATATTTTCCAACACAGCGAACTCCATTTCCACACATTTCTCCTCTAGAGCCATCCGCATTATACATAGCCATCTCACAGTCTGCCACTTCCGACGGACAGATCAAGATCAGTCCATCAGATCCTACTCCAAAATGTCTGTCACTCACCTGGATTGCCAACGCTGATGGATCTTCTACCTTCTCTTCAAAACAGTTTACATACACATAATCATTTCCAATTCCCTGCATTTTTGTAAATTTCATTCTCTTCTCCGTTCCACTGTCATCACTGACAGTCCTCTCATTTGTTATTGTTTACAGCACTTCTTATTCGTTACTGTTAACAGCTGCCTCTTATTCATTCATAATTGTCAGCACCATCTGTGCTGTTTCGAGCATATTAGTCCCACTTTCCATACTGCTCTTCTGTAAATATCGATGTGCTTCCTCTTCTGACATGTTATTTCGTTCTATCAGAAGCGCTTTCGCCTGATCGATTATCTTTCTCTGAGAATCGTCTCTCTTTCGTATCGTTTCTCTGCGCTTTCTTCTCTTCCTGCTCTGTGTCTGCTGAATCATTTCAACGGTATTTACCAAATCATAAACTTTGATTGGGAGTGGAAGTCCTACAACCCCATCCGGCAGTCCATCCATCCACTTATCCGCTGAAGCCACCAAAAGCATGTCAAACGTATCCGGAAGAGATTCTCGTAAATCTGTATACTGCATATCTTGAAACCGATAACCACACACGACAATTCCATCGTTCCAGTTATCAGCATACTGCAAAACCTTAGCTCCTGTCAAACATACCGCAGATACTTCAATACCCGCACGAACCAAACTATTACGGATATTTACTGCATTTTCCCTCTTTGGAAAAACGACAATAATGTTGCTCATATCTGCTCACCTCTTCCGCTAACTACTCTTCTATCAATCCGTTCTCTCTAAATGCCCAATGCCAGGATACCTGAACTACAGCCTGTAAAGATAATGATCGATCTCCCAGTCTGTCACCTGCATACAATATTCTTTATATTCTTTCTTATTTGCTTTTATGATCTTCTCGGCAAGCTCTTTCCCTAATACGCTGATCAGCAGTTCATCTTTCTCAAGCTCTGCTGTAGCAGCCCCAAGCGTTCTCGGCAGTTCTTCCACTTGAAGTTCATCTCTTCTTTCCTGCGTCATCTTCTGAATATTTTCATCAATATTCTTCGGAGGCATAATCTGATTCTTAATTCCGTCCACCCCGGCTTTCAAAAGTACTGCAAGCGCCAGATATGGATTCGCCGTAGCATCCGGACTGCGAAGTTCCAGTCTTGAATTGTCTTCTTTCTCCATAGACACACGAATCAAAGGTCCTCTTGTCTTAGCTGACCATCCCATATATACAGGTGCTTCATACCCCGGCACAAAACGTTTATAAGAATTGATCGTTGGATTTGTAATACAGGTGATTGCCTTCATATGTTTCATCAAGCCACCAATAAAATAATATCCTTCCTGGCTGAGTCCGTTCTCATCCTCTGCGTTATAAAGTGCATTTGTTCCATCGTTTTTATATAAAGACAAATTAATGTGCATTCCTGACCCATAAGTCTCACTCTTCGGCTTTGGCATAAATGTCGCGTGCAGACCGTGTCGTTTTGCGATTGTCTTGACAACCATCTTAAATGTCATCAGATTATCTGCTGTAATCATCGCCTCATCGTAGTGAAAGTCGATTTCATGTTGCGCCGGCGCAATCTCATGATGTGAGGAAATAATCTCAAATCCCATATCTTCTAATGTTAAGATCATATCTCTTCTCGCATTTTCTCCAAGATCCAATGGCCCTACATCAAAATATCCTCCCTGCTCGTGAGTTACTGTTGTCGGTCTACCGTCATCATCTGTATGGAAAAGAAAGAACTCGCATTCCGGGCCGACATTCATCGTATATCCCATCTCTTTCGCCTCCGCAACAGCCTTTCTGAGTACATAACGCGGATCGCCTTCATACGGTGTTCCATCTTTTTTATACACATCACAGATCAGTCTTGCAACTTTTCCCTGCTGTGGTCTCCATGGAAAGATTTCAAATGTACTCAAATCCGGATATAAATACATATCTGATTCTTCCTCATCTGCAACCCCTTCCAAGGAAGAAACATCAAACATACAGCGGTTATCCAATACTTTTTCAAGCTGTCCTACTGTTACCGCCATATTTTTCATCGTTCCAAAAATATCTGTAAACTGCAATCTGATGAAAGCGACATCTTCTTCCTCTACTATGTGAAAAATATCATCTCTTGTATAGTTATGCATTATTTTTCGACCTCCTTTATCATAAACTGATACGATAAAAGGGCGTTCTCCACCTAAGTTGGAAACGCCCTTGTTTCTGTGTTACATTATATCGACTGACTGTTTTCTTGTCAATTATTTCTGAATCAGTTCAAGAACTTCTTCTTTTACAGGCATTGCTTTGATCGCACCCTTCTTTGTTGTTACAAGTGCTGCTGCCGCATTCGCAAATGTCAGCATCTCTCCTAACTGTTCCTCTGTCAGATTCTCAAAATCATGATCAACCAGATAATTCAAAGAACTTCCACAGAAAGTATCTCCTGCACCGGTTGTCTCAATTGCTTTCACTGAAAATCCCGGTCTCTCTACGCGCATGCCTTTGTAATAAGCTCTACTTCCGTCTTTTCCCATAGTCAGAAGAATCAGCGGAATATTGTATGTCTCCTGCAGATATGCGATTCCCTCATCATAGTCTTCCTTACCGGATACAAACTGAATTTCATTATCAGAGATCTTCAGGATATCACATTTTCCAAATCCATACTCCATCTGCTCTTTTGCAAGATCAAGAGAGCTCCACAGCGGCGGTCTCAGATTTGGATCAAAGGATACAAGGCAACCATTTGCTTTTGCTGTTTCTACCGCTTTCTTTGTCGCTTCACGCACACCTTCATGTGTCATAGAAAGTGTTCCAAAATGAAAGACTTTTGTATCTTTTACTACTTCTGGATTCACTTCATCTGCAGTAAGCATCATATCCGCTCCCGGATTACGGTAAAATGAGAACTCTCTGTCTCCATCTGGGAATGTATGTACAAACGCAAGTGTTGTATTCACATTTTCGTCAACCATCAGATTGGAGGCATCGATTCCGGCTTCCGTAATCGTATCTCTTAATAACGCTCCAAACTGATCTTTTCCAACTTTTCCTATAAATGCTGTCTTCTTTCCCATCTTGTTCAGAAGTGCCAGCACATTACACGGCGCACCTCCCGGGCAAGCCTCAAACATATTGTTTCCCTGCTCGCTTTGTCCATTCATTGTAAAATCAATCAGAAGCTCTCCTAATGCGATTACATCATATTTCTTTGCCATGAAGTTCTCCTCCTATTTCTTGTTTTATTACTTTGTCTTATTGCTTGTCTTAATTAAAATATACTAACTCTTCAATTGGTTCTGCAGGCTCAATATTCTCTGCCTCAAGCACCGGTCCTTCTCCGCCGTATACGGACAGATTCGCATAACGTACTTTTGCACGAATTTTTACCCAGTCTCCCGCATTCAGCTTCGGCGCATAAGCGCTTCTGCAAACATATCCAAGGAAAGATGTATCATCTGCACAGCAAGTCATTGCCATACGCCCCGGATAGAATACCTTAGACGGAAATGCTTTTGGTTTCATAACCTTTGCAACAAATTCTACAACTTTTCCTTTATAGCGCTCCGGATGCTCCTGCATATCAATATACCAGATACCATAATCTTCTCTTGGAATCTCAATCACAGGTGCTTTGAGATCATATGGTACTTCGTCTTCAAAGATATTGTCTACCTCACCGTTCTCATCCTCAAAGATTACTTCTGCCTGAGGGCTTACAACCTTAACACTTCTGCGGTATCCTGCCAACGGTTTCTTATCCTCGCAACGGTTGAACAGAACAAGCTCTGCGCCCTTTACCATCTCTACAAACAGTGGTTTTAAGTTTGTCAGATACATCTGAAAAGTACTTGCATCTACCGTTGTGATCTTCTGCTCAATAGCCCATCCTGCCGGAAGCTTCATCTTCTCAAATTCACTCACCTGCCACATACCGTTATACTCGATAACCACACGTTCCGGCTTGTGCTTCTTATTCATCTCTTCCAGCCATTCTTCTGTCAGATCTTCTTTATCTTCTACAGTCTCAATAACGACACCATACTTCAGCAATTCTCTCGGATCATACTCTTCTTCTCCCTCTTCGCAGAGAATCAGAAGTGTCTTTCCATCAATCTGAAAGTAATCCTGAGATAGTGTAAAATTCAGGAACTGAGTTTTACCACTGTCCAGAAAACCTGTCATCAGATAAACCATAACATCTGGCTCTTTCATCATATCTATCTCCATTCCGTCTCCCTTTCGCAGAAGACATCTGTTATTACATAATGCTACACAGCCCCATATGGGGTACTGTTTTGCTTATCCTTTTTATTTCACCTTAAATAATTCTGCAAGCTTGTCTTCGTTAAGCTCTGCTCCGATCACACAGATTCTTCCTGTGTATTCCGGTGCTCCTGTTCTTACTTCATGTTCCTCTGGAACCATATCAAAGTAAATCCACTCACCGTCTGCACCTGCAACCATTCCTTTTGCACGGAGTACATTTCCGTAAGAGCCGTCCTCTTCAAGAGTCTTCAGAATTGCACTGACCTCATCCTTTGTATAAGTATGAATTGTCTCTTTACCCCAGCTTGTAAAGACTTCATCTGCATGATGATGGCCTTCATGATCATGATGGTGATGTCCACATCCACAACTGCACTCTCCATCATGATGATGGTGCTCATGCTCTTCATGATCGTGGTGGTGATGATGCTCGTGATCACACTCTTCATGATCGTGATGGTGATGATGCTCGTGATCACACTCTTCATGATCGTGATGGTGATGGTGCTCGTGATCGCACTCTTCATGATCGTGGTGGTGATGATGTTCATGATCATGTGCTTCCTTGGCTACTTCTGCGAGTAACTCATCTTCAAGAGATTTGCTTGATTCCATTGTTTCAAGAATCTTCTCGCCCGGAAGCTGCTCGATCGGTGTTGTGATGATTGGAGCTTTTTCATTCAGTTCTCTTAACAGTGCAACACTTTCCTGAATCTTCTCCGGTTTTGCTTTATCTGTACGGCTTAAAATAACTGCACCTGCATATTCAATCTGATTGCTGAAAAATTCGCCAAAGTTCTTACGGTAAATCTTGCACTTTGTTACATCTACAACTGTTGTAAAGCTATTGAGTTCTGCATCGATTTCACCCTGAACATCCTGTACAGCCTTGATTACATCAGAAAGCTTTCCAACTCCTGATGGCTCGATCAGAATACGATCCGGATGATAAGTATCTACGACCTCATGAAGAGATTTTCCAAAATCTCCAACCAGTGAACAACAGATACATCCTGAATTCATCTCACGAATCTCAATTCCTGCTTCCTTCAAAAATCCACCATCAATACCGATCTCTCCAAATTCATTCTCAATTAATACAACCTGTTCTCCCTTGTATGCGTCAGAAAGAAGCTTCTTAATTAAAGTTGTCTTTCCTGCTCCAAGAAATCCTGAAATAATGTCAATCTTTGTCATTGTTCTCTTCTCCTCTTTCTATTATTTCAAATCCAATTCAACCGGGCAATGATCTGATCCCATAATATCTGTAAGTATCTTCGCATCGTCCAGTCTGTCCTTTAAACTTTCCGAGACACAGAAGTAGTCTATACGCCAGCCTGCATTCTTCGCCCTGGCACTGAAACGATAAGACCACCAGGAATAGATTCCTGTCTGCTCCGGATAAAAGTACCGGAATGTATCAATAAATCCGGCATCCAGAAGTTCAGTAAACTTCTGTCTTTCCTCATCCGTAAAACCTGCATTCTTACGATTGGTCTTCGGATTCTTAAGATCAATCTCTTTGTGCGCTACATTCATATCTCCGGTCACAATCACCGGTTTTGTCTCTTCTAACTTCTTCAGATAAGTACGGAAGTCATCCTCCCACTTCATTCTGTAATCTAACCTTGCCAGCCCATTCTGAGAATTCGGTGTGTATACTGTGACGAAATAAAACTCTTCAAATTCACACGTAATCACACGTCCTTCCTGGTCATGCTCCTCAATACCGATTCCATAACTCACCGACAATGGTTCTTTCTTTGTAAACACAGCTGTTCCGGAATATCCCTTCTTCACAGCATAATTCCAATACTGATGATAGCCTTCTAATTCCAGATTTAGCTGTCCTTCCTGCATCTTCGTCTCTTGAATACAGAAGATATCCGCATCTGCCTCATGAAAGAAATCAAGAAATCCTTTCTGTACACAGGCACGAATACCATTTACATTCCATGATATTAATTTCAATACGCTGCATCCTCCCTTTCAAGAGTGTTGCTGTTCACCGTCCATTCGCCAACTCTTCTGTGAATAATCAGCAACTTTCCATAACCGAATCAATAATACACCTCATCAAGGAATAACCCTCTTGCAGGTGCTAAAAATCCAGCCTGACTTCTATCTTTTGATTTCAAAGGTTCCTTCACACTCTCTATGCTTCGTGCTCCGGTTCCAACTTCCAGCAAAGTTCCTGTCAAAATCCTTACCATATGGTAAAGAAATCCTGTTCCTTCATATTGAATACTGACTTTGCTTCCTTGTCCGCAAATCATTATAGCATAAATTGTTCTTTTTGTGGACTTTTCATCCTTTTTATCCGTATATCCGGCAAACTCATACGTGCCAATCAACAATTGTGCTGCCTTTCTCATCGCATCTAAATCCAATCTCTGCGGAAAATGATATGTATATCGTCTTGTGAATACATCTGGTTTCTCCGCCAAATCCAGCTGATAAATGTATTTTTTTCCAACTGCACTTTTTCTCGCATGAAATCCATTCCTCACAAGCTCTGCATCTAAAATCCGAATATCTTCAGGTAATCTTGAATTTATCTTTTCTGTAAAAAATCCATCCTCCACCCGACCAGAAAGAACTACTGTCGCAGTCTGTCCATTCGCATGAACACCTGCATCCGTTCGTCCTGAACCATCAATCTCCACTGGATATCCTGCCACTGACGAAATTGTTCGCTCCAGAGTTCCCTGCAAAGTGTTCTCTGTGTTTGCCTGTCTCTGCCATCCCTGATATGCAGTTCCGTCATAAGCAATTGTTAATTTATAAGTTCTCATTCTCGCCTCCCGTGTAACATACTAACATTCTCCGAAAGATTGAAATCGGTTATACTCACGAACAGAGTATAACCGATTTTTATTATCTTAGAAATTTCTTCAATTCATCCATAAATGTATTCGCATCTTTGAACTCTCTGTAGACAGATGCAAATCTGACATATGCAACCGGATCCAATGTCTTCAGATTCTCCATAACAATTTCACCAATCTCACTGCTTGGGATTTCTTTCTCTTCACGATTAAAAATTGACAGTTCAATCGCATCAATTGTCTTTTGAATCTCTTCAGCCGGAACCGGACGCTTGTAGCATGCATTCAGAACTCCATTCTCTATCTTCGCTCTTTCATACTGTTCACGGTTATTATCTTTCTTAATTACAATCAGTGGAATTGTCTCTACCTTTTCATAAGTTGTAAAACGCTTACCACATTCATCACAGGAACGTCTTCTTCTGATAGAACTATTATCCTCTGCTGGTCTGGAATCAATCACTCTTGTATCTGGATTGCCACAATATGGACACTTCATATAATCCACTCCGCCTTTCCACGTATCTTATTGCCTTCATTATACACAATGTCTAATATTTTTGCAAAAACTTTTCTTCTTTAATTTCCACAAGAATAATATCCGGTCCAATCTTCTTTATACATGCAAATGGTATCACATATTCGCTATCCGTTCCAAAGAATCCACAGAACTTTCCCGGTCCCGGAACAATCAATGCTTCTATCGCACCGGAGCATGCATTTATCTGCAGATCTACTACACCTCCAAGGCACTTGCCATTGCAGATATTCACAACTTCCTTTTCCCTCAATTCGCAAAATCTCATAGGCATTATTCCATGATTGCCGATATTTTCTCTTAACTATTCTATGCATGAAATCAGAATCTGTTGTATAATATTTGCACGATATCTTCGATTGGAATTTCTGTCCTGTCTTCCAACTCAACCGCTTTTTCATATTGTCTGATTCTTCTCACCTTCCCCTGAACAGTTCGATATTGACCACCTTTCTTCTTCTGGTCTGCACAGAAATACGTAATCTTCACATCCGGGGTTGTTTCCCGCTCGTCCTGCAATCGTTTCTTAAGATATTGTAAACTTTGATCTAACCGCTCCAGTTCCCCCTCGTCCAGTTCTACTCTCTGTTCTGTAAGTCTTGCTTCTTCCTTCACAATCTCTTCGTATCCGGTCAATGCTGAAAACGGAGCGAACTGTGCCGCTCTGTCTATCAACGGCATTGGTGGATGAACAGAAGATACGTGATGCGGACAATCTAAAATATCATCATATTTATGCTTTGTGTCCGCCGATCTGTCTGTTTCTCTCAATAGTTGTCGCTCCTTCCTGCAGATTCATTCCCTTCAGCACTGCATTCTTTCCAAATTTCTTCTTGAGTTCAAGGACTGCCTGCTGCATACTTCTCTCACGCTCCCGTTCTTCTTTTTCCCGCTGCTTTTGTTCTTCCTTCGCTTGATAATCTGTAAAAAGATCCATCTGTTCATACGAGTCCGTTTCTGCAATCTCACATTCCTGTATCACATGATTCGCCGCCAGTGATATCCTGCGTACAAGCAGTTGGGGATCCACAATCCTTTGATACAGTTCTACCGTTGCATCCACAATTTTTCGCGTGGAAGACGTATACTCTTCCAAATTCATTGTTCCATGTGCATGCTTCGGAATCTTTCTCCCATAGCGGTCTGTCTTTATCTCACCTCTGTAATTCTTCTGAAATTCTGATTGTTTCAGATTTTCAATATCGTATCCTACTGTCAGTACAATCTGGTTAGTCACAAGATCTTTATCAACTAGATCCAATACCAGTAATTCTGTCATCTCCCGAACAATGAGACCTGCCTTTTCATAAGAATACGGACACTGCAATACCTGACCGGAACCAACACTGTTCGATGAAGGCTTGTAATTCTTAATCGCCTCCATCGTACACGGCTCCCACCCCCAGGCATGATCAATCAGAAGTTCTGCATTCACTCCAAATAAACGATACAATAGTTCTTCATTGTAAAACTCCTGTGCGCTCCCCGCCGAACAGCGGGCAATATCACCCATTGTATACAGACCATTCTCCTCCAGTTTCTTCACATACCCTCTTCCTACGCGCCAGAAATCTGTCAATGGCCTGTGATTCCAAAGTTGTTCTCGATAACTTCGTTCATTCAGCTTCGCAATTCTCACTCCATCTTCATCAGGTTCGACATGTTTCGCCATAATATCCATTGCAATCTTTGCAAGATACAGATTCGTCCCAATCCCGGCAGTCGCTGTGATTCCAGTCTCATGAAGTACTTGCTGAATCATCTTCCTCGCCAGTTCTTCCGATGTGAGTCCATAAGTTTTCAGATAGGAAGTTACATCAAGAAACACTTCATCTATGGAATAAACATGTATGTCTTCCGGCGCAATATATTTCAGATAGGTTGCATAAATCCTGCGGCTGTACTCCATATAAAGAGCCATCCTTGGTGGCGCTGTCACGTAATCCAATGCCAGCTCCGGGTGTTCCCTTAATTCACGTTGATTGGACGAACTTCCCTGAAGTTTTCCACCCGGACTTCGATACCGTCTCGCCTCATTCACTTCCTCTACTTTCTGTACAACTTCAAACAAGCGGGCTCTTCCCGGAATCCCATAAGACTTCAGTGCCGGAGATACCGCCAGACAGATAGTCTTCTCTGTACGGGTCACATCTGCCACGGCAAGATTCACCTCCAACGGATCCAGATCCCGTTCCACACATTCCACAGAAGCATAAAAAGATTTCAGGTCAATTGCAATATAGGTGCGTTCATTCATGACAGATTCCCCATTCCTTTAATTGATGTATTTATTATAAAGAACATATGTTCGTCTTTCAAGTAGAATTTTCAATATATTTCGCAATGCGTATTTGTGCATTTTGTTACGATTAAAATTGCAGAGAACAACCATTTTCTTTCCCTGCCATTCTCTCTCATATCCCATTACAGTTTCCGACATTTCATCAAAGAACTGAATACTGCCCTTTGTTTTTCACATTTGTCTCTGTTTTTACAAAGTTATTCACAGACTCAGTTTCCTGTAGTTTTACACTAAAAGAAGCCTTACGATCAAACCTCCTTTCTGTCTGATCGTAAGACTTCTTTTTCCCTTAAAAGCTTGTCCGATAAATCGGCAATGCATTGATTACCGGTTCCTCATATGGATGTACCTCTTTAATTACCTGAATTGTTTCATCCACTTTTTCTGTAAATACAGTCACTTCAACTTTCACTTCCGGCTCACAACTAATCTCTCCTACATTTCCAATGTAAGGAGAAGTTCCATCTAATGGTCTCCAGTAACTGGTGACCTTGGAACAGGACATACAGGAATCATAATTTCCTATATGACCGGCATCTACTGACTGCAACGCTTTCTGTAGCTGCGAAATATGTGTTTCTGGAATAAAGATTTCCAATTTGCAATACTTGAAATCCATGCGACACACCTCCTCAATGCACAAACAAAATTTATATCAAAATCCCATCGCAATGATCTATTTCATGCTGAATGATCTGAGCCGTCCATCCACTGTATTTTTCTCTTTTCTTTTTGAAATTCATATCCTGATATTCAACTTCTATTTCCTGATAACGTCTGCAGCTTCGCACTCCATCCAATGACAGACAACCTTCTTCCGTCTCATAAGCGCCTGTACGTTTCACGATTTTCGGATTAAACATAGCAATATTAAACAACCCCATATTCACTGCAATGATTCTCTTTTTTACTCCGATCATATTCGCAGCCATTCCTACACAGCCTGCTTCATTTGCTTTCAGTGTATCCAGCAGATCTATTGCCACCTGCTTATCCGCTTCTGTTGCCAATTCTGATTTCTGATTTAAGAAAAATATGTCTCTCATAATAGGCTTAATCATACTATTTTACTTCCTTTCCATCCCCTGCAAACCATTCTGTTTCTATAGAAATTTTTTCTTCTGTCGCTAAGCTTACATAATATTCACCTATACATCTTGTCTCAATAAAATATTCCTTTGCTTTTTCATTTTCCCATTCTTTGCTAAATCCAATGCCTTTTACTTTCAGCTTCGCTTCTAGTTCTGTCCATAATTGAGTAAATATCCGGTCTTTTTCCTCCCCACAAAGTTCAGACATTGCATTTTGTATTTCATTCGAAAATATCTTCTTCGCTGTAGCTTCATGATACGGACGCACACGTTCAATATCAATGCCTACTTCCTGATCAGCAATCGCTAGAACTACATATTTACCGCTATGTGACAGGTTAAAATGTTTTCTCGTATCCACAAGCATCGGCTTCCCAGTTTTATTCATTACAAGCTGAGCATCATTTTCTACACCTAAATACTCTTTTAAAAGATATCCCGCTATCAGCTCCTGTTTTTTATCCGTTTCTCTCTTATGCTTCTGATACTTTTCAACATATCTTTGTGCTATCTGTGAGAGAATCCACTCTTCATTACATGATATTTTTTCTATATCAGCTATTATGATTCTTCCCTTGGTCATTTATTGTCCCATCTTTTCTATATACTTTTTTCAAGAATGCCACCAGCATTTTTGCCGTGAAACACACAATCATCATCTGATATATACATATAGCAAAATCTTTTCTTTGTCAAGAAACTTGATTTTTTTGCAAGAAAAAAACAGCGCTTTCGCACTGCTTCTCATTCCTGTCTATATTCCATGTACCTT
>OLRS01002792.1_pt1 | contig 12672 bp, 10 predicted proteins | sample 1673171 | NCBI WGS metagenome assembly OLRS01 (sample SAMEA3136762, study PRJEB25190) | human gut metagenome | biome: human gut; feature: human-associated habitat; material: faeces | place: Austria | collected 2013
GGTGTAGTAGCGGAAGGCATCGGACTCGGTGCGCATGCCCTCGGCGTCACCCGCCGCCACCACGTCGTCCAGGTCGCCCGCGACGTGCGGACGGGTCAGGGTGTAGCCGGCGATGGCCTCGTTAGGCACCTGCTGGTAGAGGTCGGCCGGGTTGGTGTCGGCCACGGCTACGGTGTAGCCGCACAGATACTCGCGGTCGCTCGCCTCGCCCAGCTTCTGGGCATCGGGCTTCTTGAAGCTCGTGGGCACAAGGTCGGTGCGGTACTGGCCCAGCTCCAGATCCTCCTCAGGGTCGGTGCCGTAGGAGGTGGTGAAGGGATAGTACGGGTCGAGCACACGGTTGCCGTCCTCGTCGAGGCTGTAGGTGCGCTTCCACGTGCCGTCCGGGCCGCCGGTCTTGTCCGTGTCGTCCAGGTAGTACTTGGTCAGGCGGATGCGCACGCCGCCGATGCCGCGCTCGCCCTCGGAGACGAGGTTGCCGTCCTTATCGTAGACATCCTCCTGGCGGATGCCGTCGTAGTTGGCATCCTCCCAGATGTAGCCCTCAATGGGAGCGGAGGGCGGCACGATGTAGCCGCCGTTCATGCGGGTCTCGTTCTTGCCGAAGTGTCCTTGATCCGTTTGGCCAGGCACGTCATTATGCGGTCGTGGTTCATGGTGTCGAACAACTTTTCCAAGTCCATTTCCACCTCCAGTACTTTCCCTACTTGATCGTTCGATCGATTCGAGGGGGTTTCGGCCGAGGAGCGAGCTAGACGAGCGCCTGCGGGTCGGAGGGGCAACCTGAGGGAGCGCATCGCGTAACCTGTACCCCAATGTTCGGGCTGAAGAGCGAAGGCAACGTCCGTGCTGCCTTCTCAGTTGACCATGACATTCTCGGCGCCGGGCCTCACGACGCCCCTGAGGGATCGGGAGAATCTTTCGGTGGCATCGACGAACACAAGATCGAGCATCAGACGCCTTGCCAGAGTTGAAGAACTGTCAGGAGGCGGAAACGCTTGCCCATGCTGGCGGCAAGAACGACTACGTTCATTCTAAATTAATTGTGAATTATTTTTTCGACTATTTTTAATGCAAAAAAAATGATTGCACCCTATATGCTGTAACAATCGTAGCGACCCTCTTATCCAGTATACTATCTAGATATCTTTGCTTGTAAAATATCAGACCATCATTAAGAAATACCCTTAGCTCGAAAATCGCATCACCCCCAAAAATGAAACCAATTTTACTATAGGATTCCTCCATTTGTATTTAAGAGTTTTGCATTCCTCTTTAAACAGAGCGGCCTGCTTATCACTCCTTAACTCCTTCATTTTATTTCTATCATGCGCAATATATGATTTAGTATAAAGCAAATCTCCATTACGAACATATGATTTTTTACATACCATAATTCTTATCCCTGCAGAATATTGTAATCCTTTCCAAAAATCCGCTTCGTAACGTATCGGCAAGACAACAGTCATTAACCTCCTGGCAGCTTCATTATCAATCAAATAGCCGTAGGTTCCGTTTCCAGACTTGTAGCATCCATAAACACCCGCCAAATTGGTCCGAGCCAATGGTGAATATTGAACATTGGAAGTCAGTAGAATCACTGAATTTTTAGGTACCCCATCGCCATACGCATCAAGAAAGTTGAGAAAATCTGCAACATCAGATTGAGCAATATAGGCATCATCTTCCATTACCAACGCAAAAGGAATATTTTTATCCACTATTTCACGATAAATGGCAAAATGCCCCAAAGCGCAACCTATCTCACCCGGAGTCAAGCATGACTCCTCCAATGGCATATAAAGAAGTTTGTCAGATGCAGAAGGCTTCCTACACAATTCCTGTCCATCCACTCCATCAAAAAAACTGAACGACAGTTTAGTGCATGAAAAGTGCTTTTCAAATACAGCCCTTTTTTTGACATCCGATGCCAAGCTTAGTACAAAAACCTTCATACGAAATTAATTACACGTCTGGATAGCCAAAAAGGAATCAACCCAAACAAAAGATATGTCGTCTTTTCATTATGAAACTTAACGAAAATTAGAGGAACCCCTAGAACCTTTATTACATTCATCCTCATTCCCAATACCGACAAAACCTCTGAAAAAACAGACCGATGTGAATAATAAATATTCAAAAGCGTTATCGCCCGAAGATGGTTTGGGAGATGAGTGTATGACCATGCATAATTCCATTTTTCCCAATTCCTCAAATTAGCACGCAGCCAATGATTATTCGGAATTTTATGATCACTCATGATTTTATAAATGATTTTTCCGACCCTAAAAAGATCTAGTGACTTTATAGATATTGAATTACTAATACTCTCTGCTCTAGCCTTCCGATAATTAAGAAGATAATCGGGAATATAAAACATTCGCGGATTTGTTAAATAAAGAGTCGTCGTGAAAGGTACATCTTCATAATTAAGCCCATCAATGAATTTGAGTTTATTATCTACGAGGAAGCTTCGCTTATACAACTTATTCCACGACCAACACGGCGAAATCAGGAGGTCCTTCTCAAGCGAATCTAATCCTGACAGAAGACCATAGTCCACCTGCAACATTCGCTTTTTTTCCATATCAAAAGTCGTTGCATCAACCACATTGACATTGTGAACCACCAAGTCGCAGTTGTTTACTTCCGCCGAATTTACCAAAATTTCAAAAGTGTTATTCTCAATCCAGTCGTCTGAGTCAAGGAAATAAACGTATTTCCCAGTGGCTCTCGCCAACCCGTTGTTCCGAGCATTTGACAAACCACCGTTCTTTTGCGTAATCAAAATACACCTAACATCGGAATCGGCAATTTTTTTTGCCAAAATCCCACTATTATCAGTAGAGCCATCATTGATCATGATGACCTCCAATTCACGATATGTCTGATTTAGTACTGAAGCAAGGCACTGCTCAATATAATCCTGAACGTTGTAAACTGGAATAATGACGGAAACTACAGGGTTCATCACAACCTCTTGATGGAGATAAGTTTAATCCCGAAAACTTTGAATTTATCTCTAGAATAGATCACACACGGAACCCCAAGGACTCTCACTTTAGTCACTCCATTCTGCTTTGTCACAGAAAATAGTGGAAGGCATTTAAATAAATAGTGCTTTTCAGTCTCTATTTTTTTAATACCTCCCATATGTCGTGAAAATTTCGCTTTATTTTTAAGAAAATAAAATATATCTTCTTGCAGCCAGGATCCTCCAAACCAGTGTATTGTCACGGTATCAGCCTCCACATCCGTTGGCTTAAAGTCTTCACCATACCTGAATGGAATGAAAATTCTTTCAGGGAGGATTGAAATGTCTCGCAATTTAATTTGCACCTGATTCCGTTTTTCAGGGAACTTATTTACACCCTCTCTCTGGAGAAAAAGTTCAAATATTTCAGGCATTGTCGTTGGAGGATTATTCCAAACATCTTGTTTATAATAATTAAGAATTTTTTCTAAAAGCTGATTCCCCTCAACGCTCCCTAGAATTGCAGGTTCTACATATCTTTCATTCTGCATACCAACAAATGCTGGCAGATTTAGAAAATCATCAAAATTCTTTACACAAGTAACGTCAGTATCCATATAGATGCCACCGTTATCATAAAGCACCTTGATTCGCACATAATCAGCCACATAAGCCCACATTTTCATGTTATGCACGGTTCGGAACCACGAATTATTTTTCAACTCTTCTTGATAGTTGAAATAATTCTTCGACAGCTCGTTGATCTCAATAATTTCATAGTCAGCACAATTTTGACGCCAACTCTGAATGCAGGCGAGCACATCACGTGGCTTGCGCTCATTAGCCCCCCAGACGTAAAAGATTCTCTTGGGGATAGTGTGGATGCTTGACATAGTGGTTACCTGCGACCGTAAAGGTCATCAAGACGTTCAATGTCGTCTTCGCCGAGATAGGCCCCGGTTTGAACTTCAATTAGCGTTAAATCCGAAACACCCTCATTCGTGAGACGATGAATCGCCCCCTTTGGGATATAGACTGACTGATCCGCAAGCATTTGCTGCTCAACATCACCAACCCGAACTCGAGCTACGCCAGAAACAACTGTCCAGTGTTCAGCACGGTGCTTATGTCGCTGCAACGAAAGGCTACATCCCGGGTAGACGACAATTCGCTTCACCTTGAAGCCAGATGCTTCATCAATGGAATCGTAGTAGCCCCAAGGACGGTAACCTTTACGGTGATATACAGCCTCTGGGAAATTCTTTGCTCGTAACTCTTCTACCAATTTCTTGATGTTCTGACTATCTGACAATGCCGTGACAAGGATGGCATCAGGCATTTCAAGAACCGCAACATCTTTGACACCATTTCCAACGATGAGACGTGAGGTGGACACCATGAGGGACTTTGTACAACCGTCCTGCACTACCTCCCCTAAAGCAAAATTGCCGGCTTTGTCATGTGGAGAAGCGTCATAGACAGATTTCCAGGAGCCTAGATCAGTCCACATTCCGGAAAATGCGATAACTTTGATAGAAATACCCTTCTCCGCGCATTTTTCCATTACTGCGTAGTCAATTGAATCTTCAGGAATTTTCTCAAAGATTTCGCGCGGCTCTGTCAATTCACCACCCTTAAGGAGTAATTTCGCAGCAAACGCCTCTAGGCAAGCCTCTTCAATATCGGGACGGCAAACATGTAAAGCTTTAAGCCATGTTGAAGCCTTAAGAATGAAAAGACCAGAGTTCCAAAGATAATGTCCGTCCTCTAAGTACTTCTTCGCCTTCTCCAAATTAGGTTTTTCGACAAATGCAACTACTTCTGTCGGTAATGTCTCGGAAGGTTTATTCGTCTTGATGTAACCGTAACCAGTCTCAGCATACTTTGGTTTTACGCCAAGAAGAACAATGCTCCCTTTTTCACAATCTGGAATAGCGTACGCAAGCGCCTCATTGAGTTTAGAACTATCAATTGCCTGATCAGAGGGCAGGACTACAAGAACAGGATCTTCAGAATCGTTCAGAAGTGCTGCCATTGTGAGTGAAGCTGCAGTATTTCGTGGACATGGCTCAAGAAACACGTCCGGTACAATGTTCTCACCTTTAAGCTGCCCACGAATAATGAACTGGTGCTCCTTAGCTGCCACAATAAGCGGAGGCAGAACAATTGCCTCAGAATGTTTTCTGAGTTCAGCGTTAGTGATGCGATTCACTGCATACCGAAATAGACTGTTATGTTCACTTTTCGTATTGGGAAATTCAATGAACTGTTTTGGAAGATCCGTTCGACTCAGCGGCCATAACCGAGTACCCGAACCCCCACATAAAATTACTGGTTTGATCAATGTCTTCATTTATTTCTCTTACTCACCAGATTGAAGAAGATCGACGAACGCGTGGAAGCTCTGCGCCCATGACTGCGGACAAAGTGCATAGGGTTGAATGCGGTGCTCGGAAATTGCTTTTTCCATACGTGCGATAGCTGCAGCAAGCTCTTGTGGTTCTAGTCCGCTAAAAAAATGCACACCTTTGGGAGCGACTTCCCGAAAAGCGGGTATGTCACGAACGAGCAATGGCTTCTGATGATTTGCCCCCTCTACTACCGAAAGCCCATAGCCTTCTGCTTCCGAAGCAACCACGACACACCTCGCCTGCTCATAAAGAGCGTTCAATGCAGTATCTGAAAGCCCAGAAAACCAAAAAAGACGTTTTTTGTTTTCAAGATGGCGTGAGATACGACGGCAGAGTGCACGTACAAGCCAACCTTGACGCCCAACTAACACCAATGTGAGTTGCGAGTTATCCTTCCAAAGCAATTCAAAGGCAGAGAGAAGCTGCGCAAACCCCTTTCTTGGCTCAATAGTGCTGACTTGGAGGTAAAAAGAATGGTTCCGAAGCTGATTCAAAACTTCATTGTCTGAAGCAGTAAGTTCAGAACGATGTGCTACAAAGTCTGCCCCTAAGTGAAACCATCCTTGAATCTGTTGGGGAAACGTTGACGCAGCATTTTCTTGACACCACGAAAGGTAATCGTTCAAGGTCGATCGAGAAACAGCAAAAATACCGTCATATTGCCCAAGCACACGCAGCCAACGGGCAAAATTACGAGCATCTCGATGCTTGAAATAATCTGGGGAACGCTCGGCAATGAGATCATGCAGAACAAAGCCAACCTTGACACCGAGTTCACGCATTTGAGTGAACTGATCGGCCTCAAATGCAATCTCGTTTGGATTGATCATCGTGTGAACAAGCCAATCTCCAGGAGCCAAAGTCACTGGAGCATCACTGCCGTTATCACAAAATGCATGTAACGCTTTAAGTTGTGAAATATCACAACCGTTCTCCAAAGCCCAATGCGCGGCGTAACGATACTGCCCCGTCACAGGATCGGCATAAATAGGCACAACCACTTTTTCACGCCACTGCAAACCGTGAGCCGCAAGCTCCTTCGCAACACGTGGAATCCCCGACCGATTGTCATAAAAGGGCAGTGATCCCACATTGATGTAGACGCGAGACTCACGGTTTCGTTCCAGAACGTAGCGCCTCTCTATCGGCTCCTCTATGACTTGACGTTTCCATGAAATAATGGGAAGACCACAAATAAAAAGCTTTTTTTTGAAATTCGGATTATGTTGTAAAACGAAAAGCACAATCCCTTGCCACTTATAAACTGAACAAATACCCAGTCGTGTTTTAGAAAACCCAAAACCGATTAACTCACGTCTGCCTTGAGAACTAAGCTGAACTGCTTTTCGTGCATTGCTGATGTATGTATTCGTCATCTCATGCACTCCTTTGCATCTCGTAGAGATGGCGGAAAAGACCGTTACTTTTATTAAGGAGCTCGTCGGCAGTGCCCTTTTCTCGAATGACACCTTGCTGCATCACAACAATCACGTCGGCATTCGCAATAGTGGAATAGCGGTGCGCAACGGTCACAATCGTTTTTCCTTTATTAAGCTTTTCCAGCGCACTTTTAATGGCTGCCTCAGATTCAGAATCCAAAGCTGACGTTGCTTCATCAAGGATCAAAATGGGAGCGTTCTTGAGAAATGCACGTGCTATAGACAAACGTTGTTTCTGTCCTCCTGACAACAACCCTCCGCCCTCACCAATACGGGTATCAAGCCCATGAGATTGAGCCGCAACGAAGTCCTTGAGTGCAGATGCCTCAAGAGCTTGCCAAATCGCTTTATCCGAAACACTCTTGAGTCCATAAACGAGGTTTTCTCGGATCGTCGTGTCCAAAAGCGTCACATCCTGAGACACAAAGGAAATTAGGCGGCGCAGTGACTCCAGAGAGAGATCTCGAATGTCGTGACCATCCAATGTGATTCGACCGCTCGTCAGTTCCCAGAAACGCGGCAGGAGATTCACGATCGAGGTCTTCCCCGATCCCGATTGACCGACTAACGCAACATGCTCGCCGGGTTTGATGGTGAGATTGATGTCCTGGAGCGCAAACTCCGTCTGCCCTGGATATTTCAGGAAGACGTGTTCAAATCGAATTTCGCCTTTAGCTCGGTCTAAATTGATCGTGCCTTTGTCCAATTCAGGCTCAGCATCGAGCATTTCAAAAATGCTTTTGGCTGCCGTTGACATCGCCGCAAACGTGCCGTTTAATCCTGAAAGCGCTTGTATCGGCGTTCTCAGCAGCAGCATGGCTGCGAGGAATGTGATGAATTCGCCGAAAGTCAGCAGTCCCTGCTGAGCTTGAAAAAGTGCGGCGCCGACAACAAACGCGATCGCCACCATCGTGAGCATCTGCGTGAGCGGCGTTGAAAGACTCTGCGTCTGAATGGTCTTCATGGCCAGACTGCGAATACGACCGTTGATCTGAGCAAATCGCTCGTCCTCAAAGTCGTAGGTACCCGCAATCTTCACAATGCGCGCAGCGCCGTAAGATTCCTGCACACGCGAAATCATGGCGGCCAATGCTTCTTGCGAACGCTTGACGATCATGCGCATGCGGCGGCTTATCGCACGAAGAATGAGTGCCAGCCCCGGAGCAATAACGAACGCCACAAGCGTGAGCTGCCAGTTGTGCCAGAAGAGAACTGCCAGCAACGCAATCACTTGGACGATATCGCGCACCAAAACAATGATTGAATTCGTTGCGCCGCTCAAAGCAATGTTGGCTTCATTTACGAATTTGGAAGAAACCGTTCCGGTCGAGAACTTTTGATACGCCTCCGCCGGCCAATGCAGCATCCGTTCAAACAGCTCGGTTCGCAAGGTGACCAACACAGACTGCGACACCTTTGCCATCAAAATGGAGCTCATCACGGTAGAAACCGCAAAAAGCAGCGATACGCCGATCAAAGCTGCCGGCGCCGCGAAGATCACCCACTTTTCTTCCTGATAAAAACCAAGATCGGTGAGTTTGCCCAAAAGCGTCGCCGTGAGGGACGACATGCTTGCTGCGCCAATGAGAAAGATGCAGGCGAGTGCAATGAGCCCCTTATATGGGAGAAGCATGCGAAAGAGGCGGATAAGATCCGCATCCAGACCATTTGCAAAAACGCGCCGCAGGAAGTTCATGGTGCATCCTCCTGCTCGCCCTTGGCACTGATGCCCTGAAGACGACAGAGCTTCGCGAAAAGACCGTTTCGCTCAATAAGTTCCTGCCAGCTTCCAGACTCAACGATTCTGCCGTCTGCCAATGCCAGAATTTGATCTGCATGCTCAATCGTGGTCAGACGATGCGCAACGATCAGCGTGATCCGTCCGGCCATGAGACGCGTTAAAGCCTCTTTAATCTGCGCTTCCGAAACACCGTCAAGGGCAGACGTTGGTTCATCCAGAATCAGAATGGGTGCATTCTTCAGGAAAGCTCGTGCAATCGAAATCCGCTGTTTCTGCCCGCCGGAAAGACGATCTCCAGCCTCACCCACCGGTGTGTCCAGACCTTGCGGAAGACTTTCCACAAAGTCTGTTAAAGCGGCATCTGCTACTGCGCACCTGATATCATCATCCGAAGCGTTCGGACAGCCATAAGTGATGTTTGCGCGAATCGTGTCGTCAAACATCAGCACGTCTTGCGAAACGATGGCTATTCGACTTCTTAAGCTTGAGAGCGTATAGCGTTGTGCATCAACGCCATTAATAAGAATCCGTCCTGATGTTGGATTCCAAAACCTCGGAAGCATATTGACGATGGTCGTCTTCCCCGATCCAGAGAGACCAACGAGAGCAATAGCCCTGCCTTTTTCAATGGCAAAGGAAACCGATTCCACAGCATCCCGTTCTGCCCCCGGATACCGCAGACCGACGCTGTCAAAGACTACGTTCTTTATGTCTTTAGACAACTGCTCCGTACCTTGATCAGGCTCTTCCTGCAGGTCAAGTGTTGCAAAGAGACTTTCCGCAGCCACCGTCATCATCACAAAAGATGCATTCAAGCCTGCCAAATGCCTCAAAGGCGGCATGATGAGGAGAAGCGCGGCCAGAAACGTCACGAATTCACCAATGGTGAGAAGACCCGCCTGCGTCTGGTACATCGCGATCGTGAGCACTACGGCAATACCCGTCATGCAGAGAAGCTGCGTGAGGGGCGTCCCCAAGGATGAAGCCTTGGTCATGCGAATCATCAGATCCTTAATGTCAGCATTCAATCTGGCAAAGCGAGATGTTTCCTGCTCGTAAGCATTTGAGATCTTTACCAAACGCTCGGCGCCATAGGCTTCTTTGACTCGTACCAACAGCTCAGCAATGTTGGCCTGACTTGAGCTCATCACCTTTTTCATCTTGGCGCTGATATATCGCAGGAGCCAAGCCACAAAAGGTCCAATCACCAAGGCAATCATGGCAAGTTCCCAGTTGTGCCAGAAAAGAACAACTGTGAGCGCGGCGACCTGAATGCTGTCTCGCACCAGAGTGATCGCAGACTTTGCTGCATTGCTGAGTGCAAAGTTCCCTTCAAAGACGAATTTGGAAGTCACCAAACCAGTTGAATTCGTCTGATAGGTTTCTGCGGGCCAATGCAGCATACGGTGGAATATTTGGCGTCGCAGCTCAGCCAAAATGGACTGAGAGACCTGCCCGAGCAGATAGTTGCTGCCGAACATGCTCCCGCCGTGGAGGAGCGAAATGAGGATGAGCCCGATCGGAGCCGCAAGCACCACCCAAGCCTGCTGCTGATAAAAGCCAGCGTCGGTGAGCCGCCCCAAAAGGGTCGCAATAAGCGATGAGGAAAGACCGGCGGTCAGCATGCAGCAGACAGCCAGACCGATCTTTCCCTTATAAGCTGGAAGATACTTCGCCAATCGAATCAAATTCGGGTTCTTGAAACGTTCAAAAGCGGCGAAAAGACGGCAAGTAATGTTGCTACCTGCCATCAGACAAGATCTCCTTTGCCTGTTTTTTTAGTTTCGGCTGCTCGTACCCAGCGACGCACAGTAGCCTGTGCAACTCCCATTTCACGTTCAATGGCCGACCAACTCATGCCGCTCAGACGCATGGTCACGCAGCGAAGCTTGAAATCTTCCGAATAGCGAAACTGCGTCTTTGAAAGCTCAGTTTTAAACTTGCCGGCCAAAAAGCTTTTTGCCCAGTCACGGACCGTGTTGGGATTCAGCTCCAAAATGTCTGCAACCTTCGAATAGCCCAGCCCACAGTTAAAAAGGACAAGCGCATCCCTGCGCTTCTTGTCAGAAGGGAAGTTAGGCCGTTCACGCTCAATGCTGACTGCGGCAGTTAGTACAGATGATGATGGATTGATTTGAGCTGCTGGCATCTATATTTACATCGTTTGAAGGACACTCAAACTCAATGCCCGATCTGCCGTGAAGAAGAACGGGATGCCTGCATGTTAGGTGAGTAATCGAAGTATTCAAATCCGTCAAGATTTGAATAATTCCTTGTTTTCCACAAATATCAATACAATAGCGAAACTACAAGTTAATTAGTAAATTCTATTGTTGCCCCCCCCCCACAAATTTCCCCTATCGCCACTTAGCTGATCATTGTCATGTGCAATGACGATCAGTTCAGAAGGTAAACTATCAAAACTATTTCTATAAACAGCATTAATGCCTAAATAACTGGATATCAATGGTTTTGAAGTTGAGCAAAAAACCAACACTTTCATCAAAACTCCAGATTAATTTCAAATTCGTCATTGTCCTTTGTTAACCAATCATTTAGCGCCGTAATCAAAATTCTTCAATAAAAATAATCTGTTAGCTTCGCCAACCTCACATTAGAATGCGAATCATTCTCATCATTAAGGTCGTCTGCAGTCTACAAACGCAGACCGCTTTGTCAACGGAGATTGGCATGAATCCTTCTGACATTTACCCCTCCCCCCATTTTTCATTTCGTCCTCTCGTACTGACGATAGCCTTTCTATTTGCAGGAATGAATAGTGCTGCCGCAGCTGAAGATTCGACTCTCAAAGCGACTTACATTGATACACAGCCCATCGTCGTAACGGCTACCCGAACTACTCAGCCCCTCTCTCAGGCCGCAAGCTCACTCAGCGTGCTCACAGAGCAGGATATTCAGGAAGATCAGCCTGTTACTTTGGGCGAACTGCTTTTAGATATTCCCAATGTTGACGTTCTTGACTTTGCCTACATATCGTCGCAAATTTCAATCCGAGGATCGAACTCCTCTCAAATCACGTATTTGATTGACGGAATGCGTCAGGACGACCAAACAATGGCCGGCAACCGTCCGAGCGGCATTTTCATTGATCCTGAAATTCTTAAACAAGTTGAAGTCAAGCACGGCGGCGGCAGCGCGCTTTACGGCAACGGCGGTATTGGCGGCACATTGGCCGTCACCACAATGAACGCCAATGATTTCCTGAAGGGAACCGATCGAAACTTTGGTGCCAAAGTCAAGGCCGGCTACACCTCAGACAATCTGGAATGGCAAAAGAGCGCTTACGCATTCGGCCGCTCCAATCAGTGGGACTTCGTCTTTGGGGTTTCACGCCGTGACTCGGGTGCCTCCACCAACTCACTGACCGGCAAACGAAGCAAAGCCGATATCGATGCGTACAGCACAGCAGCATTCGGCAAAGCCTCCTTCATGCCTAACGATGCCAACGTGCTGAGCCTTTCATACAACTTTGACCGTGCGAATTCTGAAAGCGATACGTTCTATCGCTATGAACAGCAGCGCGTCACCGGCAAATGGGAGTTCGAACGAGGCGACCTATGGAATCTCACCGCAGCCCTTCAATACGCCCACTCCAAATTCCACTACGTCAATCCTGATCCTTGGCGCGGCATCAATTCCAAAGATAAGTTCGACTCCGTGAGCGGAAATGTGCAGAACACCTCCTACCTCAACGGACTCGGCCGGCATGCCGTCACCTATGGGTTCGATTTTTCAAAGACATCGCAAAGCGGCTTAGTTTTAGATCAAACGACAAACGAATGGAACAAAGATTCAACCCGTCCGGACGCTGACGGTTTTGACGGCGGCTTCTTCGTTGAGGACGAATATAAGATCAACGGTCTTTTCTCCGTGGTCCCCGTCGTGCGCTTCAACTACTTCAAGCGCGAATCGAATACCGGTTTCCCTTCGCTTTCCGACTCCAAAGTAACGCCGGGCATCACGCTGAAGATGACGCCCTATGAATCTTTTCTGGTCTGGGGGTCCGTACACACCGGTTACCGTCCGCCAATGCTCGATGAGATGTGTGGAACCACTGTATCCGTTAGTATGTGGTCGATTTTCCGC